>Ga0172371_10010995_pt1 | contig 12122 bp, 11 predicted proteins | sample Lak12m_FD_114543 | JGI IMG/M metagenome (GOLD analysis project Ga0172371, IMG submission 114543) | Freshwater microbial communities from Kabuno Bay, South-Kivu, Congo - kab_022012_12m | ecosystem: Environmental > Aquatic > Freshwater > Lake | place: Democratic Republic of the Congo: South-Kivu...
CATGTTCTTTGAACATATCGTTGGCCTTGTAATCAGAATTGCCTAATTATATTAATTTTTCGACCGTTTGTCGAGAGTATAATTTGGACTAATTCTGTCCTGTCGTTTTTGCAGTGAAGTCATCCTTGTTTTATTAATAGAAGGTTGTATAATTATTGTAGCGACAATTGCTACACATAATGGAGAAAAATATGGATTTCGTCCCTTACCGTGAATTAAGAAATGAGCCTGCCGCACTGCGTAAAAAACTGGAACAGCAGGGAGAACTGGTGGTCACCATAGACGGCAAACCCTTTGCGGTGATGGTTGATCTGCAAGACGGCGCAAGCCTGGAAGATCTGGTGAAACTGATCAGCCGATTCCGCGCGCAGCGTGCAGTCCGGCAGATCCGCGCCGCTGCCCGCCAGGAGGGCAGGGACAGCATCACAAACGAGCAAATCGACACACTGATCAAGAAGACCCGCACGGAATAAGACCCCGATGCTGATCGTTCTGGACACCAACGTGCTGGTCAGCGGCCTGCTGAACGAATATGGAAATCCCGGCAAATTGCTGGATCTGATCCTCGCCAACGTTATTACCGTTGCCTACGATGACAGGATCATTAATGAATACGAAAAGGTATTGGCCAGGCCTGAACTGCATATCGAAACCAGGCTCATACAAACCGTGATCACCGCAATTGAGTTGAATGGGCTTCCCGTTGAGCCGGCTCAAGCGCCGGAAAGGCTGATCGATGATCCGGGAGATGTGCCCTTTATCGAGACCGGTCTTTCTTGCCCGGGCTTGGATGCGATCGTGACCGGAAATATGCGCCATTTCAGGAAACTGCAGCAAACCGGATTGGTGAAGGTCCTTACTCCTACTGAATTTCTTGATAATTTTTTCTCGAAATAATTCCTGTTGATTCGTATAATAATCCAGTATTAGTTACAAATATACACGGTTCACAATTTCATAAATTACGGTTCACTGTTCGCGATTCACGACTCTTCATCTTATGATAAACTGACATTCTATGGACGAAAAAACTCTAAAGACCCTTGAATTCCCCAAGGTGATCGAAAGGCTGGCCGGATACGCAGCCTTCAGCGCCTCGGCGGAACTGGCGCGTGCGCTCAGCCCAGCCGCCAGACTGGAAGAAGCCCGCCTGCGCCTGCAGCGCACCAGCGAAGCGCGCAAGCTGCTCAGCATCAAGGCCGATGTCAGCGTGGGCGGCTCTCACGACATCCGTCCCCTGGCGAACATGGCCGCCAAAGGCGGCGTGCTGACCGAGTCTGACCTGCTGTCGGTCAGCGGCACGCTGGTGGCCGCGCGCAGCCTTAATCGCAATTTTGAAAAGCAGGCGCGTGACTATCCGCGCCTGGCGGAGATCGTCAAACTGCTCATCCCCCCGCCGGGCGTCATCGAGGCCATCTCGCGCTGTATCTCCGACCGCGGCGAGGTGCTGGATTCCGCTTCACCCAAGCTGGCCGCCATCCGCGCGGACATCAAGGTCTCGCACTCCCGCCTGATGAGCAAGCTGGAGCACCTGATCACGGATTCGCGCACCGTGCCCATGCTGCAGGAAGCCATCATCACCCAGCGCAATGGACGCTACGTCATCCCCCTGCGGGCGGAATTCAAGAGCAAACTGAAATCCATCGTACACGACCAGTCCTCCTCCGGCGCGACCCTCTTCGTGGAGCCGCTGGCCGTGGTGGAACTGAACAACCGCTGGCACGAGATGCAGCTTCTGGAACGCGACGAAGTGCGCCGCATCCTGGCCGATCTTTCAGGCAAGGTGGGCGAGGAATCCGCCGCCGTGTGCGGCATCGTGGACGCGCTGGCGCAGTTCGATTTCACCCTCATGTGCGCCAAATATGCCGACGACCTGCGCGCCTCTGAGCCCGTACTGAAGACCATCAGCCCGCCGCCCAAGGAACACCACCCCGGCACCACCATCAAACTCTACCAGGCGCGCCATCCGCTGCTCGACCCTGTCGTCGTGGTGCCCATCGACGTGGACCTGGACGCGCATACCTTCGCGGTGATCATCACCGGACCCAACACTGGCGGAAAAACGGTCACGCTGAAAACGGTCGGATTGATGGTGATCATGGCGCAGTGCGGCCTGCACATCCCGGCCACGTCCGGCTCGGAACTCAGCTTTTTTGACGACATCTTCGCGGACATCGGAGACGAGCAGTCCATCGAACAGTCGCTCTCCACGTTTTCCGGTCACATCACCAACATCGTGCGCATTCTAAACAAAGCGCGCAGCAAGACCCTGGTGCTGCTGGACGAACTGGGCGCCGGCACCGACCCGCAGGAGGGCTCCGCCCTGGCGCGCGCCATCATGCTGACCCTGGTGGAAAAGCGCATCCCCTGTTTCATTGCCACGCACTATCCCGAACTGAAATCCCTGGCGCACGCCACCCCCGGCGTGACCAACGCCAGCATGGAATTCAACCTCAAGACCCTGCGTCCCACTTACCATTTGACCATCGGCATCCCCGGCCGTTCGAACGCGCTCTCGATTGCCAAACGGCTGAACCTGCCCGATGAGGTGCTGGATGCAGCCAAAGCCATGATCGACCCCAACGAACTGAAGTCTGAGGATCTGCTCAAGGAGATCCATTTCCAGCGCGAGGTGGCGCGCAAAGCGCGTTCCGCCGCGGACCGCGAACGCTCCCTCATCCTTAACCAGAAGGAGGAGCTGGCGCGCCGCCTGGACCAGATCGAGGACGAACGCCGCCAGGAAATGGAAAAAGCGCGCGCCGAGGCCGAGAAGGAACTGGCCGGGCTGCGCCGTGAAATGGACGAGGTACGCAAAGAACTGTCGCGCGCCCGCCAGCCGCTGGAAGCCCTCAAGAACATCGAGGAAAAACTCGAAACGGCGGAAGAAAAGGTTGAAAAACCGGTCGTACGCAAAGCGCCTCAAGGCAGGCAGATCAAAAAAGTGATCGTGAAACCCGGAGCGAAAGTGAAGCTGCGTTCTCTGAATGCGGAAGGCGTGATCACGACTGTTGGAGAGAACGACCTCGAAGTACAGGTTGGCAGCCTGCGCGTGCGCGCCAAATTGGACGACCTACTGCCGGCCGGCGCGGACGAGGCTGAGGATAAAGAACCAACCGAAAAGAAACCAAAAAAGGGCAGCACGGAACCCAAAGCCGTCAGCACCACGCCCTTCAGGCCTTCCCCGGGGATGGAGATCGACCTGCGCGGTCAGCGCGCAGATGACGCGCTGGACGCGTTGGACCGCTACATTTCCAACGCCAGCCTGGCCGGATTGCCATTCGTGCGCATCATCCACGGCAAGGGCACCGGACGACTGCGGCAGGTGATCCGTGAAGCGCTGCGCGAAAACGAGGACGTTAAGAATTTTGAAGAGGGGAGCGATAAAGAAGGCGGCGAAGGGGTCACCATTGCCCATCTGAATAATTAAAAAAGAAGGTCGAAAGAATCCTGGCGAGGGCCTCTCTCGACCTTCTCTGCGCAAGCTCCCTATTACCTGCGCATCGGCTGCTATGTTATTATGTCGTTTATACAACTTGCACGTTGACAAAATGTTGTCAATTTTTTAACAATAGCAACATGCCTTTTTGAAATTTTCGAAACAAGGGGTTTGTGCTTTTTTTCAAAGCGTGTGCCGACATTTCTTCCAGGATAGCAAGGGCTCTGTGCCTGTAAGAAGTTCGTTCCTCTGTCGCGAGTGTTGTGATCCGCGCGAGTTGTATCAAAACCCACAATTCAATCCAACGATGATTCATCTCATGCGCGGCTTTTGCGGCTGCCAGGAAAGCCGATCTTGCTTTTTCATAGTCTCCCTGCTGAAGGGCTATTCCTGCTCGCATCAGTGTGTTGTTCCACAAACCTGATCCAAACCCGCGCTCTTTTATTTTTTTAAAAAGAGGCTGGATTTCAAGATCAAAGCGGATATCATCGAGTGCAGGAGAAGACCAGGCGGATATATAAATACCAGCTATCATCGAGACTGCATCCAAGCCCAACGCCTGTGCTTTTCCAAACGCATCTTTCAGGATGGCAAGCCCCTCCACCTTCTCCCCTCCCTGATAGAGGGTTGACCCAAGCAAGTAGTAATTTTCAAGGCTTTGAAGATCGTCGAGAGATTTTCGGAATCCATTGCGGTATTGTGCCTCAGCCGAAGGCAGATCCCCCAATAAACGATACATATCTCCCTTAACGGCTTTTCTGAACAAAACCAGATCATTCATTACCGGAAAGGATTTAAATTCCGTTGCATGTTGTGCGTAATGCCAACTTTCATCCAGGTTTCCCATCACCAGACTATCTCTTGCTAAAACCAAATCAAGCAGAACAATCCACCTATCCAAATTGAGTTGGATGGCCAGGTTATAGACTGACAGAGCATTTTGACTTGATTTTTGATATTTTCCACAATAATATTGAGCCGTTGCCAATGCCGCCTTCGCTTGAACCCTGGCGGATTGTCGATTCACCAACAGACTCTCATTTACCGCCTGATCAGCGAACTCCTCAGCTTTCGTCGGGTACCCCATCATACAGATCAACAAACTGTAACGGGTTTTCAGGGTGACTGAACTATCCAGCATTTTGGCATCCGATGTTTTAATCTTAATTTTTAAACCTTTTTCGAAGGTTTCCTTCGCGATGAAAAAATCGTGTTTCAATTCAAAGAGTAAACCCAACCTGGAATAGGTTTCAAGCAGTTTTGCATTATCTCCTGATTTTTGCAGAAAGAAAATCGCGCGGTTGAGCGATTCTATTCCGTCGTCAAAATTTCCCTGCATCTCGGCGAGCCTGCCAAGCCCGCATAACGAATCACCGATCAACCCGGCATGCTGGCACTCGCTGCCGTACTCCAATCCGATGGTATAGAGTTCTTTACAAATAGTAAGGTCGGTCAAATCATAGGCATAATCCCCCCACTCGGACATCAATCGGTTCAACAGCCCGGGCAATTCATCATTTGGCAGGGACGGTAATAAGTTCAAGGCTTTCTGATAGCTGGTGTTAACCCCCTCTTTCGAAAAAATCGAGATCGAATGGCGTCCAGCCTCGCACCAGCATTTAAAAGCGCTAACCTTTTCTCCCGCAACTTCAAAATGTTCGGCAAAGGTGGATGCCAGTTCAGGACCATTTCCCTTGACCTTTTTTAAAGCCTCTATTGCCAAAAGATGCCGGCTGCGCAGCCTCACTGGAGATATATCTTTTAATAGGATGGTGCGTATCAGCCCATGAGAAAAAGAATAAACCGGCTCATTTCGATCATCCACTGAGGCAATTAAGATCGAATTGTTGTGCAATTCTTCAACAGCGGCGAGAAAATCCTCATTCTTTAGACTGGTCATTTCTTCCAATACCCGCACCGGAAATTGCTGCCCAAGCACGGCAGCGTTTTGAAGAATCGTTTGTGCGGGCATGCTTAGCGAACGGATCCTTTCATATACCATGGCGCGAATCTCTTCAGGTAATCGGTATTTTTCAGTTTGGGCTAAAAAGTCGTCTTGAAGGTTGAATTCCTTGAGCGATCGAATTATATGTATAAGAAAGAATGGATTACCTCCAGTTAATATCCTCAACCTGTCAGCGATACTTTGGTCGATTACACGCCCCAACATCATGGCTGCAAACCTTGATACTTCATCGGTTGAAAATGGCAACAAATGAATTTCCTCAAGACCATACGTTAGAACACCGCGATCCAGAAACTGCCAAAACTCCTGGTCATAATTCTCAATCTGTGCAGTAAACACCAGCAGCCCTTTTTGTTTAAAGAAATTTCTTTCCAATAAAAAAGAGAACAGGTTTAATGTGGTCTCATCGCATTGTTGAGCATTTTCCATTACCAGCAGCAAAGGTCTGTTTTCAGATATTTTTTGCAGCAGAAAAAGCAGTCCATTGTAAAGCTGCAGAAGCGCCTGGAGGTCAATTAAAGCCGAATTGATCCTGCTTTCCTGCTTATTTACTTCAGTGACATCTATAAAGTAGGGAGCCAGGTCTTCACGAATAGACTCTGGCAATTCCTGCCATACAACCGGTTCGAGCGCCTTTTTTACACCGTCAATCACGCATTCCAGCGGCAAGAAACTGCCTGTTGGCTTACTGGAACAATAAACCAGGACTGGTTTGAACTCAAACCTGGAATAGAACTCTTCAACCAACCTGGATTTTCCAGAACCAGACTCGCCGATGATACAAATTACGCCTTTTCGATAATAGGCATTTGAAAGCTTTTTCAATACATCTTCGCGACTTACAAAAGGAACCTGGTTGGTATCTGCATCCGGCCAATCCCCTACCTCCTGATCGTCGCGGTCTTGATATGGCATGGCCTCCATACGCTTACGAAAATCCACCAATGATTGAGGTAAGGATTCATGGTAGTTGGATTGATAAGACGATTCCAGTAAATTTAAGAAATTAATTGCATCCTGAAGGCGTCCCTGTTCTTTCAGACAATATGCCTTCAAGTAACAAAGTTCAACATTCAATGGGTCAGACCTGATAGCCAATTCAATCCAAAACAAGGCTTCATCCAGATTGCCGCTGGCAATACTGTGATCTGACAACCTTTGGAGTATTTTATCGCGGGATAAAATATAAATTTGATTGGTGGCTCGCACCCAATTTTCAAAACTAATGGAATCAGGCATGTTGATTCCCTGGAGGAATTGCATGCCCTCATGGGCGGTAATGACTTCTCGCAACTTGCTGTAACACCATTCCGGAAGCTTGCCGCCTGAGTTCATTTCCGCGCTGCCGATAAGTGGAATTACCACACGGAAATATTCCCGAAAATCGACTTTCACAAAGTCAGGATTCAGCATTATTGAATCGTTATGTGAAACAAGATAGCCAGGTTCCTTTAAAGCCTTGCGTATACGGCTTAAAGCTTCGCGCAGTTTTTTTCTGGATGAGGTTTCAGAGTCATCGGGCCAGAAAAATTCACAGGTTAAATTTCGACTGACCGGTTCGTTATGACCAGCTATAAAGTAAAGCAACGCTCGATGTTCCCGGCGATTGATATTTATGAGTTGTTCATTAAGAAAAATCCTGGGCGGGCCAAGCAGTTGAATCCGTAACAATGGAATTTCACCCTGCCCATTGGATGTCATAAGCGCTACCCTTTTAATTCCCGCTGCCGGATATGCGCCTGAGAAAGCATTTCCTGGGCAGCGTTCAAATTGGAATCGCTCATACTGCCCGTCATCTGCGCCAGTTCCACGATCCTGGCCGTGTCGTCAAGCTCTTCCACTTCGGTGAGCGTGCGGTCTTCGATCACCTGTTTACGCACACGGAAATGCTGTTCGCCAAAGGCTGCCAGTTGGGAAAGGTGGGTCACACACATGACTTGATGGTTGACGCCCAGGTGCCACAGCTTTTCACCGACAATGAAACCCACCCGGCCGCCGATACCCTGATCGATCTCGTCAAACACCAGGGTGGACACATAATCCACGCCCGCCAGCACGTTTTTAAGAGCCAGCATCAATCTGGAAGTCTCGCCGCCAGACGCGATCTTCACCAGCGGTTTCAGCCCCTCGCCCGGATTGGGCGCGATGAGGAATTCCACCCGGTCAAGGCCGTCTTCGGTGAACTGTTCCTTTTCTGCACCGGATTGTTTTTCATCTTCAAACGAAACCGAGAAACGGGCTCCCGGCATGCTCAGATCGGCCAGTTCCGTTTCAACAGACTCGCTCAAGGTCAATGCGGCTGCTTTACGCCTTTCAGACAGAGCCTTTCCTGTCGCGCTTGCCTCTTTCAGCGCCTCTCCTTCGGCGCTTTCAAGTTCGGTAATGCGTTCATCGGCGTGGGCGATGTTTTCCAACTGCGAGCGGTTTTTTTGGCCGAATTCAATGGCCGCTTCCACGCTGCCGCCGTATTTACGTTTCATCTGGTGGATCAGTTCCAGCCGGTTCTCCACCTGCTCCAGCCTGCGCGGATTGAACTCGATCTCATCCAGATATCCCCGCAGATCGCGGTTCACTTCGGTGAGCATTGCGTTCACGGTCTCGATCTGATTGCTCAACTCCTGCTGGGCGGAGTCGATGCGCGCCAGTGAAGCCAGATGTTGTGAAGCCTGCCCGATCAGGTCGATGGCCGAGGAAGTGTCAGGCGAACCTTCGTCCAGCAAGGCCAGGGCCTGCTGCGCGGAAACCGACAGGTTTTCCGCATTGGCCAGGCGGCTTCGCTCCTGTTCAAGTTCCTCTTCTTCTCCCGGCTTCAGCTTGGCGGCTTCGATCTCCTGAGCCTGGAAAGAGAGCAGTTCAACACGGCGGGCGGATTCATTTTCCAGTTCGCGCAAGTCTTTCAATTCCTTGCGGATCTCATTCAAGCGCCGGTAGGATTTTTGGTAGGCATCCAGTTCCGTCTGCGTGGCGGCGTAGCGATCCAGCAGGCCAAGGTGTGAACGTTCGTCCAGCAGCGACAAATGCTCCGACTGTCCGTGAATATCCACCAGATATTGGCCCAATTCCTTGAGCAGCCCCACGTTGACGCTTCTGCCATTTACGCGCGCCACCGATCGGCCTTCGCCACGGATCTCCCGCCCCAGCGTCACAAAAGGTTCGTCCTCGAAGAGTTCCTCGCGTTTGAGGATGTCATTGATTTCCGCTTTTGTCTCTGCCGGAATGCTGAAAACCGCTTCAAGCACCGCACGCTCGGCGCCGCTGCGCACCATATTCGCGTCCACCCGGCCGCCGATCAACGACATGATGGCATCCAGGATGATGGATTTGCCAGCTCCCGTCTCGCCGGTAAAGATCACCAGTCCGCTCTTAAGCCGCAGCTCAAGTTTGTTGATAATGGCAAAGTTCTCGATGCGCAGTTCGTCAAGCATGCCTGATCCCTTTAGATCCTGATGCCCTTAAGCCGGTAGTAGATCGTGCTGACGGTCAATGCCGCGTAGATACCAGGCCACAACAGAGATATTAAACCGCCCAACGAGGCGCTTCCCGTTCCAGAGGCAACAGAGACGCCGATCAAAACGATCAGCCTGATAAGAGGTGAGATCAAAGCGCCAACCAAAGCCGCGCCGGCCGTAACCGAAGGCAGCCACTTGGAACGCCGTTTCTGCAAAGCCCGTCTGACAGCCTCGGCAATCACAATGCCTGCCAGGGGAGCCAAAAAAATGGTAAAAAATCCGGTAAATGAGGTCAGCATGCTGCCCAAAAAGGACAATACGCCGCTGATCGTGACTGCCAAAGGATAATCCCACCAGTGGGCGGTATTAAAGATCTTCTGCTGCCCGCTGATACACTCCTTGCAGCGATACCCTGTGGGGGTGAGCACCGCGCAGGAGGTGCAAATGGGACGCTCGCACTTGTTGCAGCGCAGGTAGGTCTCGCGTTGGGGATGGACGTAACAATACATGGGGGCTTGTGGATCTTGACTCATTTTAACTTTCCGATGGATGGATTTTGTTCCATATAATGACTCAGATTGCGGTAGAAGTAACCCGGGTCCTGGAACACGACAAACCTGACGTGATAATCACTGGTCTTAATAAAAACACGGTCTTCATTATTGAGCAGTACGGGAGCATGCCCGTCCACACTCATGACGGCTTGGTGGTCGCTGTCGGTAAAAATACTTACTCCGGCGCCCTCGGGCAGGATGACCGCCCTGTCCATGGATAGATGAGGCGCCACAGGCACAATGAGGATATTGCGCAATTCCGGCGGCATGATCGGCCCGCCCACAGCCAGCGCATAAGCCGTGGAGCCCGTGGGAGTGGCAGCGATCAATCCGTCCGCCACATAGGAGGCCAGCGAGTAGCCGTCCACCTCCGCGCGGATGCGGATGGGGCGCACCACCAGTCCGCGGCAGACCACCACCTCGTTAATGACCTGAAAAGAGTCCAGCAGTTTTTCGCCGCGCCAGTGATCCGCTTTAAGCATCATGCGCTCTTCGATCGTGTAATCGCCCTTCATTAATCTGGGCAGGTAATCCTGCCAGTCATCCCGGTCAAGTTGCATGAGAAAACCAAAACGGCCCAGGTTGATGCCCAGCAGCGGCACGCCGCAGGGAGCGGTCAAGTGGCCGGCGCGCAGCATGGTGCCGTCTCCGCCCAGGGCAATGACCAGGTCAAATTCCCCATTTTTAAGTTTTTTGGGGAGGTCTGGCCGGTCGGTGTTGCATACGCAGGTGGAGATGCCGCTTTTCTCGAGGAAAGCGCTGATCTGGCCCGCCTGCGCTGCCACACCATCCATCTTGGGGTGCTGGGTGATGACCACACGTTTGAGATTACGATATTCTTCAGACATATCCCCTTTATTATAACGACAATTCCAAGTGTAACGCCAGCATGGAATTAACGAAAAAACGCAATATTGACATTTTTGGGTTAAAACGCAGACCGGACAGCAATTGTGTCCGGTCCGTTTTTTTGTTTTGCGGGTCTTATCTAACTGCGACGCCGAGGTAATAAGGCCAAATGATCAAGCCCAGAAGCGCCTTCCACCAGATGGGTTGCGTGTAAGCCAGGAAAAACAACCAGCCCGCAAACCACAATCCACCGGCCGCGCCGCCACCATGATTGTGATGAATATGTTTTACTGTCGTCTTGCCTTCGGTTTTGATTTCGTCTTCCATTTTTCTCTCCTTTTCTATCCTTATATACATCTACGGAGAATAAAGGGGTAAGTTGTGCAAAGAGTATAAAAGATTTGTTAGTGTTTACCCAATTTTCTTCAAGAACCACTTGCGGTCCTTAATTAGCAGCGCCAGCGGGATCAGATATAACACGATAAAAGCGTAATCGATCAGACCCAGTTCATCCATGAAGCCGGCCAGGATCATGGCCGCCAGCAGCAGTACTGAAAAATACCAGGCTGGTTTAAAGCGCCTGCGCAGCAGATATCCCAGCGCCGCCAGGAGGATGGAGGCGAGGAAGGTAAGCCCTGCCATGATCCAGCGGAACGCGCCGATGTGGAAATAAGAGACGTTGCCGCCCAGAACCACAAACAGACTGAAAAGCAGCCATAAAGCCGCAATGACCAGGAATGAGACAAACGTAATCCTGACCGTCCACGGTTGCCGTGGCATCCCGGAAGACAGGTTTTGACTCATAAACCCCTCCTCGAAATGACTGTCTATCCAATTTTACGTTCCAAACCAGTCGTAGAAAATTATTCCCCGAGGAATTTCTCCGAGCACTTTTGCAGGGCTTCCTGCAGATGCTGTTCGCGCAGACTGAGCGTGAGGTCGGCGCGGGTTCGTTCGATGATGCCGCGAACCAGGTCCGTCTGACGGCGCAGCCCGTTAGTGATGGCATCCGGATAGTCCATGGTGACCAGCACGTTGTAGATCTCGTCCATGGTTGTGAGCAGGCGCTCGGCGTCTTCGGAATAGCCCTGGCGCAAGATATCCAGACACTTGCGGCGCAGTTCGCCAATGGTCTCCGCCAGGCCGTTCAGGTAGGCGGCATACTCGATGCCGAGTTCCTCGGCGGTGGGCAGCGGGTTGTTGAGGATGAGCGCCACGGTAAGGCTGGCCTCCGCGAATTCCTTGATGGCGTCCTGGGTGTAACCGGCATAGTAGACGTCAGGATAAGACGCCAGGTCGCGCTGGATGTTCAGGGTCAAGACGCGCGCTTCCATCAACAGTTCCTCGGCGGTATCCACTTCGTCCCTGTGGATGGCGCGGATGGTATGCGCAGAGAGGCGCGTCAGTTGGCGGGCCTGGATCAAAGCCTGGTCGCGTACAGCCGTCCTTTGATCAAATACTGTTTTGGCTTTATCAATGAGTTCGTTGAATTCCTGCATAAGTTCTATTTTGACTCCGGTGGTTTTGGTGGATGGACCCCTCGAAACAGATCGTCAGCAAGGCGTGAATCACCCGGGATGCGTATCTCGCCAAAAGCGGCTTCGAAGCGTGCGATATTCTCCCCGATCGCCCGGTGGAGCAGTTTTGCGCTCACCGGCGACACGATGATGCGTGAGAGTACCTTGAAACGGGTCTCTGCGGGCAACAAGCGGCAAAAATCAAGCACGATCTCTGAAGGAGTATGACTGATGCGTGTTATGTTGCTGTAGACGGGTTCCAAACCCTCCGGCAAGTCAAGAGGTGGAATGTTGGCCGGATTTTGGTTCGCCTGGTTGGTCATCTCTTATCCCTAGAAGGGAATATCCTCG
>Ga0172371_10010996_pt1 | contig 12121 bp, 9 predicted proteins | sample Lak12m_FD_114543 | JGI IMG/M metagenome (GOLD analysis project Ga0172371, IMG submission 114543) | Freshwater microbial communities from Kabuno Bay, South-Kivu, Congo - kab_022012_12m | ecosystem: Environmental > Aquatic > Freshwater > Lake | place: Democratic Republic of the Congo: South-Kivu...
CGCTGGTTTCCTGCAATATTCTTAATAAAATGGCTGTTCTGGGAATGCCGGACAGCTCGCTAGCGTAAGTTTTAAAGATCAGGGGCGCTTCGCGCCTTTGAATGATATTTGTGCAATAAAGCCGATGAATTGCAGGACATGCTCTTATTTGTCCGTAACGCTTATGAAGCTTATATCAAAGCACCGGATGAATTAAAAAGATTATTCTTAGGAATTTACTGGGACAGATTTGAAGTGGGAGATAAGAAAATCCAAACTGTTTTGCCAACACCGATCATTAGAAGCCTGCTGTATGCTGAAAATCTGGTTTTTACCGATAAATACAAGAAAATCATCGGACCAAAGATAATAACCGACATGACGGTAGAATTTACACCGGTAGTAGCCGGCAAGAATAAACCGCTGATAATCCCTAAAAATCAAAAATCTCGACAAAATGCCGAGACTTTTGAGGTGATATCCAATCAACCGAACTCGGTTATATTAGATACTGTTTGGGGTGGCTACTGGGAATCGAACCCAGGTCATCGGGACCACAACCCGATGTACTAACCGTTGTACTATAGCCACCATGGTTTTTCTTTAAATAAAAGTTGCCTTGCGGCAACTTCTATAATATAACAAAATTTGCTAAAAAGTCAATTATTTAACCATAATTGCGGCTTTCTTCTCCCGATATAACCAAAGCAAACTGGCTTCATAAGCGCCGACTAAAATTCCGGTGTAAAATAAATCTCCGAGCAGGCTGTTTCTAAAGAATGGGATGGCCATAATATATGACTGCATTAAGCCGGCTAAGTTATGCGCGTATAAAGTGCCGAAAGCCCAGACCGCGCCGTTCGTCACCAAGAAAAAAATCACACTGCCTAAAATTGTCCCGCCTAAAACCGTGCTTAATTTTTTATTGCGCCTTACTAATAGACCGATGAGTCCCATGACGACGAAACCGCCGTAAACAGAGAGCATTATCGGCCAAGCGTAAAAACCGATAAAAATATCGCTGAAGAACATGGCGGCTAAGGGCAAAGCAATCGCCCATTTTTTTGGCAGATAAATTCCGGAAAAAATCGCTATAGCGCCGATAGGCGCGAAATTAGCCGGATGCGGAAAAAATCTGGCCGCGATGCCTAAAGTAATTAAGAGAAAAGCTGGCAGATATTTCTTCATATATTTTAGCTAAGTTATTTACCTATTAATTATAGCAAAATTTGCCATAACTTCAATGCTTAAATTAAAAACTAACTCCGCTGTAAGCGATCGCCCTAACCGTATCCCAGTCTAGGGCCGAAAGCGGCAGGTAGTTATAAGTTTTTACGAAAACATTGATGCCGGTTCGCTCTAAGTCTAAATCACGTCTGTCCGGGCGCAAGCCATAAGCCATCATATCAATAGCTGTCTGGCCATTAGGATTTTCTAAGTTCACTTCTCGGCCATAGACTTTCTTAAATTCATTTTTGGCTTTTTCTTCCGCCGCTAAGCTAACCGCCAAAGGCTTCTGGTTAGTGCTAATTCTAATAATCTCCTCCCAATCAGCTTGAGTTTCCGGTTCTCGACCGAACGTTGATTTAAAAGAATTTATTACGCCGGCGCGCTCGCCCGCGCCTAATCTAACGGTGCTGTCTGTACCGACCGCCGAAAAATCTACCCCCTGGTCAACAATCAAATTCGCTTCCATAGTAATTTTATCCGCCGGATCAGCCGTTGCCTCATCAATTTTAATACCTAAAACCTCCGGCTCTAAATCAGCTATCTCATTCTCTATCGGTAAAGAATCATCTTCTTCAATTAACTCAGCCGCGACGCAGGCTCTCTTCCTCTCTTCTTCCTGCTCGGCGGTTAAAGTGCAATTAGCCGGCAGGATATTTAAAACATTGCGGTATTGCCAACCGTCAAAGCAAGCTTCCTGCCAAACATCATACTCAACGCTCTGGCAACTTATGGGCGTAGGAGCAATAACGCTGCCGCCGCCGGAGCTGGGACCGGGCGCGGGCGCGGGCGGCGGAGTCGGCTGAGGAATTTCATAATACTTAATGGGAAAACTTCGGCCGGCCAAAGCAATTACCGCGAAAGGCGTCATCGCCTTATTGTTAAAGGCCGGGCTAAGCGCCGGGTCCTGCCACCAAAATCCGCCGTCGCTATCCTGTAATGACTCTAAATTGGTTAAGGGATTATTGCCGCCCTGGTCTAAGGCGGTTGGATCCTGACCGAGCTTATTTAAAGCGCAAATCACCCAGGCGTCCGAGCCTGAATCGCTGTCTGAGCCCCAAGCCGGATTATACGGAAAGCCGCCGTCAGTATTCTGTAAGGACCATAAATAATCAAGCGCATTGACAATGACTTGATCGCCGGAGCTAAAACCCATTTCCTTAAGAGCGATAATGGCCGCCGCCGTATCATTAGTATCACTGCCGCCGGTTAGATCATAGCCCCAGCCGCCGTCAGCATTCTGGTTAGCCAATAAAAAATCCTTAGCTGATACGGCCTCGGCCGAAGCGGTTTCTTTTATGGCTGCCAAAGCTAAAATTGACCAGATATCATCGTTTAATAAATTGGCATCGCCCATCTGCGTGCCGTCATAATAGCTTTTTAATTTAGCCACATAATCAATATCGCCGAAGGCGCTCGGATTTTTGCCGGCTGCAGTCAAGGCTAAAATCGCTTTAGCATAATCGTTGGTCGGATTAAAGGCTCCGGGCGCTACGCTCTTTAAATAATCAAGCTCTAGATTAGTTTCGCCAGAAGCGATCAAGGCCTGGGTAATCCAGGCATCAGGAGTTTGAGTTTTTAAATAATCAACGACTTCCGGCAAACCGGCTGACGCCGAATTAGCAAAACCAACTGCTGTTAACATCACTAGTGAGATTAAAATCGATTTCATTTTCATAAATTTAATTATTAAATTATTCTAAAATCCTCTAGCTTCATATTTCCATTCCACCAAGTCATTATTCTTTAGTTTATAGCTAGACGCGCCGACGGGCGCCAACTTGCCATCAACATAATAAAACCAATTGGCTCCGGCCGGATCATTTTTTACACCATTAATCTCCTCGATAAAAAATCCTAAACCGGCATAATCATGATCCTGAAAATCGATCAGGCCCTGCTCTTTTAATGAACTCATTAAATCATAAACTGAACTGTCAGGTTTTACAGCCGCCTGATATTCAGCGCCGTCAATCAACATCTTCACTGTAATAATTTGTTCTGTCTGGCCTTCATTGAATTGCCTATGTTCAATCGCCGAATCTCCCCCCATAGCCAAAAAAACAACTAAACCACCGGCCAGCGCTATTAATAAAATAAAAATCACGATTAAATTTTTTGTTTTCATAATAAAACCCGCTTCTCCGAGCGGGCTCAAAACAAATCCAAAATGAATTGAATTCATTTTTCTCTGGCTCGGAGAAAAATAAAATTTTAACTTAATGATACTGACTATCAGTCTTCTGGCTCATCCGCCCGAAAGCGGCTTCACAGTTGCGGCACAGCGCCCGATTTAAACGGGACTTTCCTGATAACTGTTATATTATATAACTTTTAGAAAACGGTCAAACTATCATCCAGTCAGATAAACAGCTCACCAGTACGCCCGGGGGGAATCGAACCCTCATATCCAGCTTAGAAGGCTGGTGTTCTATCCATTGAACTACAGGCGCATAAATAAAATTGCCTAAGACAGGCAACAATCCAATCTTAACGGCTAAATTATGTTTTGTCAAAATTTTTCATCATCCCTTAAGTGACTGCACTGGGTTTGTAAATTTTTCGTGCGAGGACTGTTTGAGCGAAGCGAGTTCCGCAGTAGAAAAATTTATAAACCCAGCGCAGTCACTTCCTCCTCCTACCATGAAATGCCTTATGCACGTCCCTAAGTTGCTGATCCGTAATATGAGTATAGACTTGGGTCGTGGTGATGGAAGCATGTCCGAGCATGGCTTGCACGCTTCTGATATCCGCGCCATTCATCAATAAATCAGTAGCATAGCTATGGCGCAAAGTATGCGGCGTGACTTCTTTAGTAATACCGGCTACTTTAGCATACTTTTGCACGAGCCGTTGAACGCTTCTCGGTGTTAAGCCGCTCTGTTCATTGCGCCCATCAGCCGCTTTATCATGACCGGTAAATAAATAAGGATTGATGTCCTGCCGGGATTTTAAATACTCGCCGATCGCCTGCTTAGCCTCATCAGACAAAAAAACCACACGCAATTTCGCGCCCTTGCCTCGCACCGTAAATTCATCTTTTTTCAAATTTATATTTTCAATTTTTAATTTGCACAATTCCGAAACGCGCAAACCGGTGGAAAAAAATAATTCCAGAATCGCTTTATCGCGTTTTTTAATAATTTCCGGCAATTCAATTTTAAACGGCGCCTCTAAGATACGCGACAAATCCGAACCTTCTAAAAAATCCACCTGTCTTTGCTCCTGTTTAGCCAGCTCTACTTTCTCCGGCTCTAAAGATTTAATGTCGTTTTTAACTAAGTACTTTAAAAATCCACGCAAAGCGATTAAATGATAATTCTGCGTATTCTTTTTCAGGCTATTATCTTCTTCGCCGCCCAACCGATTAAGCCATAACCGATAGCGATGCACTAATTCCTGACTGATTTTGGCCGGTCCGTTTATACCCGCTTCCGCGGCGAATTCGGCAAAACGGCGCAAATAAAAACCATAATTCCTGATAGTAATGAGCGATAAGCCCTTTTCCACCTCTAAATACTCCAAAAAATTTTTTATATATTTTTCCATAAATAGCTTCGTTAAGCTGTTGGTAGGATTATTATTTTTTCTCGCTGCGAAACTCGCTTCGCTCAAACAGTCCTCGCTTCGAAAAAACAATAATCCTACCAACAGCACACCGCCCTTGCTTTCATTTTACGACACCTTGCCTTTTTTTTCAATTTATGTTAGTCTTAGCTCATAAATTATAAAGAAATAACGCACCCAGCCTTGGTCAGGGGCTTCTCTTCCCTGTCTCGGTCTGGGGCAAAAACAACAATGTTAGACAAAAAAGCCAAGCAGAGAATCATTAACAAATTCAAGGTTCATGAAACCGACACCGGATCTTCACAGGTGCAGATTGCCATTTTAACCGAAGAAATCAAGCAGTTGAGCAGCCATCTGAAAAATCATAAAAATGATCATTCCTCTCGGCGCGGTTTGCTAAAAAAGGTTAGCGAACGCCGCCGCTTATTAAAATATTTGCAGAAAAAAGACGCCAAAGGCTTTGGCGAACTGGCTAAGGACCTGAAACTAAGAATCGCTAAGAAAATGACCGAAGATGAAGAAGCCAGACAAAGACTTGAAGATGAAATTATCGCTAAGCAGGAATTAAAAGCTGAAGCGGCTGAAGAAGAAAACAACGAAGCCGACCATAAAAACAAAGAAGACGAAGAATAATTTATTAAAATTTTTTCTGAAAATTTATCCGTCAATTTAAAATTTATTGGCCGTAGGGCTTTGCCCGCTAATAAATTTAAATTGACACCTTATATTTTTGGAAAATATTAAAAACCTTTTTTGAAAAGGTTTTTAAGGGATTATATGATAAAACATAAGGAGCAGAGAGTCGGCGTCTTGGTGGACGTTTCCAACATGTACCACAGCGCCAAAAACCTCTATAAACGAAGAGTTAATTTTAAAGAAGTTTTAAAAACGGCTGTGGCCGGCCGGAAATTAATCCGCGCCACCGCTTACGTTATTAAAACCGAGAATGAAGAAGGCAATGCTTTTTTTGAAGCTTTAAGCCAGCAGGGTTTTGAAGTTAAAATGAAAGATTTACAGATCTTCCCCGGCGGCGCTAAAAAAGCCGACTGGGATGTCGGCATCGCGGTTGATGCCATTAAGCTGGCGGAGAAACTTGATGTAGTGGTCTTAATCACCGGCGACGGCGACTATATACCGCTAGTCAACTATCTGCAGAATACCGAGGGTTGCTTAGTGGAGGTTATCGCTTTCCGCCAAACTACTTCCGCTAAATTAATTGAAGAAGCTGATGATTTTATAAACTTGAGCGAAGACAAAAAATATTTATTAAGATAATCTAATTAATTCCGCTTGACCTATAAATACTTAGCACTGTGAGAATTAACTCATAGTCTACAATTTGTAGGCCAAGCGTAAAAATGTAAAAACAAAAAATCAAAAATAAAAATGACGCTGTCATTTTCCATTTTGATTTTTACATTTTACACTTGAAATGTATGAACAAAGAACAAGTATTTTCCACCGAGTGGCTTGGCCGCACTCTCACCATTAAAACCGGCAAACTGGCTAAACAAGCCGACGCCGCCGTTACCGTGCAATACGGGGATACGACTGTTTTAGCTACGGTCGTGGAGGCTAAACAAGAACGCGCCGGCATCGATTTCTTCCCTTTGATGGTTGAATTCGAAGAAAAACTCTACGCCGCCGGCCTAATTAAGGGCTCGCGCTGGATTAAACGCGAAGGCCGGCCCTCGGACGAAGCGGTTTTAACCGGCCGCATGATTGACCGTTCAATCAGACCGCTCTTCGCCGCCGATTCAAAAAAGGACGTGCAAGTCATAATCTCCGTATTGTCAACCGACCTGGCTAATGATCATGATATCGTTTCCTTGGTCGCGGCCTCGGCGGTTTTATCAATCGCCGGCCTGAAATGGCGCGGACCGATTGCCGGCGTGCGCGTCGGCCGAGTTGAAGGCAAACTAGTCTTCAACCCGACCTATGCCGAAAGAAAACTAAGCGACCTGGATTTAATCGTCGCCGGCACGGAGAAAAAAGTCATTATGATTGAAGCCGACGCCGATGAAGCCAAAGAAGATGAAATGTTCACGGCTATCATGGCTGGACAGAAAGAACTGCGGTCGGCCATCGAACTAATTGAACAGATCAAGAAAAAAATTACCGTAGTAAAAAAACAGCCGACTAAAGAGCTTATCAGTCAGGCAGAAATTGATGCTAAGGCGGAATTAGAAAAAATCTTCGCTTTGGCTAAGGCTTGGCTGGATAAAAACACGGCTAAAATTTTATTTGATAAAGTCTACTATACTAAGGGTGAAAGAAAAAGCGCGGTTAGCGCCATCAAAGAAAATTTAGATCAGTATTTATTTGATCAGGGCGTGAGTCGGGATAACCGCGCGGCCGCCATCAGCCACCTAGTTGAGGAAACGGTTGAAGCCGAAGTGACGCGCGCTATCTTAAAAGATAAAAAACGGGTTGACGGCCGAAAACTAAATGAAATTAGGCCGCTAGCCGCCGAAGCCGGAATCCTGCCTCGCATCCACGGCTCGGGACTCTTTGGCCGCGGCGAGACCCAAGTTCTGTCAATCGTTACCTTGGGCGCGCCCGGGTTAGAGCAATCCTTAGAAGGCATTGAAGGCGTGGGCACTAAACGCTACATGCATCACTATAACTTCCCGCCCTTCTCGGTCGGCGAAGCCAAACCCTTAAGGTCAACCGGCCGGCGCGAAATCGGCCATGGCGCTTTAGCGGAAAAAGCCTTAGTGCCGGTTTTACCGACTAAGGAAGAATTCCCTTATACCGTCCGGGTCGTCTCGGAAACTTTGGGCTCTAACGGTTCTTCTTCCATGGCCGCGACCTGCGGTTCATCACTATCATTAATGGATGCGGGTGTACCAATTAAAAAAGCCGTCGCCGGCATCGCCATGGGACTGGCCTCAAACGAGGACATGAGCCAATGGGAAGTCTTAACCGATATTCAGGATCTAGAGGACGGCCAGGGCGGCATGGATTTTAAAGTCGCCGGCTCTCGCGACGGCATCACGGCTATTCAGCTGGACACTAAAACCGACGGCTTAACCGAAGAAATCGTTAAAAAAACTATAGCCGAAGCCAAAATCGCCAGATTGCAAGTTCTAGATGCTATGGAAAAAGCCATTGCTAAACCCCGAGCCGATCTATCGCCTTACGCGCCGCGTATCACTAGCTTCCATATTGAACCGGACAGAATCAGAGAGGTTATCGGCACCGGCGGTAAAGTTATTAATGAAATCATCGCCGCTACCGGCGTGTCCATTGATATTGATGACGACGGCTTAGTTATGGTTTGCGGTACGGACGCGGCTAAATGTGAAGAAGCTGTCAATTGGATTAAAAATATCGTTCGCGACTTTCAGGTCGGCGAGATCTTTAAAGGCAAAGTTGTACGCCTCATGGATTTCGGCGCCTTTATTCAGCTTACGCCCAATAAGGACGGCATGGCGCATGTCTCGGAACTGGCTCCTTATCGCGTCGGCCGGCCGGAAGATTTCATTAATATCGGTGACGAAGTTACGGCCAAAGTGATTGAAATCGATGACATGGGCCGCGTCAACTTAACGCTTAAGGGCTTGCCGGAAAACGAGCACCTTTGGAAAGACGGCAAAGGCAAGCAAGAAGGCGGTTTCGGCAACGGCCGGCCTTCCTTCGGCGATAGGCCGAGATTCGGCGGCGGCCGCCGAGACGATCGCCGAGGCGGATTTAGAAGATAAACTCTTTACATAAAAACACCCCCTGACTTATGGGGGTGTTTTTTTATTTCCAGACCTCTGATATAATAAAAACGCATAAAGACAACCTATTTAATCATTCTAATAATATGTTAAAATCCGAAATCCGCAAAGATTATCTTTTAGATAAATACGTTATTATCACGCCGGGCCGGGCTAAGCGCCCGCGCGATGTCGAGGAGCAAACCATTATCGCGCGCGTCTCCGATTGCCCCTTCTGTCCGGAAAAAATTGATCAAAAAAATGTGGTGGACCAAATTGACGCTCCGGAAGGAAAAATTACTAGCGTCAAAAATATTTTTCCGGCCGTTAGCCTAGATAATAAAAAAGCTTATGGCTCGCAGGAGGTAATAATCGAAACGCCTGACCATAAAAAAGAACTACACGAATTATCCGAAGCGCAAATTGAAAGCTTATTAAGAATGTATGCTAAGCGCACTGATGAATTAAGCAAAGTTAAAAAAATTGAATACATCCTTTGCTTTAAAAATCAGGGCTCAAAAGCCGGCGCCTCTATCGTTCACGCCCACTCCCAAGTTTTCGCCACCGATATTGTGCCGCCGGATATAAGAGAAGAGCTAAAATTATCCTACGACTACCAGCTAGCCAACAAATCTTGCGCTTACTGCGATATTATTAAAAAAGAAATGTCATCAAACCGGGCTATTTATGAAGATAAATTTATCGCCTGCTTCGCTCCTTACGCCAGCCAATACCATTATGAATCATGGATTTTCACTAAGCGGCATCTGGATAATATCACGAAGTTTAACGATGATGAATTTGCCTCGTGCGCTAAAATCCTGAAAAAAATACTACTAAAGCTTAGCCAGCTCAACCTCTCCTTTAACTATTTCCTGCACCAAGTCATTTCTAACACTGATCAGCACTTCTACATTAAAATTCAGCCGCGCGACAGCGTTTGGGCCGGAGTAGAACTTGGCTCCGGTTTAGTAATTAATTCCATGGCGCCGGAAGAAGCGGCCAAATTTTATCGGGAATAAACTGTGTAAAAATTGTGTAATTTCCGCAAAAAATACAATAATATTAACATAAAAGCGCTACCCTCTTGACATTTATTGAAATTTTATCTAATATTACTTTACATGTAAATTTATTCATGATCTAAGAATTTATTGAATAAATAAGCAAGCACAACTTGAAAATATAGGAAAGAAAAAACAGTGATGTATGCTAAGCGCAAATGTCCCTGTTTTTTCTTTCAATAAAAAAAGAAACGCAACTTAACAACTTAATAGCGAATTGCCATTAGCAGCAAGTCAAACGAATGGCATTCGCAATTTTAGTACTAACAGGCGCTAATTCTAATTTGATGAATTAATTTTCTTCAAATATTTCAATATACCACTTCTAAAAGAATGGTCTATTGACTTGGTAGGTAACCAAGTAAAAAAATCCAATAGTAAAGCCTATTCAAAACTTACTAAGAGTTCGGTCAAACGAACTTTTCCAGGCGACCCCTGGTAAAAAACTTAATGAGAGTTTGATTCTGGCTCAGGATGAACGCTGGCGGCGTGTCTAAGGCATGCAAGTCGAGTGGGTTTAGACCCACGGCAAACGGGTGCGTAACACATTGGTAACTTACCCCGAAGTCATGAATAATCCGGCGAAAGCTGGTCTAATACATGATGATAGTGAGAGGACTTAAGTCATTCTCACTTAAAGGTTTACTGCTTCGGGAAAGGCCTATGGCTTATCAGCTAGTTGGCGAGGTAATGGCTCACCAAGGCTATGACGAGTAGCGGGATTGAGAGATCGACCCGCCTCACTGGGACTGAGACACTGCCCAGACTCCTACGGGAGGCTGCAGTCAAGAATATTCCCCAATGGCCGAAAGGCTGAGGGAGCGACGCCGCGTGTATGAAGAAGCCCTTCGGGGTGTAAAGTACTTTTAATCGGGACGAAACTATGACGGTACCGATTGAATAAGGGGCTGCTAAACTCGTGCCAGCAGCAGCGGTAATACGAGTGCCCCGAGCGTTATCCGGATTTATTGGGCGTAAAGCGTACGTAGGTGGTTTATCGCATCTCCTGTTAAATCCCGAGGCTCAACTTCGGGGCTGCGGGAGAGATGGCTAAACTAGAGACCGGGAGAGGTAAGCGGAATTGCTGGTGTAGGGGTTAAATCCGTTAATATCAGCAAGAACACCAAATGTGAAGACAGCTTACTGGAACGGTTCTGACACTAAGGTACGAAAGCGTGGGGAGCGAATGGGATTAGATACCCCAGTAGTCCACGCCGTAAACGATGGATGCTAAGCTTTGGAAGTATCGACCCTTCCAGTGCTGTCTATCTAAGTTAACACCTTAAGCATCCCGCCTGGGGAGTACGAGCGCAAGCTTAAAACTCAAAGAAATAGACGGGGACCCGCACAAGCGGTGGAGCATGTGGTTTAATTCGACGATAAGCGAGGAACCTCACCAAGGTTTGACATCTAGCTGCAGACTCCTGGAAACAGGAGAGCCTTCGAGGGTGCTAGACAGATACTGCATGGTTGTCGTCAGCTCGTGTCGTGAGATGTACCGTTAATTCGGGAAACGAGCGCAACCCCTATCCTATGTTTTACATGTCATAGGAAACTGCCCGCTTTAAGTGGGAGGAAGGTGGGGATGACGTCAAATCAGCATGGTTCTTACACCTTGGGCGACACACGTGCTACAATGGGAGGTACAAAGGGACGCCAAAGCGTAAGCTGGAGCAAATCCTTTAAAACCTCTCTCAGTTCGGATTGAGGTCTGCAACTCGACCTCATGAAGCTGGAATCGCTAGTAAACGTGAATCAGCCACGTCACGTTGAATACGTTCTCGGGTCTTGTACTCACCGCCCGTCACGCCAAGAGAGTCGGTAATACCCAAAAAGCCTCGTTAGAGGCGCTAAGGTAGGACTGATGATAGGGGCGAAGTCGTAACAAGGCATCCGTAGCGGAAGCTGTGGATGGATCACCTCCTTTCTAGGGAGATATTTCGGTGAAAATCGATATAGTCGACATTATTTGTCTTCGGACAGAAAATGAAAAGAGTTAGCGCCTGTTAGTACTGAAATAAATAAGATATAATAACAAATAGTGTTATGGGCCTATTTGTCTAAAAAAGATTGGCCTAAACACCTGTTAATGCCAGTCTTTTTTATTAGGGCATGTAGCTCAGCTGGTTAGAGCGCCACACTGATAATGTGGAGGTCCCAGGTTCGATTCCCGGCATGCCCACTGACCAATAAACAATTATCGCGGGGTAGAGCAGTTGGCAGCTCGCCAGGCCCATAACCTGGAGGTCGTGAGTTCGAATCTCACCCCCGCAACATAAATTGCCGAGGTAGCTCAGTGGTAGAGCAAATGACTGAAAATCATTGTGTCGTGAGTCCGATTCTCACCCTCGGCACCAAAAAATCAATTTATTATAATTGAATCCGGGCTGTCGTATACCGGTAGTACGCCTGCTTTGGGAGCAGGTAGACTGGGTTCAATTCCCAGCAGCCCGACCATTTCAGACTTTTTTCAAAATCAGAGGCGTTTTGTTGCTCGCTCGCCCCGCCTGCGGCGGGTCTCGCTTCGCAAAAAGCCCTGTATTTCAGAATTAAATCGTAAGGTCGGACAAATTCAAATTC
>Ga0172371_10010998_pt1 | contig 12120 bp, 12 predicted proteins | sample Lak12m_FD_114543 | JGI IMG/M metagenome (GOLD analysis project Ga0172371, IMG submission 114543) | Freshwater microbial communities from Kabuno Bay, South-Kivu, Congo - kab_022012_12m | ecosystem: Environmental > Aquatic > Freshwater > Lake | place: Democratic Republic of the Congo: South-Kivu...
CTATTCCCGGTCCTTGCGCCGCCATCGCCGCCTTGAGTGTTTCTGGTTTTATGACCGACAAATTTATTTTTATGGGCTTTCCGCCGCACAAAAAAGGCCGGGAGACTTTTTTTAAAAAAATAGCGGCCGCCGAAGAGACAGTCGTTTTTTATGAATCAAGCCACCGGATACAAAAAGCGATGGAGCAAATTAAAAATTTAATGCCGGAGGCAAAAATTATGGTTGGCCGCGAGCTGACTAAAATGTTTGAGACAACCTACCGGGGAAGCGCGGAGGAAATTTTAAAAACATTAAACAGCGATAAAAATAACCTGAAAGGAGAATTTGTTGTCGTTGTCAATAAAATATGAGCAAAAAATATATAACTACGACCTTGCCCTACGTGAACGCCGACCCGCATATCGGTTATGCCTGGGAAGTGGTTCGGGCGGACGTTTGGGCTCGGTTCCAGCGGGCGCAGGGGGATGAAGTATTTTTTAATATTGGAACGGACGAACACGGCGCTAAAATTTTTGAGCGCGCCAAAGAATTGGGTCTTAAGACGCAAGATTATTGCGACCAGCAGGTAGAAAAATTTAAAGAATTAAAAAATATTTTAGACTTGAGCTTTGATAATTTTATCCGAACCACGGACGAGCACCATCTAAAAGCGGCGCAGGAGCTTTGGCGGCAGGTAAAAAATAACGGCTATATCTATAAAAAGCATTATAAGGTCAAGTATTGCGTGGGGTGCGAGCTGGAAAAAACTGATTCGGAATTAGTTGATGGCAAGTGCCCGCTGCACCCAAATCGGGAAATCGAGACGAGGGAAGAAGAGAACTATTTTTTTAAATTTTCTGCTTTTGGACAGCCGCTGCTTGATCTTTACGAAAAAAATCCGGAATTTGTGGTACCGGCTAAACGATTTAATGAAATTAAAAAATTTGTCCAGATGGGACTGGAAGATTTCAGCGTTTCCCGCTTAAAGAGCAAAATGCCCTGGGGCGTGGCGGTGCCGGATGACCAGGAGCACGTAATGTATGTTTGGTTTGACGCGCTGACTAATTATATTTCTGCCATCGGTTATCCCGACCAAATGGAGAAATTAGAAAGCTGGTGGCCGGGAATTCAGGTGGCGGGCAAGGACAACCTGCGCCAGCAGTCGGCGATGTGGCAGGCGATGCTTCTGGCTGCCGGACTTAAGCCGTCAAAACAAATTTTTATCAATAGTTTTTTGACCAGCGGTGGCCAGAAAATGTCAAAGTCCTTGGGAAACGTGATCTTACCCTATGAAATGGTGCAAAAATTCGGGATCGACGGCACGCGCTATCTTTTGGCTTCTTGGCCGAGTTTTGGCGAAGATATCGATATTACCTGGCAGAATATGACGGAAAAATATAACGCGGATTTGGCCAATGGCTTAGGGAATTTGGTCAGCCGGGTTTTTAATATTATTGAGAAAAATTTTGACGGTTGCCTGGCGGCGCAGACGGCAAAAATTAATATCGCCGAAGAAGTTGATAATTTGCGGCTGGCCGAAGCCCTGGAGAAAATAAAAGAAAAAATTGACTGGGCCAACAAATATATTGACGAAACAAAACTTTGGGAATTGGTTAAGTCGGACAAGGCTCAGGCGGAAAAAATTTTGGGAGAGCTGCTGGGCATGATTGTCGCGGCGGGGGAGAGCCTACAAAGTTTTATGCCCAAAACGGCTCAAGAAATCCTTGACAGAGCGCGAGCGAATAAGATAGAAAAAGGGGAAGGATTATTTGCGAGGATCAAATGATTTTTGATTCGTATTTTTTTTGAAGTTGTTTTACAAAAAAACATATAAGGAGGAGTTATGAATGCGCGCGAGATAATTTTACGAAGAATCGAGGCCAGCACCGATGAGAAAATCGGCCGGATATTTCGTAGCCGGGCGGCAATGCGCCATGTGTCTTTTGGCGAGATTATGGACATCGTTCTATACTATCTGGCTTTGCAGCCGGATCTGACTGCCATAGCCAAAAGGTTAAGGATGAACGATTTTTGGCGGGAAATTGTTCATCCAGCTTGGAAAAGATTTTCCGAAAAATCTTTTGGTTTCGTCGAGCGGGATCCCTGGGTGAATGAATCGGGTCCGATGGACGGGTATATGGGGGCAGCCGAAAGGTATTTATGCATTCAACCGGGTTTTTACGCGATGACGCTATGCGAATGTCTCCTTTGGCCAGAAGAGCTGGCTGGTGAAAAAGACCGAAGCTGGTCGCAGTATAAAAAACATATTGAGGGCCAGACTTTTCCCAAGTTTCGCCGGAAACAGCACGCCAAAAAGCTAGTGGCGGCGCTGGATTTTGCCGAAGAGATCTGCCGGATCTTGAGAGAGAAAAAAGAGGTATCCCGGTCGTAAAAAATATCACACGGCTGAAAAAAAGATTGAGCCCCGACAGCAATGCCGGGGCCTTTGTTTTACTAAATTAGATTTTTTAGATACTATTAATTAAAAGATAATTTTGAAAAAGTCTATGCTAATTGATACGCACGCGCACGTTAATTTTTTGCAATATAAAAAAGATGGCGACGAAGTAGTTGAACGTTCTTTGGCTGAAGGGACGTGGCTGATTAATGTCGGCTCGGAAAAAGATACTTCGCGCCGCGCCACCGAATACGCGGCTCGTTACGGATCGGGAGTTTTTGCCGCGATTGGTTTGCATCCACTGCAGCTTAGAGCCCAGGAAATCGAAGAGAAGGTGGACGGTGAACTTATAAAATTTTCTATTCCGGCTGAAGAATTCAATAAAGAATACTATGAAGACCTGGCGCGGCGCGATAAGGTAGTGGCCATCGGTGAAATCGGCCTGGACTATTACCGCAATGCGGCGGCCAAAGAAATACAGCAGGAAGTTTTTTTGCGACAGCTTGAGCTGGCCAAGGAAGTGGCTAGGCCCGTAATGATTCATTGCCGCGAAGCGCATAAAGATTTATTGGAGATTTTGCGGCCAGAGCCAGAAGTAGGTGGTGTTATCCATAGTTTTTCTGGTACGGCGGAGCAAGCCGACGAATATCTAAAAATGGGATTTTATCTGGGGTTTAATGGTATTATTACTTTTGCCCGGGAATATGATGAAGTGGTAAAAAGCATGCCGCTAGACAGGCTTTTGCTGGAAACGGATTGTCCATACTTGACGCCGGTGCCGCTACGCGGCAGACGAAATGAGCCAAGCTACGTAAAATATGTGGCCCAAAAGATAGCGGAATTAAGAAATATTAGTCTCGAGGAAGTGGCGGAAGCCACAACGAAAAACGCCAAGGAACTGTTTAAAATATAAGCAGAGCTCGTAATCACTTTCTGAAAGCATAAAATTTTCCCAGCCCGCTTCGCCAAAGCGTAGCGAGGCGAGCGTGGAAATTTTACTCGCCAGTTTCGCTCATTCTCCGCCCTGGGCGGAACCAAGCCCATTCGCGAAACTGAGCGTTTCAGAAAAGCGATTACTCGTCTGACCGAGTGAAAATAAAGTATGATTTTAGATATTAAAAAATATCCGGATAAAATTTTAACCCGAAAAACCAAGCGGGTGGTTAAGATTGACGAGGAAACAAAAAAATTGATTACCGATATGATTGAAACTCTTTATGCCAAGCGCGGGGCGGGGCTGGCCGCTAACCAGGTCGGCGCGGATAAGCAAATTTTGGTGGCGGATGACAGCCGGGGCAACGGCCGGGTGATGGTTTTGACCAACCCTAAAATTACCAAGAAGAAAGGCAGTGTTACGATGGCCGAGGGCTGTTTGAGTTTTCCGGGATTAGAAATTGAAGTTAAGCGGCCGCAAAAGATCGAAGTTGACTATTTGGATAGCAACGGCCGGCCTAAAAATTTAAAAGCCAGCGATTTGCTGGCTCGGATTATTTGCCACGAAACCGACCATTTAAACGGTAAGACAATGGTGGATACTTTACCGTTGTTTAAAAGATTGAAAATCAAAAGACAGTTGAGAAAAAAATAAAAGCCCCGAGCAAAGTCGAAGGGCTTTTTAAATACTTCGTTGGGGCAACGGTTTTCTTAATCTCTTTTTATAACCGTCTCCGCCGCCAATTCTCCAAGGGGATACTTCTTCCTCCAGGCCTCGCTAACTTCTTGATCCGTTGCCGCCGATGGCAGTCCCAGGTGTTCTCTTAGTCTTTCGGCGTTTAAGGCGTCCAGCAATTTCTCTGGCATCGGAGCCCTCCTAAAGTCCATTAGCTTCCTCCTCTCAAATTATTCGGGTTAAAATTACTGCTCCCAATATAACCAAAATTAAACCGGCGATCAAGTGCAGCAGCCGGAGTTTTTGTTTTCGCCAGGCTTCGGCTTTTTCCGGCGACAGGCCAAAATACATTGCCAGCACGATAGCGAGCATCGGCGCGATAAAAATAAAATTATAGACAACCAGGTAAAGCAGGGCTTTTAGCAGAGTAGTTTTGGAGGCCAGCATTCCCAGAATAACCACGTATGGTCCGGAGGTGCAGGGGAGCAGAAACAGACTGATGATTAGCCCGATGAAAAAACCGCCCCAGGGATTGGAAATCCGCCGGACCAGTTCTTTCATTTTCGGCCGCCAGCTTTGCGGTACTTCCATTAAAAATCCGCCGCCGCCGTACCAAAAATAATCCTTGATATTGAGCAATCCTAAAATTATCGCTAGGCCACCGACAAGGTAATAGAAATGTTGAGAATAAGCGAGCGTATAGTGACGTAAAAATTCCAGCAGGCCCACGCCCATTAAAAAATAGGCGACAAAAACAGCGGCCACAAAACTAAGGCCGGTAAGTAGAGCCTTTTTTCGGTTCTCGTCGTTAAAAAGCAGCGAAGCCATCAGCAGTATTAAAATAGCAAATTCGCAAGGATTGATGGCATCCAGCGCCGCGCCACAAACCACGGCCACGGGGGTTAAGTTAAGCGAAAAAATCCCGGTTTGGCAGACTTCGGCGTCGGCGGCCCAGGTGGGGGCAGCAATCAAAGAAGAAACAATGAGAGCGAAAGAAATTAAAAAAAGATATTTTTTCATATTTTAAGCTTTGTTTATGATAACACGAGTTTGATTTGAAAAAAAGGCGCAGAAAGGGTAAAGTAATAAATACATTATCGGTATTATATTTTTATGAAATATGACCATAAGCAAGTAGAGAAAAAGTGGCAGAAGTTTTGGGCGGAAAATCCCGCGCTTTACGCGGCGGACGATAAATCTCAAAAACCCAAAAAGTCCTTCGACGGACTCGGGACTAAAAAGTATATTTTGGATATGTTCCCATATCCGTCCGGCGATGGCCTGCATACCGGGCACGTAGAAAGCTATACGGCCACGGATATAATTTCCCGCTATTTACGTCTGCGCGGGTTTAACGTTTTGCACCCACAGGGCTTTGACGCGTTTGGTTTGCCCGCAGAAAATTTTGCCATTAAAACTAAAATTCATCCGGCCGAAACTACCAAAAAATCTATTGCCAATTTTAAAAAGCAGATGAATATGATGGGCCTGTCATACGACTGGTCGCGCGAGGTCGTTTCTTCGGAGCCGGAATATTATAAATGGACCCAGTGGTTTTTTTTATTGCTCTACAAAAATGGTTTGGCTTACAAATCAAAAGGAAAGGTGAATTGGTGTAAGCAATGTCAAACGGTGCTGGCTAACGAGCAGGCCGAAGGGGGAGTGTGCGACCGTTGCGGTAACGAGGTTCAGCAGAAAGATTTGGAGCAATGGTATTTCTCGATAACAAAATTTATCGAAGACAATGATAAAACTTCCGGATTGCTTAGCGGTCTTGATAAAATTGATTGGCCAGAATCAACTAAAGCCGGTCAGCGAAATTGGATCGGCAAGAGCGAAGGTGCGCAGTTTAAAATGGAAATTGTCGATAGCCAAGAAAAGCTGGAAGTCTTTACCACACGACTGGACACGGTTTTTGGCATGACTTTTGCGTTAATTGCGCCCGAGCATACGCTCGTACAGAAGCTGAAAGATAAAATTACTAATTGGTCGGCTGTCGCCAAGTACATTGAAGAGGCGAAGAAAAAAAGCGACTTACAGCGACAAACGGAGATTAAAGAAAAAACCGGCGTGGAGCTTGAAGGGATAAAAATTATTAATCCCTTCACCAAAAAAGCTATACCGCTGTTTGCTTCTGATTTTGTATTGGCGCATTACGGTACGGGCGCGGTGATGGCGGTGCCGGCGCATGATGAGCGCGATTTTGATTTTGCCAAGAAATTCGGTTTGCCGATAAATGAGGTTATAAAAAGCGTGGATGGAAAATCTAGTATCGACCAGAACGCTTTTACCGATGACGGCGCGCTGGTTAACTCTGGCGAATACGACGGTTTAACTTCGGCGGAGGCGCGCCAAAAACTGACTAAGTGGCTGGAAAAAGAGAACGTTGGACGCGGCACGATAAATTATAAGCTCCGCGACTGGCTGGTTTCCCGTCAGCGTTATTGGGGCGCGCCGATTCCCATAATTTATTGTAAGAAATGCGGTGAAGTGCCGGTGCCGGAAAAAGACTTGCCGGTTAAATTGCCGGGCGATGTTGATTTTATGCCGACCGGCGAGTCGCCGCTAGTCACTTCCAAAAAATTTCACGATGTCAAATGTCCAAAATGCGGCGCCAGCGCGCGGCGAGAATCAGACACGATGGACACTTTTGTTTGTTCTTCTTGGTATTATTTGCGTTACGCGGATAATAAAAACGACCAGGAATTTGCTTCAAAAGAAATGCTAAAAAAATGGTTGCCGGTGGATTTATACGTTGGCGGAGCCGAGCATACGGTGCTGCATCTTTTGTACGCACGATTTTTTACCAAGGTTTTGCATAAACTTGGCTATGTTAATTTTGACGAGCCGTTTTCCAAAATGCGGCATCAGGGAATGATTTTGGCGCCGGACGGCCGGAAAATGTCTAAGTCCTGGGGGAACGTGATCAATCCGGATGACGTGGTGGCCGAATATGGCGCAGATGCTTTGCGTCTGTACGAAATGTTTATGGGACCACTAGAAGATGCTAAGCCCTGGAATACCAAAGGCATTGTTGGCGTCTCAAGATTCCTGGAAAGAGTTTGGAAATTAAAGCCGTCGGCCAAAGACGGAAAGAATTTGGAAAATTTATTGCACAAAACCATAAAAAAAGTTTCCGAAGATATCGAGAATTTAAAATTCAACACGGCAATTTCAGCGATGATGATTTTAGTGAACGAATCAAATGGGGGAGAGGCCATGACTAAACAGCAGCACGAAATATTTTTGAAATTATTTTCTCCTTTTGCTCCGCACCTGGCTGAAGAATTATGGAATCAAGCAGGAAACAAAAATAGCATTTTTGTCGAAGCTTGGCCAAAATATGACGAGACCCTAACCAAAGACGAGAGCATAGAGATGATAGTTCAAATTAACGGTCGCGTTCGAGGCAAATTTTCCGTGCCGGCCAATATTACCGAAGAAGAAGCTATAAAAATGGCGTCTTGCGATGACGTCATAAAAAAATGGCTGGAAGGCAAGGAACCTAAGAAAGTAATTTTTGTTAAGGGGCGGTTAGTTAATATTGTGGTGTAAAAGGTAAGAGTAGTTTTGTTTTGAATCTCTCGGCTTTATAAGTCGAGAGATTTTTTATTTTGAGTGATTATGAGATTTGATTTTTAGTTAAAAATATGATGATATAAGAAGGTAGTCTTTTGGCAAGTTCAAAATTTCTTCAACGGGCCGTGGTATAATGGCTATTACGCACGCTTCGGGTGCGTGTTATCCGGGTTCGAATCCCGGCGGCCCGACCAAATAAATTTATGTCAAAATTTTCCCGAGCGGTCAGAAAAACTCCGCGACCTTGGTGGTATTTAGTTAATTTTTGGAGCCTGGTTATTTTCGCGGCGATAATTTTTAATTTTGTCCAAAATGGCATCTTTGACGAAATCACTGATGCGTTGCTGGTCATCTATATCGCTCTTTTGGCGATCTACGCGGGCGATAAGGAATTTGAACGTTGGCACAATAAGCATGCCGGCCGGCACCCGGGAGAAGTTTTTGTTTTCCTCTGGACAATTTTGGTTATCGCGATTGGCTCTTGCCAGTATTTTTTTAATAAGCCAGTCGGCCTGACCAATGATATTGTGGCTGCCTATATCGCGGTGCTTTCGGTGCTAGCGGTAACGCGCCGTTCAAAAGCGATCTATGCCAAGCAGCGAGGGTAATTTATTCTAAAATATATGGATAAAGAGAATTTAATTTATCTATTCCATCATATCCACCACAAAGCTGGAGAGCATAAAGTCCATCATTGCGGCGGCCAGCATCAAGCAGTCAGCCCCGAATTGGATTATGATATCTGGCATTGCGCCTGCGGGCTTCATCGGATAAACAAGCAAATTGCGATTGGCCACGGCACAAACCAGGAAGAAATAAAGATAGAATTTACAGAGTCATGTCCCGAGGGTGGCTGGCATATTGAAAGTGGTCAAGTTGCCGTCTAAGCAAAACCAGATAAATAAATTTATGGAAAAGCCAAAAGAACAAGCCCTTGTCGAAGGGCCAAAAGAGCAAGAAAGTTTAATCGTTTCTGCCGAGAACCAGGAGCGGCTTTTTGAGAGACTGGAGCGGATTAATATTTTGCCGGCGGAAAAAAAGGAGTGGTCATTGGATAAATTGGAGCAAGATTTAAACGGAGTTTTTTGTGATTACGGCCAACTGGCGCTGGAAAAAAATAACGGGAAGATATTTTTAACTTTATCAGGCGGACTGGATTCGACGCTGGCACTGGCCTTTTTAAGGAATAATTTTTTGGAAAAAGAAATAGTTACTTTCTCTATGGGGGGCAGCGTAAATCATCCGGATGTTTTACATGCCCGATTAGCGGCAAAAAAATTCGGTTCAGATCATAATGAATTTATTCCGACACCCGAAGAAATAGCCCAAGCGCTGGAAGAATACCAGAAAAAAACTCCGGAAGGCGACCTAAAGGAAGTTGTTAAAACCGGGGAAGTCGACATGGATTTGCTTTATAAATATCTTTCGGATTTTCACCCCAATGTTTTATTGGCTTGTGACGGGATTGACGAACTGATAGGCGGCTATTGGGATCATCGAAAAATAACGCCCAAAGAGGAAAAAGAAAAAATATTTGCTGATTATTGGAACCAGCTGGTGCCTCACCACCTTATTCCCTTGATAAAAAGGGGCAGTAATTTTGGCATTAGCTTTTTATTCCCGTATTTAGACCAGAAAGTGATTCAATCAATATCGGGCATTCCCCTGGAAGACAGAACTTCCAAAGAAGTCAGCAAAAAACCGCTAAGAGAAATCGCCGGAAGGCTTGGCGTGCCGGCAGAAATTTTAACCAGAGCCAAAAGAGGGCAAGTCGGAATGCTTGATAAGGAATAAATAAAAATGAAACTAACTTTTAGCCAATTAAAAGATTCTCCCTTGAATCTTTTGCGGAGACTGGGTTATAGTTTTCAAAGGAAAGAGGAACAAACAGAAGAGATGTCTTTTGTAAAATTACTGGGCGGTGGCGATTATCCGCGTTTTCATATTTATGTTAAGCAGCCCGGTTTCGGCAAAGCCGAGATAAATTTGCATATTGATCAAAAGAAAGCTTCTTATCAGGGTTCGACCGCGCACAGCGGGGAATATGAAATAGAGGATAATGAGTGGTTGCAAAAAGAGGCGGAGCAGATAAAAATAGAGTTTGAAAAATAGCAGCCAAAGTCGTTAGGAAATAATGGGCCCGTAGTATAGTGGTAATACGCGGCATTCGCATTGCTGAGACGGGAGTTCGATTCTCCCCGGGTCCACAAACTATTTGCTAGGCTTATCTTTTGGCGGCGTAGCAAATCGAAGGTCATAATTTGAGGTGTCAGGGAAGCGAGGGGCTTTTTTCTTTTGCTCTTGCTAAGAAGCGTAAAGTCTGGTATTATATATTTAGTCAATAATTAGCCTAAAATCAGCGAAAAATAGCCATGCAAGCAGTCATTTTAGCGGCCGGCAAGGGGACAAGAATGGGCGATCTGACCCAGTGGACTCCCAAACCCCTGCTTAAAATAAATGGCCGAACTATCCTGGAATATACGTTAGCCAATCTTCCCAAGGAGATATCCGAGGTGATTTTTATTGTCGGTTATCACGGCCATAAAATCAGGAATCATTTTGGCGATGAGTATCGCGGTAAAAAATTGCACTATGTTTGGCAGCTGCGGCTGGACGGCACGGCCGGCGCTGTTTTTTTGGCGCGAAACCTTTTGCGGGGCAAATTCATTGTTTTAAACGGGGATGACCTTTATCATCATCACGATTTGAAAAAAATTATAAAACACAAACTAGCGGTTATGGTTAAAGAGATTGATGACCCGGGAAGATTCGGCGTGGTCGAGGTTGACCAAGATGGTCATTTGGTAAAAATTGTTGAGCGGCCGGAACAGCCGACGACTAACCTGGTAAACGCGGGCGTTTATGTTATGGATAAACGGATATTTTTCTCGCCGATGGTCAAAATATCGGAAAAAGAATATGGTTTGCCGCAAACTTTTGTTCAGATGGCCAAAGACAATGATTACAAGATCAAAGTCCAGCGGGCAACCTTCTGGCATCCTAATACTCGTTCGGGAGACCTGGAGGCGGCTGAAGAATTGGTCCATAATTTTTTCAGCGAAGAACTTTTTGCTTAAATGAAAAAGGAAAAAACAGCTAAAAATAAAATAGTGGTAGCGGTCAGCGGGGGATTTGACCCGATCCATGTCGGTCACGTAGAGATGTTCTACGAAGCCAAAGCTTTGGGCGATGAACTGGTGGTGATTTTAAATAATGATAATTGGCTGCAAAAGAAAAAGGGGCATGTTTTTATGCCGCAAGAAGAACGCAAAGAAATCATCGAAGCGTTAAAACCGGTAGACAAGGTAGTCTTAACCAAACACAAGCCTGGAGATGAAGATGTTAGCGTTTGCCGGGCGCTTGAAGAGATCAAACCGGATATTTTTGCCAACGGCGGCGACCGCAAGCCGGACGGCGATCCGGTGCCGGAAGTTGAACTTTGCGGAAAGCTGGGCATTGAGATGGTCTATAACGTCGGCCGGCGGGGCAAGATTCAGTCCAGTTCTTGGCTGGTAGGAAAATATTTAAAGAAAACGGATAAATAAATATAATAAAGTTCTTTTGAAAGGGGGAGACAAGATGAAGGAATTCGGTACTTGTCCCGAATGCGGGGCGCGAGTAAAGCTGGGATGGTCCACTTATTATGGTTTTTGTGAAAATGATAAGTGTGATGTCACTTTGTCCATCCCGCCGTTTTACAGTGATAGCCCCATCGGTTTTTTGCGCTGGGGGGTAGGGTCGCCTATGGTCATGCACAAAATGACCAGAGAGCATTTTTTATACATCAATTCAAAGGAGGCGTTTGAAAGGTTTAACGCCATCAGAAATGGCTACCGGCAATGAAACCGGCGCCATTCTCGGGCCAGCCTATGGGGGCTGGCCTTCTTTATTTGCTCGCAATTTTGGCGTTGACACTTTAAGGAATCAGTGATACTCTGGATATAGATTGTGGATAAGCGATAGATTATGGTCCGTGGAAACGGACCTATTTTAATAAATACTCAATTTTGGCGGTTGGCGGCGAAATCATTTAGATATCGGACGCCAGCCACCGGAATTTTAAAAATTATGGACCAATCATCATTTGCTTCGGCGATCGAACAAATCTGCGAAGAAAAAGGCATTTCCAAAGAAAAAGTTTTGGAAACTATTGAGGTGGCGATCGCAGCGGCTTATAAAAAAGATTTCGGACACAAGGGCCAAAACATCAGGGCCAGTTTTGATTTGGTTTCGGGCGGTGTGCGGATATTCCAAATCAAGCAGGTGTTGGACGAAACCATGATCAAAACCGAAGAAGAAATTGAAGCAGAAAAAAACGAACAAAAAGAAGAGAAAGAATTTAAGCCCGGAGCAGAAGGCGAAGAGGGCGAGAAAAAAGTCAGGTTTAATCCGGAGAAGCACATTTTGATCGAAGACGCTAAAAAAGAAAATCCCGACATCAAAGTCGGCGAGGAATTTTTAATAGAGTTAGAATCCAAGACCGATTTTGGCCGGATCGCGGCCCAGACCGCCAAACAAGTAATTATCCAGCGGATTCGCGAGGCTGAACGGGAGA
>Ga0172371_10011001_pt1 | contig 12118 bp, 10 predicted proteins | sample Lak12m_FD_114543 | JGI IMG/M metagenome (GOLD analysis project Ga0172371, IMG submission 114543) | Freshwater microbial communities from Kabuno Bay, South-Kivu, Congo - kab_022012_12m | ecosystem: Environmental > Aquatic > Freshwater > Lake | place: Democratic Republic of the Congo: South-Kivu...
AATCTACCACTCCGACTCTATAAGCTTTATATTTATCTGCATCCTTAGCCAACGCGGAAATGATAATAATGGGTATGTTCTTACCGACTATATCTTTGTTCAGTATTTCACAGACTTCAATCCCCTTGGTCCCGGGCATGATAATATCAAGTAAAATAACATCGGGCTTAAAGGCATGGACCTGGGATATGATATCGTTGGCATTAGGCAAAGCCAGTACTTCATATTTTCCGGTTTCTTCAAGGTTAGATTTCAACAACTTGGTAAAATCCACTTCATCATCCACAACCAATATCTTCTTATTAGGCATCTCCCGCCTCCTTTTTAGCTTTGGCTTTATTTGAATTGGTTAAAATCTTTTTTATTGTGTTATAAAGCTGCTTATGTTCGAATGGTTTTGTGATTATCCCGTCGGCCTTAGCTATATCTAAAGCGGTAACCGTACTGGGGTCATCATGATAAACAGAGCAAAGCACTACCGGCGAATTTGGCCTCATGTCCTTAAGCGCGTTTAGTACCTGCCTGCCGTTTAACCCGGGCATCTTGAAATCCGTGATTACTAAATCATAGTCCGTTTCTTTTGCCTTCCTCAAACCTTCTTCTCCGGAATAAGCTGTAGCCACCTCATACTCCCCGGTATTCTCTAAATTTGATTTCAACAGTGTGCAAAGATTCTTCTCGTCATCTATAACCAATATCTTTTTCTTGGGCATAACCCTGCTCCTTTTAAATATTCTTTAATACTTTTATGATCTTATCCTTTAACTCGCTTGAGCCTATCGGCTTAGTTATAAACAATACGGCATCTTTACTTAAAGCTTCTATCCTGGTTGTATCATCCCCTTTGGCGCTGAGTATAATCACAGGAACTAAGGCGGTGCTTGGATTTTCTTTTAATTTTTCCAATACCCGGAATCCATCCATGTCAGGCATGAGTATGTCCAGCAGGATTAAATGCGGCTTTAACCTTGCGGCTAATTTAATACCTTCTTTCCCTTTTGCAGCTATCTCTACTTTAAAATCACCGCATAACTCAAGGTTCCTTTTAACTAACTTGCTGAAATCAACTTCATCGTCAATTATTAATATTTTCTTAACCATCCTACCCCTCCGTGGCTAACTTCAAGGTAATAGTTACTTTGGTCCCTCTGCCTGGCTGGCTTTCCACGTCAATTAACCCCTTATGCATATCCACTATGCTCAGACATATCCCTAAGCCTAAACCCGCCCCGCCCTTAGGGCCTTTCGTGGAGAAAAATGCGTCAAATATTTTCTTCAGGTTTTCTTCAGAGATCCCTTCTCCCGTATCCTCAATTTCAACTACCAAGGCTTCTTCGCCAGAGACAAAATAAACTGTTTCTTTATTAATTCTCGATTTTTCGATTCCCCCTATTTTTTTTAAATAGCTGCGGATGGTAATTTTACCTTTATTATCCATAGCCTGGGCCGCGTTAACCAGGACATTGACAAAAACCTGCTCCATCTTGTTCTTATCAATCTTTACTTTAGGAATACGCCTTGTCATTTCTTTTACAATCTGCACTCCGGTGAACCTTGATGAGACCTGCGCTAAATCTATTGAACTTTCCAATACGGAATTTATATCCTCTTTCTTCAGATCTAATTTGGTGGACTTGGAGAAATCAAGCAAACCGTTAATAATTTTATCTGCGCGATTAATCCCGTCTTTCATCATCTCCAGGACCTCGCGGGCATCTTTTTCTTTTTCCGGTATCTTATTCTCCATATAGTTTATGCCCTGTAAAATTATTCCTAAAGGATTCTTAACCTCATGCGCCACTCCGCTGGCTAACTGCCCTACGGCGCCAAGCTTGGCCACCTGCACCATCATCTCCTGAGCCTGTTTCAATTCTGCCAGGCTCTTCTCCAGCGCCTCCCTGATCATATTATTATCCTCTAACATGCTCATCATTATTTCATGGGCCTTTTCTGTCTCTTTTAACTGCATGTTTAATTCCTGCGCCTGATTCTCCAGCTTGTCCCTAGATTGTTCGAGCATGCATTCCGCCTGTTTGCGCTCGGAAACTTCCGTGATTAAGGCATCCTTGGAAACCAGGGTCTTACGCAGCGTATCAATCATTACATTAAAAGAATCCGAAAGGTCTTCAAGCTCGTCGCCGCTTCTTAAATTCAGATAGTAGCTGAGGTTGCCAGCGGCAATTTCACGCATCCCTAAGCGCATTTTTTCAATAGGCCGTATCGTTAAACGCACAAATAATAAACTAAAGAACATTGACAAGGCCACCAATACCCCAAACAAGATTATGGAATACAGCAGAAGTATAAACTCCTGGCCAGCAAATATTTCTTTTGTGTCCTGCTCAACGCAAGCTGTCCATTTTACGCCTTGCTTTAGCAGTTCTTTATATGGCACTACCGCCCAGGAAATTAAAAAAGTATTGCCTGCGGCATGGCGGACATAGGCGCTTGATAAAAAATACTTCCTTGATTGTGCTTCTTTAATAACATTCCATTCTGGCGAAAATGGACCTTTGTCTTTAGTAAGACTATGTCCGCTCTGGCATATAAGCCTTCCGTTGTTATCAAACAAAACAGCCCTGCCAGTGGATCCTATTTCAAATTTAGAAACTACATCGGAAAACCTTAAGGTATTATAAACTGTTTTACACACGCCGATTACCTCTGCGTTTTTGCTGTACACCGGCACCGATATGGTAATAGACCAGGTGTTGCTGGATTGATCAAATTCCATATCTCCGATAAAGATGCTCCCCCTGCCTCCATTAAAGGTCTTCTGCCACCACTCTTCATCCGCCTGATAGAAATCGCTTGTTTTCGTTGAAGCCACTACAAGCCCCCCTAATCTATCGGTAAAGAATATTTCCGCAACATTGCTTTTCGCCTCAACAAATTTCTTAAGCCGCAGGCTTAGAAGCGTATTAAGGTATTTATTCAATGCGGGGCTGTCGGATGGCAGCTGTTTCCATTCTTCATCCTTATTTGCAAAATACTCCTTAATGCTCTTGTCGGCAACTACGGAATATTTAAGGTTCACATCTTTGATAACAGCCTCCCAGATGCTCGGGCTTGCCACATAGTTTTCTAACTCTTTAACCTCAGACTCAATCATTTCTCCGATAGAATTTGCCATTAACTGCACAATAGCCTGCTGGTGGCTAAAGGTGACTTTGCGCAGCATAGATACCCCTGAGAAATGCGACACCAGGACACTGGCAATAAGTAGGACCAGGCTGAAGGAAACCGTAAAAAATAAGAACTTACGCTTGAATCCTCCGATCAGGCGCACTTTACCTTTTTCTTTATAATAAATACCCGTCATTCCAAAAGCTCCCACGGCCATAGCAATGGCGCAAGACATCCTGATGACCTGCACGGGGAAACCAAATATCCTGATAAAGTTAGTATAATTTATTATTGAAGCGGGGAAGAAATCCGTTTTCGGCACGATGAGCCCGGACACAACAGCGTATAGGCTGCTTGCAGAAATAAAGACTATTGCGCTTACCAAAACCAGCTTTGGCAATTCTCTTCTGCATAAAACCAGGCGCCTGATCATATCAATCACAATAAGAATCATTCCCGGGAAACATATAAAATAACGCGCCATTACCCCGGCAGCTATTGTTCCTTTGCCTGTAACGAAAACAAAAAACCACGGCAATAAACAAACAACCGGCATAAAACGCAGCCATTTATATGCGGGATTATGCTGAATGATATTAAGTATTGCAAATAAAACTATAAAAGTAAAAGAAACAGGAAGAAGAATTGCTCCTATATTGATAAGCGTCCTGGTATCAAACGGCAACCCGCTCACAATGAACATATCAACCCATTCATTGACACCATGAACAAGGGCAAAAAGGACAAAGGCCCAAAAGTTATTTAATATGCCAAGGAAATCCTCTTTATTGCGAAGGGGAATTAAAATAATCCCCATAAGGATAAACGCGAGTCCGTAAAAAAAGAATACTGTTGCCATACTGCTCCTGACTTTTAGATCTGTTTAACGTTGCCCGGTTTTTGTTCGAGCTCTTTTATGCGCTTCTTAAGCTCCAATATGCGCTCTTCCCTGCCGATTGAAGCTTTATAAAAAACCTCCAGGTCATGCAGGTCTTTTTTCAGCTCCTGCTCCGCCTGCTTAAGCTCGGTGATATCGCGGAAGGTCCAGATACGCCCGAAGTATTTGCCGTTTTTGTCAATCACAGGAGATGAATACCTGTCAAAAACCATCCCATTCTTAAACTCTATCTCATCACGGCTTTTTTCATCCTTATGAGCATAAAGATAATTTACCTTATCCAAAAACTGTTGCGGGTTCTTTGTTTTATTTACCACATACTGCAGAAGCGTTTCATCATTCTTGTCCTCAATAATCTGCCGTGGAACCTCAAATAACTCAAGCAGGCGGTTATTCACCATAACCCTCTGCCTATTCTCATCAACAACCAGCAGGCCATCAAGCGAAGCTTCCTTTTGCGCCTCCAGAAACTCAGTTTTCCGGTTCAGCTCTTCCTCTATCTTCTTTTTTTCGGTAATATCGCGCACACTGGCCTGGATTATCCTCTTTCCACCTAAGGACAATACGCTAAGCAATACAGAGCAGGGAAACTCACTGCCATCAGAACGTTTGAGTACCCACTCAAAATAACAGGAACCCTCACGCAAAGCAATTTCCAGCATCTCTTTAGCCTTTACGACAGAAGGCTTGCCATCCGGCTGGGCCTCTGGAGATATATCCCACGGATAAATAGCGGCAAACTCTGACATATCCTTGATTCCAAACAACTTCATAGCCGCAGCATTCCCGGAAACAAAATTAAAATCAGGAGGCTCCAAAGTCAGTAGCGCATCGTGTGACCCATTAAAGAGAATCCGGTAACGCTCCTCACTCTCCCTCAGTTTTTCCTCCGCCTGCTTGTAATTAGCAATATCCAAAGCAAATCCAATTACTCCTACAATATTACCTTGCTCATCAATATAAGGAAACTTATCTGTCCGGACCCACGTTAACCCTTTAGCTGTCATCAAAGGCTCAGTGATATTTAATTTCTCCCGGCCTGTTGTCATAACCTCTAAATCATCTTCCCAGTATTTCTTTGCGTATTCCGGAAAAAGCTCAAAAGAGGTCTTTCCCTCGATGCTTTCTTTTGACAGCCCGGTTATCTCCGCGAAGGCCTTATTTACAAAAACAAAACGGTTCTCTCTATCTTTATAAAAAATCATGTTCTGGGAAGAATCAATTATTACGCGTAATTCCCCGGAAATTCTATGCAAATCTTTTTCCGCCTGTTTGCGCTCGGTGATATCTTCCCCTGAAAACAATATGCCGATGATCTGGGACTCTTTATTTTTAAGGACAGCGTTATGAAAGGCGACCATGCGGGGTAAACCATCTTTTCTCAAAACCTGGTTTTCATAATACTCCTCAAAATCTTTATCCCCCGAAATAATCTTTTCAAAAACACCAAATACCTCTTCTTTATTTTCTTTTGGCAAACAGGTTTGAAACCAATTCTTTCCCATTATTTCCTGCTCCTCATACCCCAGGATATGACAGCCTTTTTTATTAATCATGCTGATATTTCCTTCTTTATCCAGAATTACGAACATAACAGCAGCGATATCCAGATACTCCTGTACGCGGTCGCGCTCTTTCTCTAACTGGCTTTCTGCGATTTTAAGTAAATTCACCTCTTCCGCAAGCTGGATTTCATTCTCCGAGAATTTAAATATAAGCCTGGCTATTTCGCCAAATTCATTCTTTCCGGTCTTCATTTTTGAGATATGCTTCAGGTCATTTTCCCTGAGCGACCTGGATATGAGAAGCAGAGGCCTATACACCTGGCGTAAAATAAACCAGATATAAACCAGGGCTATAAATATAACATAGAATATAATAAGGATGAGCTCCAGCCTGGCCATAGATTTAGCTTCAATAACGCTTTTAGATATCCGCGTTACATCTACCCTGGCAACAGGAGAGTCATCCCAGCCTCTTAATATTCTCGAAAATTGTATTGCCTCTGCCCTGTACTCGCCTTTATTCATAAAGGTTGCCTTGCTAAACGGGAAAATTACCGAAAGCTGGCAATCAATGATCCTGGAGATTTCATCGATATACTCTTTACTCCACAGTCTGCTGGAAAACATATAACCCCGCGGCGCAGTTTTTCTATCCGGGTCATTAGTAGGGTGGATAGTAGTGCCGTAAATTTCAAGCACTCCTTCAGCAACATGAATAAAAAAATGATTTATCTTCTTTTGCTCAAAAACTTTAGCTGAATCTACTTTTTGCCTAAATTGCTCATAGAGTGCTTCATTGCCTTCGGAAACGAAATGAGAAACAGGAAGGAATTGTGAACTATAAACCACCAACAAATCAGCGTCATAAGTCGGGATGGCGGTCTTTAAATTCTGATTGGCCCAGGTTTCATCGGCATTTTTAACATAATCCACCATCTCATCCCAATAAGTATAATCTACCGCCAATGTCTCCAGGGTTTTTGATTTAAGCCCCAAAACCTTGTCAAAAGTATTTTCTATTTCTTTTTTCTGCCCCTGGAATAAAATAGCGGTCTGCTTAAACTCCAACTGAACATATGAAGAAAATAAGGTAGCGGCGATTAAAATCAAAATACAGGTTTGAATAATTAATTTTGTATGTATACGCATAGATTATCCCCCCTTAATGGGACAGGTGCAAAAAAAACTCAAATCCCTTGCCCCTGAAAAGGAAGGAAACTTGAGTGTGAAATTACATGAGGACGTTCTCGTTTATTTAGCTGAACCATCTTCACCTCATATGGCGGAATTTAATTTTATTAATATATCATACAAAACATTTATTATCAAGACGCTTTATATATCCCTTTATATTTCTAGAGGTTATAAAACAATTACTTTTCATTGATTTTAAATAATTGTTTTGTAAATCAAACGGGATCAATCGGTTATATAAAGCGTCTTACTGTTTGCTAAATATCTTAATAGCCTCTAAGACCAAAAAAATAGACAGGAGCAACAGAATGCCTCCGATAATCCCCAGCAGGCTGAATTTATACTGCAGGATTATGATAAATAATGCCCATAGAGTCATTGCCAGCATGAATATCATTGGCAACACCACAAACCAAATGGGTTTGCCTTTTTTCTTTAGCCAGACCCCAACTACCATGAGCGCTAAACCTGCCAATAATTGATTAGTGGCACCGAAAACAGGCCAGATGATTTTCCATGCGGGAATGGTATTGCCATTGGTATCCTTTAGGCTTATCAAAACAAATATGGCGGGCAAGCATAATGTCACCACAGTAGCAACATAACGGGAGTTTTTACCTTCCATACTAAAAAATTCCTGGAAGATATACCGGCCAAGCCGGGTAGCAGTATCAAGGGTAGTTAAAATAAAAGTGGACAGGGCAAGAATCCCAAAGGAATTGCCATATTTTTCCGGGATACCAAATATAGAAAGGAACTTCGCCATACCCGCCCCATAAATGGCAAGCGGAGCCCCTTTAGTCAATGGATCATCTTTACCAATCATCATTATAGTAGTGAGGGCAATCACCGCCACTAACCCCTCTACCAACATCGCTCCATAACCTATTGGCAATACATGAGTTTCTTTCTTGATTTGTTTAGAAGATGTCCCGCTGGCAACGATTGAATGGAATCCGCTGATCGCCCCGCAAGCTACAGTAACAAATAAAAGCGGGAACATCGGACCTATATCAGATGAAGCCCAGCCGGTAAAAGCCGGGTATTTTAATGTGTATCCGCCAAAAAGTATCCCCAGAAAACCCCCCAGAATAGAACCATACAATAAGAAACTCGAGAGATAATCCCTTGGCTGGAGCAATATCCAAACCGGGGTAACCGAGGCAATAAAACAATAGACAATCAATACCATGTTCCAGGTTTTTACGCTATCGCCAAACAAAACAGGAATGTTATTAAGCGGCATGCGCTGGCCAAACCAAACACAAAAAAAGAGTAAAGAAACAAATATCCCCGTAGCCCAGGAAAGCGGAATTTTTAAACGGTAAAGAGACACTCCGAATCCAACAGCCAACACTATAAATAAAATAGAAGAAGTAGCTACCCCGCCATCAGCTTTAAAAGCCACGGCAGTCAGATCCGTAAACACAGTGAGCACATATACCAGGGTAAGCCAGATAAAAACCAGCATCAGCCGGTACGCCCTGCGGGACATATAGGTATTGGCGATCTCAGCAACTGACCTGCCGCGGTTGCGCACAGAAATCACCAGGCTCGAGAAATCATGCACCCCTCCGATAAAGATAGTACCGATAACCACCCATAACCATACCGGAAGCCAGCCAAAAGCCAAACCGGCGATAATCGGCCCTAAAACCGGCCCGGCTCCGGCAATAGATGAAAAATGGTGTCCGAATAATACGGGTACGGGAGCTGGCACATAATCTACTCCGTCATACATAGTATTCGAAGGAGGAGGATTATTATCATCCAACTCAAAAAAACGGGCCAGGTATTTGCCATATTTCAAATAACCCAGCCCAAAGATTGATCCGGCTATAATAAAAATAACAGTAACCATGGTGTTTTTTATTATAACACTATTAGATTAGTAAACAATTATTTTTAGAAATGAGAAAACAGACCGGCGGTTGCCTTTTTACTGCTTAAACCAATTTTGCGTATTTAAACACACCTTTACCAGCATAAGCATAACGGGAACCTCTATCAGCACGCCGACAACAGTAGCCAAAGCCGCACCCGATGATAGCCCAAACAGCATGGTCGCTGTGGCGATCGCAACTTCAAAATGATTGCTCGCCCCAACCATGGCCGAAGGAGCCGCGTCTTCATATTTTAACCGCATTCTTTTTGCCATCCAGTATGTAACAGTAAAAATCAGGCAGGTCTGGATAAAAAGCGGGATTGCTATCCATAGGATCGTTAGCGGCTGCGCCAGAATAATTTCTCCTTTGAATGAAAACAAAAGCACGAGAGTAAATAAAAGCGCAATGATTGAAACGGGGCTCAGTAGATGAAGGAATTTCTCATTAAACCATTCTATGCCTTTATATGACACAATCCACTTCCGCGAAAAATATCCCGCTAAAAGAGGCAATGCCACATATATAACAATTGATAATAATAGGGCCTGCCAGGGGACCGGCATCCTTCCAACACCCAGAAGAAATCCGCCTAAAACTCCATAAAGTAAAAGCATTGTTAGCGAATTAATAGCCACCATAACCAGGGTATGCCCATCGTTGCCTTTAGCCAGAAACCCCCATACCAAAACCATCGCCGTACAAGGAGCAATCCCCAACAATATGCATCCGGCAAAATAACTGCGCCAGAGCGGCACCTGAAGCACCTTCAAACCTTCATGCATCACAACCGTCCCCGCACCGCGTATCGACCCCGGCAACCAATCAGCTCCGGGAGGAAGCTTAATAAAATCCACCGCCTCTGCACCAATAAATCCCTTAAACAAAATTCCCAGAAAAATATAAGCTATAGCATACATGGTAAAGGGTTTTATTGCCCAATTCACAAAAAGCGTCAACCATACCGGCTTGGGAGATTTGCCTGCTTTTATAACTTCCGCGAAATCAATTTTTACCATTATGGGATACATCATGAAAAATAGGCAAATCGCGATTGGTATTGAAACTACCGGAGCTCCGCTTATATAGATAGCCATGCCGTCAAGCAGCCTTGCCGCCCCCGGAGCGATCTTGCCTATCAAAATTCCCGCGCCTATGCATAACAAAACCCAAAGGGTAAGGAATTTCTCAAATACCGGCATATCCCGCCTTCTGTTTTCACTCATACACTATCCTCCTATATTTTGAGAACTGATATAATATACACCCAAACATAATAGGCTCCGGCAAGCATAAAGATCACTCCGGTTAACAAGCGGGCATAACATTCTATTTTAGCTATCCTGCCAAACCACTGGCTAAATGAAGTAACGCCAAACGCAATAGCCACCGCAAATATTAACACCGGAAGGCCTGTTCCAACTCCATAGATAAACGGTAACAATACCCCTGCCTTGCTATTAAGCGCCAAAGGAATAAGGCTTCCAAAAAACAGGGCAGCTGCAACCGGACAGAATGAAAAGGCAAAAATAAATCCCAGAAGAAAAGATCCTATTACCCCGGTTTCCGCAAGTTTATTGCGGCCTTTTTCAGAAAGCCTGATACCGGAAAACTGCAAATTAATTACTCCTAATAAAATAAGCCCCCCAACAATCAAAAAAGGGCCTAAAATCTTATTCATATACTTTTGCAAAAACTGGGCGGCCTGGGGAACGCTAAAGAAAGAGTTGATAATAACCCATCCTATTACTGCATAAGAAACCATTCTACCGAGGGTATAGACAAGCCCGGAAATAAACACAACCACCGGATGCGTAATTCTTTTAGACAGAAACGATACGGCTGCAACATTGGAGGCTAAAGGACAAGGGCTTATTGAAGTCAATATACCAAGCCATAAAGCCGGCAAAGAATCCGTTAGTACTTCTATCATTGGGTTTCCTTCAAAAAATCAGCAACTTTGCCCTTAACATAACCAAGAAATATTTCTTTGTTACCAGCGTATTCCCAAATCTTATTCAGATTTTCCCATTTGGTTTCCTTGCCATCTTTAACTAACGAAAGAATAAGGGCTTGGCTATAAAGACCGTAGCGGTCCACATAATATTGTTTGCCGCTATCTTCCACGTTTATAACCTTAAACTCTAATTTTCCCGCGATAAGCGCGTCTTTAAAGTTAATTTCTATTGCCTCTTTCGAATACTGCTCAAGCTTATGACAAGTCGGGCAACGGGAAGAGCCATGAAAATAATAAGCGAGGACCTTTGGTGCCGGCTGCTCCTGAGCGTAAACAAAATCTACTGCAGGAACTTCCCCGATATTCAAGAATATAATAGCAAATAAGGTTAAAAGTATTTTCTCCAATTTTTATCTAAATAATACTTTTTGCAGTAAATTAAACAGATAGCCTGTAAAAATAATTGCCATTGTAGTCACCATAAAAAAAATAGCGATTAATTTCAGATGCATCGCCCTTCTTAACATAATTGCCTCAGGCAGGCTTAATGCTGTAACCGCCATCATAAAAGCTAACGCCGTGCCAAGAGGGAATCCTTTTTGAAATAAAGCTACGGCTATCGGTACAATTGCCGCACAGCTTCCATACATGGGGACTCCGATAATTACAGCGATAGGAACGCTAAATAATCCTGTCTTGCTTATCAGGGCTTGAATAAACTCCTGCGGAACGAAATTATGAATGAACGCACCCAGGCCTACCCCGATTAAAACCCAAAACCAAAGTTTCTTTACAATTGACCTGGCCTCTTGTATTCCAAATAATACCCGGCTTTTAAAACCTTTTAATATTTTCTCAGGGCAATCCTGATTGTCCTGATTGATTAAATCTTTCACAAGATAATTTTCCAGGTTCATTTTCCCCAAAATAACCCCGGAAATAACTCCTATTGCTATGCCGCTTAACACGTAAATAAATGTAATCCTAAAACCAAAAAAACCAAGCATTAATATAACAAGATACTCATTAATTAAGGGTGAGGTAATTAGAAACGAAAACGTTACACCCAAAGGGACGCCTGCTTCAAGAAAACTTATAAATATAGGAATTGAGGAACAAGAACAAAACGGGGTTATTGCGCCAAAAATTGCGGCCAGAAAATTAGGAAAAATATTCCTGCCGGATAACCACTGTTTAATTTTTTCTGCCGGAAAATACGACCTTAAAAAACCGATAACAGCGACCAAAACAAACAAAAGCAATAAAATCTTTGTGGAATCATAAATAAAAAAGTTTACTGCCTGTGCCCATTTAGCAGACTGGTCTAATTTAAATAAGGAATAGGCCAGCCAATCTACAATTAACTGCAGCATGATTTATCCGGCTTATCCCCTCCGCAGCAACAGGGTTTAGCTTTTGATTTTTCTTGCATTTTTTTATCTATTTTATCAATTATCCTGGCAAAAAAACCTTTTTTCACTCTATCCTGGTCAATCTTGTCTTTCATCCTTTACTCCCCTTGATTTTACAACAACCTCCTTCAATCCTGATTACC
>Ga0172371_10011002_pt1 | contig 12116 bp, 9 predicted proteins | sample Lak12m_FD_114543 | JGI IMG/M metagenome (GOLD analysis project Ga0172371, IMG submission 114543) | Freshwater microbial communities from Kabuno Bay, South-Kivu, Congo - kab_022012_12m | ecosystem: Environmental > Aquatic > Freshwater > Lake | place: Democratic Republic of the Congo: South-Kivu...
TCGCGAGACTCGTAATAACGATTGATCGCCGACCAAGCCTCGGGCAACTCCCCGCGTTCGGCCAGCAGGTAAGCGCGGTTGGCGAGCACGTTGGCTTCCGAGAAACCGTAGCCGAAGTTCTGCTGCAGGCTTTCGATGGCCGCGATCGTCGCCTCGGCGGCTGCGAAACGGCCCTGCTTGATCTCGAGTTCGGCGCGCAGGCCGAGGTAGGTGTCGGCGTCCCACAGCAGCCCGGTTCGGATGCCGCGCTCGAGAAGCTGCGGGGACATCGTGTCGCCGTCGGACCACGCGCCGGCGAGGTAGGTCTTGACGAAAGACATCGCCGTGTACTGGAACCGGTCGACGTCCGATCCGGCCTCCGCGAGCTTGCGTGCGATCTCCAGGAACCGGGCGGAGACCGCGAACGACAAACCCGCGAACGCGAAGAAAGCTCCCGCCGATGCGAAGATTCCGCACGCGTACGGCACCGTCGTCGCGTCGAGATGACGCAGGTGCCGTATCGCCGCCAAGTTGTCCTGGAACGCCCGTTTCGGGTCGGTGGGGTTCTGGGCGCGACAGCGATTGTAGAGGATCTCGAAGAGTTCGCGGTCGTCGTCGCGCCCCCTCGATTTGCGCAACGCGCCGCCGCGCAGGTACAGGTCAATGACGATCGCCAACAAGTCCGCAACCATCTTCGCGTTGAGCTGCAGCGGCGTATCGGGAACTCGTTCACCGCGCAGCTTGAGCGATGCGTTGAGGTGCGGAACGCTCTCGACCAGGCCGCCGGTGTTGAGCAGCGCCAGTCCGATTTGTTTCTCGAGCAGCGCGCGCCGCTTTGGATCGCCCTTGCCGCGCTGCGTTCGCGCGTAGACATCGTACGCGGCGCGGAAGTAGCGCAGCGCCTCGCGCGAGGCCGCGAAGGCCGCAGCGCGTTCGCCGGCGCGGAAGAGGTAGTTCTCGGCGCTATCGAGGTCCTCGGCCTGAAGGTAGTGGTAGGCGAGTGTCCCGTAGCGGTGGGTCAGGTCTTCGGCGTCGGCCGTCTCGATCGCTCTTGCGCAGGCGACGTGCAGTTCGCGCCGCCGCTTCTTGACCAGCGACTGGTAGATGCTCTCCTGAAACAGCGCGTGCCGGAATTCGTAGGTGTCTGCGGTCTGCGTCGCGGCCTTACCCGCCACCGCCGGCGACGCGCCGGCGGTCGTCACGAATCCGGCCCGGGCAAGCTCGGCCAGCGCGTCGTCGAGCACGGCCAGTTGCCCGGCGACAGTGGTTAGCAGCGCGTACTCGAACTGTCGTCCGAGCACCGACGCGGCCTCGACTGCGGCCTTGGCATTTGGTGAAAGCCGGTCCACGCGCGACAGGATGACGCCTTCGATGTTCTGGGGAATCGACGCGACCGCCAGTTCTTCGGTGGCTACCACCCGGTCTTCGGTTTGCTCGAGCGCACCTCTTTCGAGCAGATCCTCGACGATTTCCTCGAGGAACAGCGGATTGCCGGCGGTTCGGTCGATGATCACCTCGGCGACCGCGCGCGGGATGCTGTCTGATCCCACCAGGAAGCGCAGCAGATGCCGCGTTTCCGCGGGTGTCAGCGCACCGAGCGTGACCTGCTCCCAGTCGCTGCCGAGGACCTCTCTGGCCCAGTTCGCGACACGTTCGGATGTCTCGTCGTAACCGGGGCGAGCGATCAGCAGGAAGCCGACCGGATTGTGGCGCACCAACGGAAGCAGAAACTCCAGCAGCGTGAGCGACGAATCGTCCGCCCAGTGGAGATCCTCGAGAACCAGAAGCAGCGGGCGCGTGGCCGCAGCACTGCGGACGAGGCGTGCGAGGGCCGCGTGCACGAATCGCTCCTGCGCGTCCGGCTGCATCATCGCCCAGCTCTGCTGCTGCCGATCGGTAAGTGTCGCGTGCAGAATGACAGAAATGCCGGCTTCGATCTCCGGGTCCTCGTGCCCGAGGACGGCGCGGACGAAGACCGCCGATTGCGAGTCTCGCGCGGCAGCGCTCTCGCCGAGAACCTCTGTCATCCAACTTCGCAGCAGGCCCGCGAACGGATAGAAGCTGAGGTTGCGCCCTACCGGAATCGCGTGCCCGACGTGTACGCAAAGCGCATGCGGTGTCAGGCTGGAAAGGAAGTCGGCGAGCAGACGCGTTTTGCCGAGCCCGCTCTCGCCCCACAGCGCCAGCGCCTTTCCGCGGCCGGCTATCAAGTGCTCGGCGAACTCGCCGAGGCTCGTCTGCTCGGTCTGACGACCGACGAACGGTGCGTTATGCGCGCGCCGTCCGCCGCCCTGGGTCCACGACGCTGGGTCGCCGAGGTAACCCTTCAGAAAGTAGGCCGGCACGCGCCCATCGATGCCTTTCAATTCGAGTTCGACCGGTTCCGAATACTCGAACTCGCGCCGGGTTGCGCGCCGCGTTTCGGTTCCGACCAGGATCTGGCCGTCGGTGGCCTTGGATTGGAGTCGTGACGCCACGTTCACGACTGAACCCATCACCGTGAAATCGTGCTTGGCCGAGCCGCCGACTTCGCCCGCGACCACCGTGCCGGTGTTGATGCCGATGTGTACGTTCAGCGGTGTCGGCGCTCCGCCTTCCAGGCTGAAGGCTCCGACCGCCTGGCGAATCGCCAGCGCCGCGTCGCATGCGTAGAACGGCGCGCGCTCGAGCGCGGTGCGCGCGCCGAACAGCGCCATAGCGCAGTCGCCGATCCACTTGTCGATCTCGCCGCCACGTTCCTTGACGATCTCCTCGATGCGCGCGAAGCACGAGTTCATCAGATCGCGAAGGTCTTCGGGGTCGAGGGTCTGGGATAGAGCCGTGAAGCCGGCGATGTCGGCAAACAGCACCGTTGCCTGCCGGCGTTCGCCTTGGTCCGGTGAAGTTGGTGGGGTGTCGCGAGACATGGCGAGGCGTCGCGCGCGGACTGTACGGCCGGGTGCCACCAAGACGCAAACCGGCCGCCGTTGCAGGCGTTAGTGCGGAGGATGCGGTGCGTCAACGGCTACGGGTGCCACGGAAGGTCGCGGCACGTTCGAAGAGTACGCCGGCCGGTCGCGGGGGTGGCTCGTATCCGGATGAACACTTGTCGCGAGGCGGTGTCGGCCCTTCCCAAGCCCGGTTCGCGCAGGCGCTGGGCATCAGCGTTCACACCCTGCGGAACCGGGAGCCGGCCTGCAAGATCTCGAGGGTTCCGTATTCGGCTTGCCGAGGGATTGCCGCTTGTCGTCCCTCACCAGGTAGCTCCGTAGAGCCTCCTCATCTTCGACGGACAGACGCACGCGCCTGACGTGCGCTGCGAGCACCTTTTCGAACTGGCTCTCGCTCAGACTTCCCTCCTCCGGTTGAGGATGGCACACCGAACACTTCGTCGAGACCAGCCGAAGCTCGGGCGAGCGTTCGGAGATCGGCGACGGAGTGAGCAGTGCGCAGCCGCCGACGAGCGCCATCATCGCGGCTGCCGAGAAGATCAGAAGCGGCTCTGTCGTTCTCATACCGTGCCTCAGAATTCCACACCGATCAGTGAACGAATCTGCACCGCGGCGAGATCGGTGTTACTCCCGAGCTGAGGCTGCACGGCCAGCGTCCAATAGAACGCTCCGCCGGCCACGCTCAGCGCCGGACCGAAGTAGTTCGCGAAGTGCTCGACCTCGCCCTCTTCGATCTTGAGCGTGCCGACATATTCGACAGAGAGCGCGACGCTATTGGTGAAGTAGTAGCCCGCCGCCAGCAGCGGCAGAAACTCGAACTCCCACTCCTTGTCGTCGACCACGTACTCCTGCTCGCCCTTGGCGTTGAACGAAAAATCGAAACGCCCGAGCCTCTTTGACAGGATCAGCATCTCTTCGGTCTTGACCTCGTCGCCGGAGTAGCCGACCTCGAGATAGACGGCAGGGTCGACGGCAAGCTCGCCTCGTTCAGCGAAGCGGTACTGTGAGCGCAGCTTGACTCCCTCGTAACGGAACGAATCGAAAGGCTCCTGGCTGAAGACGTTGTAGAAACCGATATCGAGACGGTCGGTGACGCCGTACTCCAATTCGATCTGGTGCTGCCAGTCGACGTGGCTCCAATCACGCTCCCGCTTCGGGGTTTTAGGGTCGTCCCAGCCGTTGATCCCCGCGTCGAGATAGTATTCGAGTTCGAGCTCCCCCTTGGGCAGGGTCTGGTACGAGTAGGTGTAGGCGAAGATGCGCCGGTCGGCGTGCGCTTCGGTGACGCTCGCGATCGCTGCCAGGCAAGTAAAGGCGATAAAGGTCGTGGTCCTCATTGGTAATCTCCAATTCCGGACCTGAGGCTCGAGGTCCGGATCTCAATGCTCGAACGAACGCCCACTTCGGGCTTTCATTCGGGCTCAGGGATCAAGGTCCTCTGGCCGCAAGAGGCGCGCGCACACGCGCTCGGTCAGTGCCTATAGGTTGCCTTCAACACGCGTCACATGTGCCGTTCCCTCCCGCCGCGACAATCACGGCAATACCGACTACCCGCTTGCAGCGCCGGCACTTCAGCTCGATGTGGTCCCCGGCGCGACGCGCGAGCAGAGAGCCGCAATCGCAGCGCAAGTCGCAGTGGCGCTCGGCCGTGGCCGGCCTGCGTTGAACCTCGGTCCGCGCAATCTCCTTCACCGCGCCGAACCTCCAGCTGGCTCGTTCTCTTTGCGGCTTTCGCAGTCCGAGCAGAGTCCCACCAACTCGAGGTGGTGGTAGGCGAGTTTGAATCCGTACTTTCGGGCGACTTCGTCCTGGAGTACCTCAAGGGCGTCGTACTGGAACTCGACCTTCTTGCCGCAACCCTGGCAGAGCAGGTGGTCATGGTGCGGTCGTCCCCACACGTGCTCGTAGGTCGCGGCCCCGTTCGCGTCCGCCTCTCGGAACGTGGTGCGGCGGATGATTCCCGCCTTCTCCAGCGCCGGCAGGTTCCTGTAGATGGTCGTCATCGCCATGCGAGAGCCGCGCGCCGCGAGCGCCTTCTGGAGGTCTTCGGGGGTGAAGTGCGACGAACAATCGCAACTTAGTTGCAGCAATAGTTCCCGTTCCTTGGTGAGCCGACCGCCTTCCAGACCTAGAAAATACGCCAATCTGTCGGTGCAGCACTGACCGGAGGCGCAGTTCTTGTGGCAGGCTCCCTCCGAAGCTTGTTGCATGCGGATTGCAGTAACATGTTTCCGATTGCGCTGTCAACCCAGCCCGTGGCGGACGCGACCGGGGGCAGGCCCGACGTTGCTCGCGTGGAACGCGCGGGCCGGCCGTGGTCTGCGCGGACAAGATCGCCGGCGGAGAATAGAGGGCCTATTCTCCCCGAAAACGTGCGTAGAAGCGTTCCGCGTTGCGGAGATTGTCGTCTACAATCTCCGCAGGAAGTGCGGATAATGTATATCTACGAACGCCGGGGCTGGCCTCGATTTCGTTGGGACAGCCAGAAGCTTGCCGAGCCCCTCGCCGACGTCCGGCACCGCCAGGGGCGGCTCATCGGTCGAATGGAAGCGCTCGGCTTTTCGCTCCGCGAGGAAGCCGTCCTCCGGACGCTGACCGACGACGTTCTCGAGACCAGCGAGCTCGAGGGAGAGAAGCTCAATCCGGAGCAAGTGCGTTCCTCTATCGCGCGTCGGCTTGGAATGGATGTCGGTGCGCTCACATCTGCTGACCGCAGCGGCGACGGGGTCGTCGAGATGATGCTCGACGCGACCCGCAACTACGACGAACCGCTCACCGATGAACGTCTCTTCGGCTGGCACGCCGCGCTGTTTCCGACGGGCCGCAGCGGTATGCGCAAAATCACCGTCGGAGCTTGGCGTGACGTCAGTTCGGGGCCGATGACCGTGGTCTCGGGCCCGATTGCGAAAGAGAAGGTGCATTTCGAGGCTCCGAAAGCTCAACGTGTCGCACGCGAAATGCACGCCTTTCTGGACTGGATCAATTCGGAATCCGAGACGGATCTGGTGCTCCGATCCGCTCTCGCTCACGTATGGTTCGTGACGATCCATCCGTTTGACGACGGCAACGGCCGTATCGCCCGCGCGATCGCCGACATGCTGCTTGCGCGCTCGGAGAAGAGCTCGCAGCGCTTCTACAGCATGTCTTCCCAAATACGGGCGGAACGAAGCGACTACTACGACATTCTGGAGCGAACGCAGAAGGGTTCGCTCGACGTGACGCCGTCGATGGAGTGGTTCCTTGGTTGTCTTGGGCGCGCCATCGACGGTGCGCAGTTCACGCTGAGCGAAGTCTTGGTCAAGGCGCGGTTCTGGGAGCGTCATCGAGACGCAAGCATCAATAATCGCCAGAAGCGCGTCTTGAACCGTCTCATGGACGGATTCGAGGGCAAGCTCACGAGTTCCAAGTACGCGAAACTCGCGAAGTGTTCTCAAGACACTGCCGGACGTGACATACACGCCCTGGTCGAAATGGGAATCTTCGCGCGCGGCTCGGCCGGCGGTCGCAGCACGAGCTATGACCTCATCCTCGACGCTGCGCCGGTGGTCGAAGTCGGGATGTCGCCTCCGTTGCTGAAGTGAAAACTACTACAGTGGCACTCTTCGGCCTGCTCGCAGTCGCAACTTCGGCGGCTCTGTTCGTTGTCAGTTTTCCTCCGTCGCACTGGCTCGGCCTGGCGTGGATCGCGCTGGTCCCGTTGTTCGTCACGCTGCGGCGTTCGGGCGCGGCATCCGCGCTCTGCGCGGCCGGGCTCTGGGGAATGCTGGCCGCCTACGGGACTACCGACTGGCTGCCTCCGACACTGAGCGTCTACTACCATCAGCCATACTGGGTGGGACTCGGCCTCTTCATCGGCGCGTCCTTCTTGATGGGGGCGCTCGAATACATGGGCTTTGCGGCGTGCTATCGCGCGGCAGGGCTCGCCGCGCGAAGGCCGATGGTGCTGGTCGCCGCAGCCGCCTGGACGGTCGCCGAGTATGGTCGCGATCGTCTCTTTACCGGTAACCCTTGGGGACTGATCGGCTACTCGCAGTTGCCGCTCGAGGCAGCGGCGGCTCACTCGCCCGCAGCGTGGTTGGCCGAGCGCGTGGTGCAGGTTGCCGATCTGGGCGGCGTCTACGCCGTCAGTTTCGTGATCGTCGCGGTCAACGCACTGGTGGCAGAAGCGTGGTTGTTGCTCGCCGCGCCCGCTACGTCGAAACCCAAGGCCGAGCGGCGTCACGCGCTCGCGCTCGAAGGGATTTGCTGCGCGACGCTAGTGGGCGCGAGCGTGTCGTACGGATCGTGGCGACTCGCCACCGTGCCCGGACCTGAAAGCGCGACGAGTACGGTTGCCGTCGTGCAGGCCAATCTCGACCTCGGCTCGCGCTGGGATCCTTCGCTGTACGGTCGCAACCTCGGGGCCTACCTCATGCTCACCAAGCGCGCTCTCGAGTCCGCCCCGGCGCGCCTGGTGGTGTGGCCGGAGAACGCGATGACGTTCTTCGTCGACAAGGAGAAACTCTTCCGCGCCTCGATCGCGGCGGCGACCAGACCTCACGACGCGCAGTTGCTCGCCGGCGCGCCCCGCTACCAAGGCGAACTCGCGCCCACCTACTACAACAGCGCCTTTCTGCTCGCTTCCGACGGTGAGATCCTGGCTACCTACGACAAGGCACACCTGCTGCCGTTCGCCGAGTATTTTCCGTTTTCCAGCGTCGAATTGCTGCGCCGTTCTTTCGGCCGGGTGCGTGAATTCTCTGCGGGGAACCTCGCGGCCACCGCTCCGATGGCGACACCCGTGGGCCGCGCCGGCATTCTGATCTGCAACGAAGCGATGTTTCCCTACCTGGCACGGCGTCGCGTCAGCGACGGAGCCGAACTGTTGGTCAATCTGTCGAACGACAGCTGGGTAGCGAGCACCGAGTTTGCAGAAGATCAGTTCGCGTTGGTCACGATGCGCGCGATCGAGCAGAGGCGCTGGCTGGTGCGGGCTTCCACCTCGGGGCCATCGGCAGTGGTCGATCCTCGCGGACGAGTGCAACAGCGCACCGAGCCGTTCACTTCGGGGTTCTTCACGGCGCGCGTTGCGACGTCGTCCACCCGCACGTTCTTCGGCCGCTTCGGTGACGTCTTCGTGTGGATGTGCGCGGGGCTCGTCGTTGCGGCGCTCGTCTTCAATCGCAGGCCGCGCAGCGGCCGATGACGGACGCGGCGATCACATCTACGATCAGATCTCGCCTCTTCGTCAGGCGTGGTGCTTGCCGGTTGCTTGCCAGGCCAGAGCGCCCACCGCCAGGCCGATCACCGAACCGGTGACCGTATTCCAGAACATTCAAGGCGGGCCACACAACGGGTTGCCGAGCGCCACGAATCCGAGCGGCAACATGACCATTGCACCGCACAGCGGGCCTCGCAGGTACCAACGCTGCGGAACGCTCGTCATGCCTACCCACAGCCCGATCGACAGCCGCGCGAGGTAGTAGCCCCACACCAGGACGGCCCCGTTGATCCGGAAATAGCTCCACTTTTCGGGGATCGGACCGTGCACCAGCACCGGCGTCCAGCCGATCAGCAGGCCGAGAATCGCGCACAGCAAGGTGTAGGGCACTTTCTCGAGTGTTCTTTGCACGGTGCCGTCACTCTAGCCGGGATCATCCACCAGCGCACGGTCCGATCGTCGACGTCGATGCGGCCGACACACGCGGCGTTGCGCCAGCGCACGCTATACTCCGCCAGACACCCTGGTCCACGCGATGGCGTTGTTGGCGGCCCGTGTGCAGACAACTTGGTAGAGATGACTCCAGCCGCTGGCGAACGAGGCCTGACTGGCCGCCAGATACAGTTCCCACGTCCTGGCGAAGTCTTCGCCCTTTTGTCTCGCCACGGCGCTGCGTTCGGCACGGAAACGGCCGAGCCAGTGCTGCAGCGTCAGCGCGTAGTGAAGGCGCAGGTTTTCGATGTCCAGAATCGCCAGGTCGTTGGGTTCGAAGATGGCGCTCATTTCTCCGAGCGAAGGGGCATAGCCGCCCGGGAAGATGCGGCGACGGATCCACGCGTTGGTGGGCAACGGCCGGTGCCGCCCGATGGTGTGAACCAGCGCTCTTCCGGCCGGATCGAGCAGCCGGGCGATATGCGCTCCGAAGCTGCGGTAGTTCCCGGGCCCCACCGCTTCGAGCATGCCCACCGAAACCACGGCGTCGTAGCGGCCGCGCGCGTTGCGATAGTCGTCGGCGACGAATTCGACGCGGCCGTCGATCTCGGCTCGTCTCGCGTGCTCGCGTGACCACGCGACCTGCTCTTGCGAGACGTTGAAAGCCCGAACCTTGACGCCGTATCGCGAGGCCATGTGCAGCGCCAAGGCTCCCCAGCCGCTGCCGAGTTCGACTACCGATTGTCCGGCGCGAAGGCCCAGTTTACGGCACACCAGATCGATCTTCGCGCTCTGGGCATCTTCGAGCGAAGTGTCAGGTGTAGGGAAATACGCGCAGCTGTAGAGCATGCGCTGGTCGAGCCACAGACGGTAGAAGTCGTTGCCGAGATCGTAGTGGTGACGCGCGTTGCTGCGGGCGGTGCGCTTGGAGCGAAGCGTCAGGCGGTCACGCAACGTTGCGAGGCCGCTCCACGGTGACGGTCGGGTCCACGCGTGCACGAACAGCGCAGTGAGCGTTGCCACGAGGTCACCATCCACCTCGACGAGACCACGGGCGTAGCAGTCGCCGAACTCGAACGACGGCCGTGTAAGCAGCTTCACGAGAGTGGCGCGGTCGGCGATGCGAAGAGACGACTCGACGGCCGCGCCGTTTGCGCAGAACATTTCACCGTTCCACAGCGCGACGCCTACAGCTGCGTTACCGAAGCGAAGCGCCAGAAGCGCGGCGATTCGGCGATCGAAGCCCGTTACCGGGAGCGTCGATGGCGCGGAGACTGCGAGCGAGCGAGCCAGGGTCTTCATGATCCGCTCCACTTCGTGCCGCTCTCAGGCAACGACGAGCACCAATACATCAGAACGGCGGGTGGACTGTCATCAACGTGAACACTTCCATGCCGTTGCGTTCGGCTTGGGTCGGTTCGCCGTTGATCACGCGCGCCATCAGTTCGATCATTTCGTCGCGGACCGCCTCGCGCGGCGTGCCGTCGACCATCACGCCGGCGTCGACGTCCATGTCGTCGCGCATCGCTTTGAAGACGCGTGAGTTGCTGGCCACCTTGACGACCGGCACGCCCGGGAACCCGGCCGGCGTTCCGCGTCCGGTCGAGAAGAACATGATCTGCGCTCCGGCGACCGCCAGGCCTGTCATCGAATCGCCGTCATAGCCCGGGCCGTCCTGCAAGATCAGCCCCTTCTCGCGAGGCGCCTGCGCGTAGTCGACCACCTCATTGATCGTCGTGGTGCCGCCCTTGCAAATCGACCCCAACGCTTTCTCGGCGATGGTGCTCATGCCGCCGTCCATGTTGCCGGGCGAGATCACCAGGCTCGCCATGTCTCCCATGATTTCGTGCGTCAGGCGTTCGGCGCGGTCGACCATCAGGTTGATCTGCTCGGCCACTCGTTCGTTCTTCGCGCGGCGCGCCAACACGTGCGCGGTAGCGATCATCTCGGTGTTCTCGCCGAAGATCACCGTTCCGCGTTGTCCGACCAGCCAGTCGGCGACCGCGCCGATGGCGACGTTGGCAGTCACGCCTGACATCGCGTCGGATCCGCCGCATTCCATTCCAGCGAGGACTTCCGACCACGGCATCGGTACGCGCGGTTGTGCGGCGACCTGCGCGAGCAGTCTGCGTGCGATCTCGATGCCTTTGTTCGCCGTGGTGAGCGACCCGCCGTCGTCCTGGACGTTGAGTATCTCGACCGGTTTGCCGGCGTCGCCGACCAGCGACATCAGGAACTTGGTGCTGGAGACCTCGCAACCGAGGCCGACCAGCAGCACGGCGCCGACGTTGGGGTGGTTGACCATTCCGGGCAGTACCCGGAACAGGATTTCGAGGTCGCGCGGCCCGCCGCGCCCGCAGCCGTAGGAGTGCGGCACGCACACGGCCTGCGGTACCTCGCGCGCGATGCGCTGGATGACGCCGGTCACGCACGAGACCGTGGCCAGGACCAGCACGTGATTGCGGATGCCGAACTTGCCGTCGGCGCGCGCGTAGCCGGTGATCGGTGTCATTGCATACACACTCGCGAGGACCGCGCCTGCCGATCGGACCGTGTGCGAGTGTGGGCGGTGATCGGTGTCATCGTCTCCACACCTTGCTCTCGAGGTTGTGGGTGTGGACCCACTCGCCGCGGCGTATCTCGCGCGTGCTGACCGCGACGATCTCGCCGTACTTGACGATCTCGTCGCCGGCGGCGATGTCCACCCTGGCTATCTTGTGACTCGGCGGGATGTCGGTCACCGCCGTGATGCTGTCGCCGTCGCGGGCGGTTGCGGTCTGGCCTGCAGCGATCGCGACGAGTGCCACGGCGACGTTGTCACGCGGGTTGAGGACGATGACGTTGGCAGGCATCGCCGAAGGCTACCAAGGTGCGCCGAGCGAGCCAAGCGTCATGGTCCAGGAGCCCGTTGGAAATAGCCCACGAGCGCGGAGCTGGCGACGCGCGAGGATCACGCCTGTCTACTCGACCTTGCCCCTTGCCCGCTCGGGGCTCGTGCGCGCGAAACCACTCGCAACAGAGTACGCGAGTACGCTTCCGCTCGCGGCATTTCGCGCGCGCCTTGCATCTGGGCCATTTTGAACGGGCTCACCACGCTTTTTCGACAGTCTGCCGACGCGGCACGCCGGTGATCGAGCACGGCCAAGCGCCGCGCTGCGACCACTGGAGATACTGGACACCAGGGTGTTTTCCGGTTATCGGCTACTGACCCGACTCGCGGAGGTTCTGCGCATGAGCACCATGATTGAAGGCGACCGCATCGTTCTCGAACCGAGCGACGAATACTGCCACGCTCCGGATGCCGCCGAGAACTACAACGAGAGCATGTACTTCAACGTGTTCGACCCGGCCCGCAAGGTCGGCGGCTGGCTGCGCCTGGGCAATCGCGTGAACGAGGGCTACGCCGAGTTGTCAGCGTGTCTGTACCTGCCCGACGGACGGGTCGGATTCATGTTCCAGCGTCCCAAGATCGACAACAACGACGAACTCTGCGCCGGCGGAATGCGCGTCGAGGTGGTCGAACCTTTCCGGCGCCTGCGCGTGACCTACGACGGCAGCGTGTTGCTGCTGTCCGA
>Ga0172371_10011003_pt1 | contig 12116 bp, 8 predicted proteins | sample Lak12m_FD_114543 | JGI IMG/M metagenome (GOLD analysis project Ga0172371, IMG submission 114543) | Freshwater microbial communities from Kabuno Bay, South-Kivu, Congo - kab_022012_12m | ecosystem: Environmental > Aquatic > Freshwater > Lake | place: Democratic Republic of the Congo: South-Kivu...
GATGATGGTGATACCCAGATGGACTGGATGCCACAAGAACGTGAACGCGGAATTACTATTGTCTCTGCTGCAACCACAACCTTTTGGAAAGAGGTAAGAATAAATATCATTGATACTCCGGGTCACGTAGATTTTACAGCTGAAGTTGAACGATCTTTAAGAGTCCTTGATGGTGGTATTGTTGTTTTTGATGCTGAAGAAGGAGTTCAAAGCCAATCAGAAACAGTTTGGCGACAGGCTGATAAATATAAAATACCTCGACTCTGTTTTATAAATAAAATGGATAAGTTAGGTGCTGATTTTGAAGCAACTGTTGCTGAAATAAAAGATAGATTGGGTGCTTCCCCTATCGTAATGGTTTATCCAATCGGAAAAGAACAAGAATTTAAAGGCGTTATTGATCTTTTAACAATGAAGGCAATGTATTGGGATAAAGATCCTCAAGGTATTGAATACACAATTACAGATGAAATACCTGCTGATTTAAAAGAAAAGGTTATTCAATTTAAAGCTAAGCTTACCGAGCAAATTGCTGAAACCGATGATAAGCTTTTAAATAAATTTTTAAACGGTGAAACCTTCACAACTGAAGAATTAAAAGCTGCTTTAAGAAAAGCAACAATCGCTTATAAAGTTGTCCCTACTTATTGTGGCACATCTCTTAGAAATAAGGCTGTTCAACCAATATTAGATGCAATCGTTGACTACCTACCATCACCAGTTGACTTAAAAGAGATTAGTGGAGTTCATCCAAAAACTAACGAAGAAGTAAAAAGACAGCTTACACCTACCGAAAAATTTAGCGCGCTATCATTTAAAATTCAACTTGATCCTCATGTAGGAAAATTAACTTATACAAGAATTTATTCAGGTATTCTCGAATCTGGAAGCTATGTCTATAATGTAAATCGTGATCGCCAAGAAAGAGTAAGTCGAATTCTTCTCATGCACGCAAACAATCGAGAAGAGATAGATAAGGCTTATGCTGGTGAGATAGTTGCTCTTGTCGGACCAAAAGATACAAGAACTGGAGATACCTTAGCCGATCCAACCGTACCTTTGATACTTGAAAAAATTGTTTTCCCAGAACCAGTTATCTCACTTGCAATTGAACCAAAGACAAAAGCTGATCAGGAAAAATTATCATATACTCTTCAAAGACTCGCTGAAGAAGATCCAACCTTTAAGGTAAAAGTAAATCATGAAACCGGACAGACAATTATGTCAGGTATGGGTGAGCTTCATCTTGAAATCTTAGTTGATCGTATGAAACGCGAAATGGGAATGAATGTTAATGTTGGTAAACCTCAGGTAGCTTATAAAGAAACTGTTACAAAAAAAGTTGAGGATGTTGAGGTAAAATATATCAAACAAACCGGTGGTCATGGACAATATGGTCACTGTGTTATTAATGTTGAACCTCTTGCTCGCGGAGAAGGATTTAAATTCATCAATAAAATTAAGGGAGGTACAATTCCTTCTGAATTTATTCCATCTGTTGAAAAAGGAGTTATTGAAGCTCTTGAAAAAGGAGTTTATCTAGGATACCCAATGACTGATCTTCAGGTAACTCTTGTTGATGGAAGTTATCATGATGTTGATTCATCGGATATTGCCTTTAAAATAGCCGGTAGCATGGCTCTTCAGGAGGCAGCTAAAAAAGCCGGTATGACCTTACTTGAACCAATAATGAAACTTGAAGTCACAATCCCTGAAGCATTTATGGGCGTAGCCATTGGCGATATTTCAAGTAAACGAGGAAAAATCTTAGGCACTGAAAAAAGAAGTCGGGCTGTGGTCATAAAGGGCTATGTCCCACTTGCCGAGCTATCTGGATACGCAACCACAATTAGATCTCTTACTGAAGGTCGTGGTATCTTTTATATGGAACCTTCTCATTATGAAGAAGTGCCTCAAAATATCTCACGTGCAATGGCGGAAAAATGATAGAATAATTTATGAAAATTCTTGTTTTCTCCGATACTCATCTTTCTTATCCTTTTGATAAAAAACGATTTAATTTTCTTGTAAAGATTATTAATGAAGTCGATCGTGTCATAATAAACGGTGATTTTTTTGATCATTTTATGATTAGTTTTGATGATTTCGTCTCTTCTCCGTGGAACCAACTTTTTCCAATTTTAAAAGCAAAAAAAACAGTTTATATTCACGGTAACCATGATAATAAAGAGTTTACTGATAAACGAGTAAACTTGTTTTGCGATATAGAAGTTGACAGATTTAAACTAATAAATAATGGTAAAAGTTATATTTTTGAACACGGACACCAGCTGCGACCAACTCCTGATGTAAGGTTTAATATTAAAATTATGCCAAGGTATATAATGACCTTTATACATTCATTTCACCACATAATGACAAAAATGTTTAAAAAAAACTTCCTTTATTTACGCTTTGGTTTTTACAACTCAATATCAAAAAAAAGAATTAATAGATTATACAAACCAAAACCTCAAGATATTTATTTTATCGGCCATAATCATTATGGCGAGATTGATGAAAAAAATCATTTTGTCTGTTCTGGTATGATTCTTTACGGTTTTGCTCAATATTTGATGATAGATGATGGAAAAATATCACTTCATGAAAAATGGTATGAATAATCCTCTTTAAAAAATAGGCCTTGACAGTGAACAAATGTTTACTATAATAAAAATATGGTAAAAGATCGGCTATCTATATTAAAAAAATTTTTTAAGAAAAACAGACGACTTCCCTCTTATTCTGAGATGTTAAAGTTATTTGGATTCTCTTCTAAAAATGCTGTATTTAAGCTTGTTAATAAATGGGTTGAGGATAATTTTCTTATAAAAGAAGGTGGTAAACTTGCTCCTACGTCTAAATTTTTTTCACTACCTCTTTTAGGTGTTATCAAGGCTGGTTTTCCAATTCTTGCTGAAGAAAATAAAAACTATCTTACTCTTGATGATTATCTTATTGAAGATCCTACCACCTCTTTTTTACTAAAAGTTTCTGGAGACTCAATGATCGGTGTCGGTATATTTGAAGGCGATATTGTTATCATTGAAAAAAACAAGCAAGCATCAATCGGCGACATAGTCCTGGCTGCTATCGATCATGAGTGGACGCTAAAAATATTTAAAAAAGATCGATCATCCCGAGTTAGTTATTTAGAAGCAGCTAATCCAAAATATCCTGCTTTTTACCCAAAAGAAAGCCTTCAAATCTATGGTATTGTAAAAGCAGTAATCAGAAAGCTTAATTAAAGTTCAATAATTTCCTTCTCAATACTTACAAGATCAATCACTTCTTTTTCTGTAGTTGTCGCAATAGTTTGATATCTATTTAATAATCCTAATATCATTTTTTTGTTCTTAATATCAAGTTCTGAAAATATATCATCTAATAACAATATTGGAGTTTTAGCAAGAACAGTAGTTAAATATTCTAATTCATTTACTTTTAGCCAAACAATTGCCATTCTCTGTTCACTTCGTGACCCATAATGATGAACATCTTTATTTACCTGACCATTATTGACAAATATTCTAAAATCATCTTTTTGAGGACCAACTAATGTTCTTCGGATTAAGATTTCTTTTTCATAATACTCCTTAATACTTTCTTTGGTAAATTCATTTTTAATATAGTTAATTGAGAAAATCTTTGAGTCTAAGTTCTTGTTCTTATTTAAAAAATTAATGTAAGATTCCCGGATAGAGGTAATATAGGCACCTTCTTCAATCAGATAACTATTCCAAAACTTGAGCTCTTCTTTAAGTTTTTCTTTATCTGTATGTTTTTCTAATATCTTATTTCTTTTTCTTAAAGCGACCTCATAGTTATTAAGTCTCTTTTTATACTGATAATCATAAGTGCTTAATTGTTGATTAAAATATTCACGGCGCAGTTGAGGAGAGCCAATAATTATATTTACCTGCTCTGGGGTAAATAAAACTACTGTTATTTGATTTAAAGTATATAGATGATGTCCTTTTGCAGTATTATTCAAAAAGTATTTTTTTTCAATCCGATCACTACTTAATTTTAAAAAAATTGAATGCTTGTAGTTAGAATTATTTTGACTAAATAAACCTGAAACTTGACAATTATCTTTATTAAAACTAATTAACTCCTGTTCTTTTTCTTCCCTAAAACCAGTGCCTGTGATTAAAAAATAAATTGCCTCAAGAAGATTGGTCTTACCTTGAGAGTTTTGACCGAAAATAATTGTTAGTTTAGGATGAATATCGTAATTATTATTATTGATGTTACGAAAATTAAGAAGATTTATTCCTTTTAAAATCATTTTTTATTTTGCTTTTTTTTTAATAAAAATCTTGTTTCAAAAGATAAAAAGTTTAAAAAAGGTGTCTTTTTAATAACTTTTACATTTAATAAAGAAGAAAATATTTTTTCCCAAAAAGACTTATAGAATAAGGAAATTTCTGAAAAATCTTGTTTATGAAGAAAATCATATAGAATATTATCTCTTGTATGAACCTTGTGATGAATATATTTACTTGAAACTCTAATAGTTTCACTGATGGCTTTTTTTATCTTAGCATGATCTAAGCGTTGTAATAAATTTACACTCATTACATATTCAAACTGATTATCTTTAAAAGGAATCTCAGTAACATCGCCTACCTTGATAAATTCTTTAACCTTTGGATCTGCTAGTTCTTTTGCAGTTGGTGAAAGATCTAATCCATAAGCATCAATTCCAAAAAATCTTAGCCATTTAATATAAAAACCAGGTCCACAGCCTACATCAAGACAGTTTTTTGGATTAAACCAAATTTTTGTAAAAAAAGCCCTAACACAAGAAACAATATTTTGAATAAAAATACCAAATAATGAATCTACTCTATTTAGTCTATGCCCTCCCTTAAGACCTGCATAATAATCTCGATCATAATAACTTGAATCAATTTTAAAAGGCATAATCACAGTACCTTTAAATGCTTCTCCTTCAATAATATTTTCTAAATTTTGAAGATCCGAACCAGAAGCTACTATCACTGTTGCTTGAATTTTTTTGGCAAGTTGTGTCGCGATCGGATCAAATGGCATATTAAGTCCTGGTGACCATTTTTTACCAACTAACTTTTCTAGCTCATTCCAGGTAATTTTTTTAATAAGTTTTGCTTCTTTATTAATATTTGGGTCGCTATCATATATTCCATCAATATTTGAAAGATTAATAACAACTGAGGCTTTATAATCTCGTGCTAAAATTACAGCGTCATAGTCTGTCGACCAACCAGGTTTCCATCCTGCACCAATTGCAATCGGTTCTTTCCAATTGGCTATTTTTTTTTCGTAATTAATGATAATTCTTGGATTGGCAATATCTTGAAATATTGTACGAAGAAGGTGTCCGTTAAGACGAGTCGTATGAATAGCTAACCAATCTAGATCTTCATCTGATATATTACCAATTACTGTTTTTCCAGCGTCTCGATAATGGCGAGCAATTCGCCCACCACCTGCCACCAACATAAATCTTCTACCCTTAATAACCTGGCTTCTTATTAACTTATTAAACTTGCTTAAAAATTCCGTATCAACTCCTCCGTTTGGAACAATTAAACTTCCTCCAACGGAAATGATAATAGGTGGTTCTTTTCTTTTAAAAATCATGTTTTTTCAAAAAAAAACCCGGCTTTATATCCGGGAAACTGTTCATAATGGCTAATATAATCATACCAACTCTTATTATATCATAAAATCGCCGTGCTTAAACCAAAAATTTTTGCGATAACTCGAACGATAAGGTAGGATGAGATCAATAATATGAATCCAATTATGCCTGTTGTGATCTTCCCTTGGGCTGATTTGACTTTTTCAGCATTCCCTTGCGACATCATATAATCATAACCTCCCCAAATCAAAACAAACAATAAAACCACACCAGATAAAGGTATTAAAAAACTCAATATCCGAGAGACTAAATCTCCTAAATTTTGAATACTCGAGTCAAGTGGTCCCTTAATTGAAGTTCCACCAAATTGTACAGTCTGAGCAATTAATTTACTCATCTTTTAACAATATCTTTGCCGTGTGCTAAGCACTTTGGACAAATTAAAGTTGAATTATTAATAATCTCTGTTTCAAATTCATATCCACATTTACTGCATTTAAATTTTTCTAACTTTACGCTCACCATCTCTGTCTTTTCAACATCAAATACTAAACTGTCTTTTTCAACTCTAATCCTAATCAGATCACCTGTTTGAGCTTTTCCTTGAATTATTAAATTTGAAATCGGGTTTTCTACTAATTTCTGGATTGAACGCCTTAAGGGTCTTGCGCCAAATAAAGGATCAAAACCAGATTCAACAATAAGGTGGGTCACTTCATCTGTATAGCTTATTCCAATTGATTGATCTTCAAGTAATTTTGACACTGATTTTAATTGCAAACCAACTATTGCTGACATATGCTCGAGCTTTAAAGGTTCAAAAATAATGACCTCATCAAAACGATTAATCAACTCTGGTCTGAAAAATTTTCCTAATTCATCCATTATCTTTAATTTTATTTCTTTATAAATATCCTTTTTTTCTTCTTTGACAACTTTTTTAGAACCTTTGGTTTTATTTGAAATTGATTGAGGTTTTGGCTCTTGAATTTGGGTCTTTTGTTTAATCATTTCCTCTTGAATCATTTTGGTACCAATATTTGAAGTACAGATAACCACGGTATTTTTAAATGAAATAATTCTTCCCTTGTTATCAGTAAGCCTTCCATCATCAAGAATCTGTAATAAAATATTAAAAATGTCAGGATGAGCTTTTTCAACCTCATCAAAAAGAACAACACTATATGGTCTTCTTCTCACTGCCTCAGTAAGTTTACCACCTTCCTCGTACCCTACATACCCAGGAGGTGCGCCTAAAAGCTTTGCTACTTCATGACGCTCCATATATTCGGTCATATCAAATCTGATCATCGCCTCGACGCTTCCAAATAAATTATCAGCCAGTATCTTAGCAAGCTCTGTCTTACCTACTCCGGTTGGACCTAAGAAAATAAAGCTACCTATGGGTCGACCTGATGATTTAAGTCCAGCTCGACCACGACGAATTGCTTCAGAGACTGAGGTCACCGCTATTTCTTGATTAATTAACCTTTCATGAATAATCTTTTCAAGATTAGCAAGTTTTTCAATCTCAGATGAAGAAATTTTTGTGACAGGAATACCTGTCCAACGAGCAATAATATCTTTGATAATGTCAACGCTTACACTACCTGTTGTTTGACTTTTTTTAAGATTATATCTTTCTTTTTTTTCTTTAAGTTCTGATGATAACTCTTCGATTTTTGAATTTGTAAATCTTAGTTTTACTTTATCATTCTTTTTTTCAAGCTCTTTTGCTTCTTGAGTCAGTTGAGCAACTCGCGTTTCAATTGATTTTATTTCCTCAGGAAGTGAGATTAAAGGTAATCTGACAGCAGAGGCTGCCTCATCAATCAAATCAACGGCTTTATCTGGTAAGAATCGATCGCCGACATATCTCTTTGATAGTTTAACTGCCGCCTCAATCGTATTTATTGGAATTAAAACCTTATGAAATGCTTCATATTTATCTTTTATCGAAATCAACATTTTAATAGCTGCTTCTTCCTTAGGCTCAGGAACAACAATTGGTTGAAAGCGACGCTCAAGGGCTGGATCTTTCTCGATATATTTTCGATATTCAGTAAGAGTCGTTGCTCCGATTATCTGTATCTCACCACGGGCTAGGGCTGGTTTTAAAAAGTTTGAGGCATCAAGCGACCCTTCACCTGATGAACCTGCACCAACTATATTATGTATTTCATCAATAAATAGAATTACTTGACCTTGGGCATTTTTTACTTCCTCAAGTAGATCTTTCATCCTTTCTTCAAAATCACCCCTGTGCGAGGCTCCGGCTAAAACATTCATTAAATCTAGCTGTAAAATCCTCTTATTTAAAAGTGGCTCTGGCACCTCATGATTAACAATTTTTTGAGCTAGGCCTTCGACAATAGCTGTCTTTCCGACTCCAGCTTCACCGACAAGCGATGGATTATTTTTTGTACGACGTGAAAGAATGTGAATTACCCTTTCAATTACATCTGATCGCTCGACAACCGGGTCAAGTAACCCCTGACTGGCTTTTGCTGTAAGATCGATTGTAAAACTTTCTAGGGCTTTTTTCTTTTTTTCCTTAGTCTCTTCACCTTCTAAGCCTTGTTTTTTTCCAACAATGACCTTATTTAGATCTTCTTTTTTTAATCCTAGTTTAGCCAATACTCTAGCTCCTGCTCCTTCGCCCTCTTCATAAAGAGACAAAAGAAGATGTTCAGGAGAGATAAATTCAAATCCGAGCTTTCGGGCAATGACTAACCCATCATTGATTATTTTTTTAATTCTCGGCGAAAAATCAACTTTTCGATCAACTGTCCCTCTTTTATATATCTTATTTAATTCATCTAATATAAGCTGTGGTTGAATTTTAAGTTCGGTAAAAAGATTATATATCTCGCCGTCTGAGATTAATCCAGCTAATAGATGCTCACTATCGACTAAGTCTCCTTTTAATTCTTTTGCTTTCATCTGAGAGGCCATAATCACTCTATTTGATCTTTGGGTGAGATGAGTCATGAGATCAAAGTTTTCCTGTTTAGACTGACCTTGAGGCTTTGGAGTTTGAGGCTGAACGCCATTTGGTGTAACGGTAGGAGGCTGAGTTTGTGTTGGAGTTTGAGGCTGATTTGGACTATTTATAACTGGTGGTTGATTAATATTATTAGTTAAAGGTGGTTTATTAGAATTAACTGGAGGAGCTTGTTGATTATTTATCGCATTAGGATCAACTGGAGCTTTTGAAACTCCATTTGCGCTTGCATTGGTTGCTGAATTTTTCATAAAATCAAGGAAGTCAGCCATATTTTCATTATCAAGAAATTGTTGTTAATTGTCAACATTAATCATGAAAAAGAAACTAATAATCGGTGGAGTAATAGTTGCAATAGTCTTAATACTAGTTCTTCTAATATTAAATTCTGGTAAATCTAAACAAAATCAAATTAAAACTTTAGTTTCCCCCACTCCTGTTGACCTTATAAATAATCAACAGTACCAAGACAATCCAATATTACAAAATTATGAAGCCTTAGATGGTGTAGAAACTGATGCTTTTATAATCAATTATTCGACATCTCAAAATAAATACATAGTCACTGGAAAAACATCTGACACTCAAGAAATATTTAATCAATGGTTAAATGAAAATAACTATCCTGAATTAATTAATAATCAAGATTTAGTTACTTTTGAATTAAATCAAGGAGCAGGTATAAATTCAAAAATCCAAGACGATAAAGATTTTATTTTTAATTTATTTTCAACATTGCTTAATTTTAATCAAAAAATTAAAGTTAATAATCAGCAACTACCTACGCCTAAAGCAAATGAAATCAATATAAATAATAAAAATGTTCCTTCTGAAAAAAAATATTATTCTCAATGTGGTGAATATGGAAATTACAGCTTACCTTCAGGCTGTACTATATGTAAAGCAGGATGTGGCCCAACGACTATAGCCATGATCGGAGCATCTTATATCGATAAGACTATAAATCCACAAACTATTGTTGATCTATATAAAGCACGTGGATTCTTATTAGGCTGTGATGGATCAAGATATACTGATGCAAAAACAGCCGCTGAGTCATTAGGTTTGAAAACCACTTCATTTATGATTTATAGTTTTGAGACGGCTGATCAAGTTGCTTCGGATTTTAAAAATTATATTGATGATGGTTGGACGATATTTGCACTCGCCAATTATTGCCAAGGTGGTTGCGGTCATTTTTTCTGGATCACTGAAGTTGATAATAGTGGTAATTTGTGGGCTTATGATCCTTATTATGGTAGATTCTCCACACCACCATTTAATGAAAATTCAAAATATCCTTACCCATTATATCGAGTCGCATTTGGAGTAAAAAAATGATTAAAATATAAATATGGACAACCAAAATATAAAAACATATCTAATAGTCGCCGGAATAGTTGTATTTATATTTCTTTTCCTACTTATAATTCCTTTTAGCAGATTAAAAAAGACAACTAATAATTCTGATCAAGATATTACTATTCCCACAGGAGTTCAGATTGATAATAAGGGACAAAATATCGAGTCTACAACAGAGATAAGTAATTTTACAGGAGTCGCTGAAGAAGAGCTTCCACAACCTATCTACGACGCAGCTATACAAAAACAAACTTTAAGAAGATTAGTTCCAATCACCCTTGCCTCCTTTTCTATTAATTTTGACTATGGAGAAGATAAGTTTATTATCAGCTTAAGCGAACCAAAAGATCAAAGTAGACAAGAATTTAATAAGTGGAGAAATGATAATTATCCTGCTATTGAGGAAAATCAATTTAACTTCCAATAAAATTCATTGACTTTCTTCCCTGTTTTGCTTTACAATCAAATTATGCTTGATATTTTCAAGAAAATATTTTCTATTGGTAAAAAAATTGCTATTGTTAGTATTGTTTTCTTTGCTGTTATATATTTATTTCTTCATTTTATTAATAATGACCGTCAATCAATAGCTATATCCCCTAATATTACACTCGAAAATAACCAACAAAAAATAAATGAAATATTAAACAATAAAAAACTTGATAAAACTATACAAGGTCGATTTTCTAAATCATTATTTAAAATTGGTTCATGTTTTATGATAGGCGAAGCCTGTCAAAATAATCTTAGTTCTGAAAAAAACTATCAAAAAAGTGCCTTAGGTAATATAACTAATTTAATTACCCTACCACTTGCAAATCCTCCGGCATCAGGAATACTTTGGGCATATGATAGTCTTGAAAAATCAGGGTTTATTCCCAAAACATATGCTGCAGAAGGTATTGGTTTTGCTGTTATTAAACCCTATATAGGTATTTGGAAGGTTTTTAGGAATCTTTCATATATGTTACTTGTAATAGTTTTAATCGCAATCGGCTTCATGGTAATGTTTCGAATGAAAATGAATCCACAAACCGTAATGTCTGTTGAAAATGCATTGCCTAAAATCATAGTCGCTCTTATTCTTATTACTTTTTCATTCCCAATTGCAGGTTTGATTATTGATTTAATGTACCTTTCATTAGGACTGATTGTCTCATTAATGATTTCTGATCCTCAAAAAGCAATCTTAATGAAAAATCAATACATGATGGCGACAAGCGCTGATATATATAAACACATTAGTATAGGGATGAAGCCTATTGAACTTGGTTTTACGCTTGGAGCTGCTTTTACACAAATTTTACCAATTGAGGTAAATTTATTATTAAGAGTGATTGGAGGATTTGCATGGGTATTTATTAGCAACTGGCTTTTAGTGGCAATTACTGATGGCGTAAGTGGCTTACTTGGTTTAGCTAATGTTACAATTGCTGCTGAAGGAATCGGAGAGCTTCTTAAAGGCCCGGTTAAAATTATAATTATTATTATTTTAACGATAATGGTTTTTTTTATAGGATTTATAATGGTTATTCCTGGAGGAATCGCCCTAGCAATACTTTTTTCTATACTTTTTTTAGCAATAAGAATTCTGTTTTCAATAGTAATAAGTTATATAAAATTAATAATAACTATAGTAATCTCTCCGTTATTACTTTTATTTGAAGCTATTCCTAGCGGAAAATCTCCTTTTAAATTTTGGGTAATGAGTATAATTGGTAATTTAATCGTATTTCCAATAATGATTTTTTGCTTTATTTTAGCTTATATGATCATCTTTGAAACTAGTCAAGCAGGTGAATTAACCGCAAGACTACCCTATCTTTATGGATTAGATAGCGCCTCTTTTAGATATATGATTGGAACAGGAATAATTTTTTTAATACCTGATTTTGTAAAGTCTGCTAAAGATATGCTTGGAATTAAAGAGCTTCCATTTACAATTGGTGTTGGTACATATTTTGGTGGAGTATCGACTGTGGCTGGTGGAGGAATTTCTCTACTCAGTCAATTTGGATCTATCAATCTTGGCCTATCTGCTTTAGGGTTAAACAAAGGTGGTGAATCACTAGTAGGAGCAATTAAAAACATGGGGAAAAATTTAGCAAAAAAGCCACCACC
>Ga0172371_10011004_pt1 | contig 12116 bp, 4 predicted proteins | sample Lak12m_FD_114543 | JGI IMG/M metagenome (GOLD analysis project Ga0172371, IMG submission 114543) | Freshwater microbial communities from Kabuno Bay, South-Kivu, Congo - kab_022012_12m | ecosystem: Environmental > Aquatic > Freshwater > Lake | place: Democratic Republic of the Congo: South-Kivu...
ACACGGCCACCTGCACCGGCGGCGCGCACGTCGTAAAATGCTCTGACTACAACGACAATGCCGCGGCATGCACCACCTATGGCTGCACCTTCCAGGCAACCGGCAGCGGCGGCTGTTCGGGCAGCTCTTCCGGCAGCGGCTATGGCATGCCTTGCGGCACTGGGTGTGCAAAGTGCCTGGTGTGCGACACTGCAACCAACAAGTGCACCCAGAAACCGGGCGTGTGCACCACCCTGCCTGCCACCTATGTCGCCCCGCCGCCGTCGTCAGGCACGACAGGGCAGGGGCTCACCCCCCAGTCCGCGATTGCCAACCTGCAAAGCGGCTCAAGCGGCGCAGTGGTGGGCAGTTCATCCAACATCTACAAGGCCGGCTGGTTCTCTGACTGGAAGGCCATGGGGCTCATCGGAGTTGCCATAGTGTGCTTCATAATCGCGCTTGCCGCCATGTTCGGCCAGGCCTTCAACATGCCCGAGGCCAAGGCGTTTGCAAACACCGAGCTGAAGCAGGCGGTAATATCCGTGCTCCTCATAGTCTCCCTCATAGCGCTCGTGACGTTCTTCAACGAGGTCGCGTGGATGTCCGTGACAGCATCAGACCTGCCGGTTTCCTGCAACAGCGTGGAGCCCTGCTATGTCACGGCCGCAAAGGCATACCTCGCCCAGCTTTCAGACACCGGCAACGAGTATGCAAAAAACGAGCTTCGCGAGTCCATCGTGAACGCCAAGCGGGCAAGCTACGGCTACAACCTCAACCTGAACAAGATATACCTCCTGTTCGCGGGCATGTCCATACGCTTCAACGCAGGCGACTCGCTCATAGCCGAGCGGCATGGCGCGCTCTTCACGCAGGTGAGCAAGCTCATGGGCAGCCTGTCCTCGCAGAAATATTTCGTGGATGTGGTCACCTTCGGCATAGCGCCGCTTTTCATACTGCTTGGCATTGTGCTCCGCACGTTCTTCTTCACGCGCAAGCTTGGCGGGCTGCTGCTTGCAATCGCGATTTCGCTGTTCATAGTCTATCCCCTCACCTATGCATTTGCATGGTACACGCTCAACGTCACGGTGTATGGCGAGCGGACGCTCGCGGTTGCAGACCCATCCTGCCCGGGCGAATGCACCGGCACCTATCCCGTTGCATTCTTCACGAACGACAAAGGGGAGCTGGTGCAGTTTTCCACCACGCAGGCAATCATGCGCACCGGCATAAACAAGAGCAACTGGGCAAGCGGCGGGCCCGCCGGGGCGTTCCCCGGCCTTGTGGCATGCCGCGACCTGTCATCCATAAACATCCCGCAAAGCGTGGCGCCAACGTCGTGTGGCGAATGCCCCGACTACTGCAGGGACGTGCCGTTCCCGTCAGGCATCCCCGGCTGCAACATCACCAAGTGCTCCACCTGCAACCCCGGCTGCAAGATAGTGCGCCAGCGGCTCAACTGCCAGACCGACCCGGCATGCGAGGGCAAGTGCCCGCTGAACTGCCGCACCAGGACGCCTTTGGAGAACAAATGCATCAACAACGAGTCTGGCGGCATAGTGTCTGCCAACCTTGCGGTCAACTGCTCAGGCTGCGACAAGTACCCCAACTGGTGCAAGTTCCTCAAGAACGAGTCAGGCACGATTTCGCTTGTCTACGATGACCCGAAGATGAATGCGGCATGCAATGGCATACAAAACGAGCCCGACTGCCCGTCCCAGTGCTTCTACATCACAAGCATGGGCAAGGACACCACGTGCGACTCCATATGCAGCGACCCTGCAACAGGCACTGTTTGCCCCAAGGCATGCCGCGTGGACGAGCTCCTCAATTCCCCGTCCTGGGTGAGCACCTATGATACAGACCCGCCCAACATGACAAAAAAGTGCCAGGAAACGCCACAGATAGCCGCGGCGTGCGCGACGTGCGCCAAGCACCCTGAATGCCTGATAACCGCGGGCGCAATCGACGGCTGCTCCCCCTACCCAGCCACCACCCATTCCTCGCAGTCATGCCTGGACTGCCCCGACTACTGCAGGCGCGCCAACTTCGACAATTACTTCAATACACTGTCAAACTCCGAGCGGGACGCAGCCAGCAACCTTCCGAACGCATGCGTCCCCAGCTCCACGAACCTGATAAATTGCAGCGCATCGGGCAGCCCGCCTGCCTGCGCAGCCACCTGCAGGACCAGCCTTCTTAACACCCCGACAATATGCAGGCCGCTTCAGACCACCCCCGGCGCAAACCTGTCGCTCTGCGGCGCATGCCCGGACGTTGCAAGGTTCAAGGTGCGCTACACCAAGAGCGGCAGCTGCGGGGGTCAGCAGGAGGAGGAAGGCGGGGGCAACACCAACCAGGGCGCCCCGTCCGGCGGGTACAGCGTGCTCCTCTCCCCGTCCCAGCAAGCGCTTGCAGCCGGCAGGCCGGATGGCACCATATTGCTTGCTAGCGGGGGTGGCGAGCCTGGGCAGCAGCCCGTCATGAAAAGCTCGCGCATTTCCCCAATCCCGCCCCGCACGAATTTGCAGATGCACGGCTATTGCAATGCCACGACGGGCACCAGCGGGGACCTGTACTTCAATTACATATGGTACAAGGACAACACGGTATTCTTCCAGGGCACCACGCTTGAGGCTGCCGTGCCCGGCTTGGAATACGAAGTAGACACGCCTGTCCAGCCCTCCTCGCTTGCAGTGGGCCAAGTGTGGATCCTTTCATGCCAGGCAACGCACGGCTCGCAGGCAAGCGCCTGGCTCAACAGCACATCTGCCACGGTGCAAGGCCCGCAGGGCGAGCCGCCATGCACAATAACCGTGGCAAACCTTACGCTGAATAGCCAGTACAACTGCTCAAGCTCAGGCTCGCCTGCCGCCTGCCCATCATCATGCCAGGGCGGCATAATTGACCTGCCAAACGAAAGCGCAAGCCCGGCGTGCAACGACGTGCTCATCACCAGCTGCCCATACGGCTGCCGCGTCAAGGGCGCGCCCGCGAATTATCTCAATGCCGCTGCTTGCTCGGGCTGCGCCGCATTGCGCTCCCAGCATCCAGAGTGTTTCGTTGACCCGACCGCACCAACAGCGCCGTCCACTCCATGGCCGGTATGCAGCGAATACATCGGCAACGGGCCCAAGTCCTGCCACAGCGACTGCGTCTCGGTCTTCAGGAACGAAACCGCATGCACTGCGCCCGGCACGGGCTGCACCTGGGACGCAGGGAAAAACATCTGCGACAAGGCGTCATGCACGGCCATAGGCAACATGGCATCGTGCGCAACTGCAGGGTGCAAGTGGATGTACACCAGCAGCTATGTGCCGATAAACAACAGGGCCGCGCCCTATGACGACCGCGAGAAATGCCGCCAGTGCCCGGAGCAATGCAGGCTGGACGGCTATACGGGCAGCTGCGGCGTCATCGACAACAAGGCGGATGTATATGTGGACTGCAGCATGGCGGCATGCCCTGCAACGTGCAGGATACCCGAGCCTATCGCCCCGTCCCAGCCAGAATGCCTGCCCTACCCTGAAAGCACCTCCAGCGCGTGCCAGGGCTGCCCGGCGCTTTGCAGGCGGCAGAGCGACATAATGTATTCCCTTGGCGGCTGCGACACCATCCCGAACTGCGAGGTCGGCGGCAGCCCGACAAGCTGCACCGAGAACTGCCTGCTTGAGAACCCGCCGGTCAAGGCGTGCGAGGGCTGCCTGGACTGCGACTACGACTGCACCTACTACCCTGCAATACGCACGGACTGCTCGGACATATGCAGCGACGAGGCCCTCGCCGGCCCTGTCAACATAGAGCCAAACGACTTCATCAAGAGCCTGCCCGGGGCAAAGACAGCCTATGTGGAGACCAAGAACATCGGCGTGCTCTACATGCCGTCCGTGGTGCTGCCGCTGTTCTGCATAGTGATAGTGATATCGTTCATCCGCGTGCTCTCGCCCGTGCTTGGCGGCGACATCGAGATACCCGGGCTTGGAAGGATAATATGAAGGAAGCAAGAAGCAATGCATCCAGGGCGCTTCGCCTCCTGCTCTTTGCCAGCCTTGCCTTTTTCGCGTCCTTTGGCGTGCTGCACGCGGCAACCGCCAGCCCCAGCCTCGACTATTTCTGGCTTGCGCTCCTCATCCCGATTTTCATAGTGGCTATCGGCTACATGGCAAGCTACGCGTTCAACACCCCGTCGCTGCGCGCCGTGCTGCAGGACGAGCTTTTGCAGATACTTGCGACCGGCGCAATCGCGCTCACGCTGGTCGGCACCCAGATGGTGGTGGACGAGTATGTGGTTGCCACGCTGCAGGCATCGGGCGCGGCAGGCAGCAACATCAACGGGGTGATGGATGCGGCAGCAGCCAAGCTCTCCGCGCTTGGCGCAGGCGCAGGCTCCGCGCTCCAGAAAATGCAGGATGTGAGCATGGAGCTTGGCAAGCAGGCGTCAAAAGGGGTGTTCTGCAACTTTTTGGGCGTGGGCTTCTCGCTTTCCAACTGCAGCCCGTTCAACGCATACCGCGGCAGCCTCACTGCGGCGGCATTCACCACCACGGTGGCGCTCTCGGACACCTATGCGCAGTCCTACCTGCTCTCGCTTGCGCGCGCCTATGGCTTCACCGTGCTCATCCCGCTTGGCCTGCTGCTGCGCTGCTTCAAGCTGAGCCGCGCTGCAGGCGGCGCGCTCATCGCGGTGGGCTTTGGCTTTTACACCGTCTACCCCGCGGTCATACTTGCGACCGACAACCTGCTGCATGGCAGCAGCGCGCCTGCAGAGCCGCCTGACCTGCCCATCGTGGGCAGCTGCAACCCCATGGAAACCAGCGTGTCCAAGTCCCTTGCCGAGTTCACCGACTATGGCGACCAGCTCACCGCCTATGCCACCATGAAGGCCATGGCATACTTCGTGCTGGTGCGCGTGCTGTTCCTCTCCATCCTCAACCTCATAATCACCCTTGGCTTCATCAGCATGTTCGCAAAGATGATAGGCAGCGAGATAGACGTCTCGGCGCTGGCAAGGATATCCTAGTGGGAACATGGCACCAAACGCAAAACTCCGCACCTTCCTGCTCCTTTTCCTCAGCCTTGCCGCCATCCTGCCCCCGCTCTCGGCCGCCGCCAGCCCGTTCGCCTGCGACCCGGCCAAGTTCTCCGACACCATGCAAATCTGCGGCATTGCCGCGCTTGCCATGTTCGCGCTCATCGCGCTTGTCTACATGGGCGGCGAGACTGCGCAAAGCCCGCGCATGATAACCTGGGCAAAGACCGAGGCGGTGCAGGCCTTCGCCTCCCTCGTGATAGTGGCAGTGCTCCTGTTCGCGCTGTTTGCCATGTGCAATTTCCAGGTCGGGGAGCTGCAGCCGCTTTTCGGCCTTTCCTCCATGCCCAAGATATTCAAGGACGCGCCAAGCCCCTACAACGACGGCCACGACACGCTTTACAACGGGGCGATGCGCTACACCGAGAACCTTGCGGCGCTTGCGCTTGGCAACATCGCCTCGCTGCGCTATGACCTGGGCGCATACGAGATACGGACGTCCTACAACACGTTCGAGTGCCAGGGCAGCTGCATTTTCTCGCTTGCCAGCACCTCGGTCTCCTATTTCGGCGGCGAGAGCATGAACCTTGCGATATCGAACAACCTCCTCGGGCTTGCCACGGTGTCCTACCTCTCGTCCATATTCATGTACTTCACGCTCATCTACATCTACGCCGGGCTGTTCGTGGTGTTCCTGCCGCTTGCAATCGTCGTCCGCTCCGTGCCATTCATGCGCCACTTCGGAGGCTCGCTCATCGCGATATTCGTCTCGCTTTTCATGCTCTACCCCCTCATGCTGGTGGCAGACGCATACATCGCGCCGGGCCTCATCCCCTCTGGCACGCAGGTGACCATGTGCGCCCGCGACGGGCTGGGCTGCCAGGGCGCAGGCGTGTTCTCCACTGGCGCGCAGCAGGGCATAATCTGCAGCACGCTGCAATCAACCGACCCGTGCCTCGGCAGGACGGAATACGAGATGGAAAACATAGGCAGGAGCAAGTCGTCCATGGAGGGGCTGCACCCGAACACGCTTTCAGGCGCCATCTCCATAAACGTGCTGATATTCCTTGCAGCCATTTTCCTGCCTGCGCTGAATTTCATAGTGGTTGCGGCATTCGGCCGCGAGCTTTCGCGCTTCCTCGGCGAGGAGGCTGACATGTCGAGATTGGGGCAGATGATATGATGACTTGGCTTCCGAGCAAAAAGCAGCTGTTCATGGCGCTTGTGTGCCTGTCGCTAGCGCTGCTTTCGTTTGTGCAGCTTGCCCACCCCGCAAGCGATTTCGATGGCTATGTGAAGAAGCAGCGGGATGCATTCGACAACCGCGTGAACGGGTGGTGGGGGCTTGCAATCACCGCGATACTGATATGCATCGCGTTCAACACACTTGTATATATGCTGGGTTTCGCGCTTGAGAGCCAGGAAATCAAGAACTATGCAAAGTCCGAGTTCCTCCAGGTATCCGCAAGCTCGCTCATGATATTCTTCGCAGTCTCCCTCATTTTCACAGTCACCACCGCGGGCGGCGCCAACGTGTCGGGCTTCAATTTCATGGCAGACCTGCTTGGCGACGGGGCAAGCAGCATAAGCTGCGCCGCGGCGCAGACAGGGCGCTTTTTCTTCTGGAAGGGCGAAGGCGATTTCGGGCAGGGTCCCATAGGCGCGTTCAAGTGCAAGCTGCAGGAGAAGATTTCCGCGCTTGACAATGCGCTTGCGGGCGTGGAGAGGGGCAACCAGGCCGTGGAGCAGTTCACCTCCATCTGCTATTACATACTTGGCGTCCCTGTCTATTGCGGGGACTGGGACCTGTCCATGCACAAGCGCGTGGAGGAGGCGCACCTCGTGGCCTCGAAGATTGTGGACCTGCAGGTGTCGCTCAACGCGCAGTTCGTGCTCGCGGAATACGTCCAGCGGAACATGCTTTCCGTGTTCCTGCCATTCGGCCTGGTGCTCCGCATATTCCCCTTCACGCGCGGGGTGGGCGGGCTCTTCATCGCCATGGGCGTGGGCTTTTTCTTCGTCTGGCCGACGTTCTTTTTGCTTACCGACCCGACATTTGTCAAGGTGAACAACCCCCCGTCGCAGGCCATGCAGCAGGGCATGTGCTTCACAGGCTTCCGCGGAAGCTCGGTGCTGCTTGCGGGCGTGGTGCAGACCGGCGGGGCAGGCCAGCAGTCCGACCTTGCCATCCTGCAGGGCAAGGACCTGGTGTACCAGATGACAATCGCCACCATGTTCTACCCCTTTGTCGCGCTCGTGCTCACGCTCATATTCATACGCGCAATGACCCCCCTGCTCGGCGGCGACATGGGGGAACTTATGAAAATGGTTTCGAGGTTAGGATAATGATTTTTCAACAAGTTGAAAAATACGCGCCAATCGCTGTGCGATTGACGCTGGTTTCGAGGCTGGGATGAACATGGCTGGGAAACATCAAGCAATCGCGCTGGCGCTCCTGCTGGCATCGCTCATCATAATCTCCGGCTGCACAAGCAGCAAGTACATCCCATGCTGCACCAAGGACGGGCTCTTCGACTCCTTCGGCGCGCCTCTTCCCAGCCCCAAATGCTACTACCCGAACCAGACGCTGTTCGGCACATGCACGCTTGACGCGGGCGTGACCGGCGCGGCAAACTGCACCGACGGCACATCATGCGGCGGGATAACTGGCGAGGAGGAATGCTCCCGAACGGCGTCCTGCCTATGGAACGACTCCCAATCGCCCAAGTGCACGGGCACGCAGGCGCGCTGGCTGCTCTCCATCTGCCAGGACAACGTGCCAAAGAGCTGCGTGAACGACAAGTGCATCGCCATGGTGTGCGGCTACTCTGGCATAAGGCCAAGCCCTCCGCCCGCATCGCAGGACTGGGACGCCAACAAGTCCGCGGAAACTTTCAATGCCAACCAGGAAAACCTGAACCCCGCCATGCCGCCGGACGACATCATACTCCCGGCAGTCAACCTGCAGGGCGCCACATGCGACTTTAACACCATGAACAAGAAGCTTTACAACAAGATGACCTCCTCGCGCGGCGGGCTGTGGGTGAACTCCTTCCGCTTTGGCGTGGGCAACAGCTTCGGCGACTACGAGGCTGCCCGCAACTATTTCCCGGCGACAGACCGCGTGTGCGCCGCAAACCCCTATGCCCAGGTCGACAGGTTCACCGTGTACCTCAACACTGCAGGCACTTTCTGCCAGCTTGCCCCCTACTACACCTGCAACAAGCTTAACGGGGTGAAATTCTCAACCGAAACCGCCTGCAAGCTCTACTGCGGCGGAGGGGTATCGCCCTATTCGTGCCTGCCCGGCTCAGGGCAGAAATACGCCTGCAATGAGGACGGGTTTGCCTATGACACATCGGACGCCTGCAAGCAGAAGTGCAGCATAATCTCGGACACAAACGCATGCACCAACGACAAGAACGCATACCCGTTCCTCAACACCGATTCCTCTGGCCAGGCGCGCTACAGGCTCAAGGTGGTGTCGGACTACATGACCGACACCCCCTCGCCGCAAAGCTCGGCCACATGCAATTCGCTTGCCCAGCCAACCGGCAATATCAGCTTCCCAATGTGGAACGCCGCGGACCCGGATTCCGGGGATGCCATCGCGTGCTATGACTATGCCAGCTGGGGCGACGGCCCGTGGTTCTGGGCGTACGACTGCTACGTCGGAAGCGGCACCAACAGCCCCAGCCAGCAGTGCCCGAACGGCAACGTGCTGGGCGAGCTTCGCACCTATTTCGACAACCACGCATACTCGTCCGTGGACTTTGATTACGAATATTATGTGAAGAACCTGTACGCTCAGTACTCCGGCGCCCCCGACGCGCTGGGCAGGCTGAAGTTCGAATGCGAAAGCGGCAGCGACTGCATCTCGGGCTCCTGCGACACCACGTACTACAAGCGCCCCATGTGCAAGAACGCGGCCACCGGGCTTTCCATGGCATGCGGCTGCTCCAAGGCGCAGTTCGACGATACCCGCGTGAGTTACCCGTCGTGCAACCTGAACGCAAACACTGCCGCCATGCCTGCATACTCCAACACCGGCGTGCAGGACCCGGACACCGGCGGCTTCTTGGTGTCTGAGCCGATAAACAACTACGGCCCCATGCTCTACCCCTCACAGTCCATGCACCTTCCCAATGGCAGCGCCACCACCACCTTCAAGTACTATTTCCCGGCGCCTGGCGGGGCGGCGGCCGCAAAGCCCACCCTGTTTAACATCTGCGGCGTGGCGCCCACGTCCCCCGCCCCGAAAAAAATGTGCATAATGAATGACAGGTTCTGCGTGGACCTTGGCTACGAGGAGCCCAGGATCGGGATAACCCCGGATAAAATCATCAAGCCTGCGGGCAACGACGGGCTGTGCCACTATGAAATGGAAGGCGAGCCGTGCGACCTTGGCAACCAGAACCCGCCCGCGCCCAAGGAGTATTGGGAGTACAGCTTCAACCTCAACAGCCAGAACCCGTCAGACCCGGTAAATGCCGGCAAATTCGGCGCCTGCAAGATGAACGGCGAGATAGGCTCAAAGCCACCGGAGGCGCCCTACCTGGACACGCGCGACCTTGGCTGGTGCGCGCCTTGCACCTATGCCACGCTTGCAGCGCAGAAGGTGGACTTCGGGGCAGCGTCAAACCCGGGCGGCCAGGGCGCGCCGCGCACGTTCAGCTGCTATGAATACCGTGCAGATTTCAACTACATGCCAGGGCAGTATCCATACGGGGGATTTGTGGGGGACGGGCCGGTCGCGCTTTATGACGGCCAATTGCGCTGGGGCGGCCCTGCGCTCCCGTCTACCCAGCCAGTGAAGAAAAAGAGCAATCCGTCGGCATATGAGCGCGCCACGGATGGCAACCTCATCCAGGGCGGGACGGACGGAAACGGCTACCACTACTACTGCCAGGACGGGTGGCACGGGACAGGCGGGTGGTGGCTGCCATCGGAAATTCCCACCCCATCAGCGCCATATCTTAAGGAAAAGCTGACATCGTACTTGCAGTCCAACGTCATGCCCATACTGGACGAGCAAAGCTCGGTAACACATGCGCCTGCCGGGGCATCCTGCACCTATGGCAGCGCCGACCCGTACTACCAGTGCGACAGCACAAAGTGGTGGTACAACTCGGTGCACTCCTGCGCAGCGGCCTGCGACCAGGGCTGCACGGAGAACGCAGGCACTATCAATGGCTACTATTGCGCAGGCGATGGAAGGATGTTTTCCTGGGACATAAACGGCCTGAGCGAGGAGCAGAATTCCGCGGACTGCGCGCAAAACTGCTTTGCCCGCATGAAGGGCAACGCCTATGCGCCGCTTGCCGTCTGCAACGAAATGGGCGGGGATGGCGCGGTGGTGCATGCGATAGGCAACAGCACCATGCTTGGCGCAGGGGCGGGCAGCTTCGGCTCGGTGCTGCCCTCCACGCTTGACTCGGAGGCGCGGCGCTACCTTGGCCTGCTTGGCAGCAACAACGTGGCGCAGCTCGACGGCAACTCCGCCATTGAAGTGCGCGCCTCATTCCTGAAGCAGGCATGCTCCACCCCGCCGCTTGCAGGGATGGAAATACTCCCAAGCGAGGACGCCTCAAGCCTGATAGGCACAGGCGACCTGGCAGACCCGAACAACCCCTCGCGCGGCAAGCTGCACAAGTTCTTCTTCAAGTCAACCGAGCCCGGCTTTGGGCAGCGCGTGATGCGCGGCGCGCCTGACAAGGTGCCTGACAGCGTGGACATGCTGCTTCTGGACTGGTATCCCATGTGCGACGGGCAGGGGCTGCTTCCGGGCGAGAACGAGCAGTACGAGTTTGACAGGAAGATGGAATTTGCGCGCGCCATAATGGCAAACTTCTCAAAGCCCATGCTTGTCTGGAAGTTCGCGTTCCCGTCCAACACCCACTGCAACACGGCAGGGTTCCTGGACTACATGTTCAACAACACCGCAACCATGGTGGACGCCGGCCTCATAGGCCTGATATACAGCGACTGGATGATGAAGGACGGGCTCGGGTACGGGCCTGAGACAAGGCAGTACGCCGACAACAATTGCTATCCCGGGTGGTCCGGCGGCACCTACTACCCATGCATATTCCAGCACAACTGGAATGGCAACCTCAGCACCGGCCTCACCCAGCAGGCGCCGGCGATGCGCGGCTCAGCCCAGCAGACGCTCACGCTTGACACCGCCAGCGCAGGCAAGGGCGCGCTTTTCTGCGCGCTGCAGCTCTACTCCAAGCGCGCCATAGGCTTCATCCCGCTTGCCTACGGCCAGAAGCTCTACGCCGACAACCAGACATGCGGCTGCCAGGAGTGCACGGACTACGATTACATGAACGGCGCGTGCGACTCCTCGCTTCGCGCCAACCCGTACACGGGCCAAGACATCGCCCAGCTCTACTGCAACGACGGGGCGAAATGCGAGATGCCCGCTGGCCGCACCGACTACGGGCTTTTCCGCTGCGCTGACAGGTGCCTGAACGCGACCGCGTGCAAGCTCTGCTCCGACCCCGCGCACCTGTCAGACTCGTCGTTCTGCAGGATAACCCCCGTGGGCGGCACCACGTTCGGCGAGTCGATGTGCTACCGCAAGATAACCGACGACTACTGGGAGTTCCTCGCAGGGCTGTCCCCCTCCGAGAAATGCTGCCTGCAAAGCACCGCGCAGGGCCGGTCCGACACGAAGTACACATACACGCTGATGACCGGCACCAAGCAGCAGTCGGAATTCCTGCAGCTCCCCGGGCACGGCGAGCAGAACATAGACTGCGGCCGCTCGCCCGACACTTCGGTGCTGACATACTGCAACATACGCGTGCCTATCTCGCAGAAGGAGATAGCGTGCATGAGGGTGGCTGACGCGATGTGCGCGGCCGACCCTAACAGCCGCCTGCTGATAGCAGCCGCCGACTAGCGGCAGGTAAAGGTTTTTATTGATTCGAACCGCCATTGGAATGCTGGGAAAATCCCCGGGGTTTTCCATATGCTGGCTGGGTCATTCGGGTGTGTGCAGATGGAAATGAAAAAAACCGCACCGGCAATTCCCCACATTCTCCTGTGCAGCCTGCTCCTTGCCATTTTTGCAGGCGCCTTGCATGCGGTGAACGGCTGCGCG
>Ga0172371_10011005_pt1 | contig 12116 bp, 8 predicted proteins | sample Lak12m_FD_114543 | JGI IMG/M metagenome (GOLD analysis project Ga0172371, IMG submission 114543) | Freshwater microbial communities from Kabuno Bay, South-Kivu, Congo - kab_022012_12m | ecosystem: Environmental > Aquatic > Freshwater > Lake | place: Democratic Republic of the Congo: South-Kivu...
GTGAAGATATGATATTACTCCTCTCTTTGAAAATCCTGAAATTTTTGCAAATTTACTCAAAGATTTACTGAAACCTTTTAATAAATGAGATTATGATAAAATAGCTGGACTTGATGCTTTATGATTTATTATTTGATGAGCCTTAGCCCAAAAATGAAAAATTTGATTTATCAGTATCAGAAAATGATGAAAACTTCCTTGAATTAATAATAGTGTATTAAAATCTTCTCAATTTATTGATTATTCTTCTTTCTGAAAATCTCTCGAGATAAATAAATCTTCTGTAAAAAAATGAGAAAAAATAATTATTATAGATGAATGGATTGAAACTTGAACACAAATCAAAGAATCTATAACACTAATTGAAAATTTATGAGGAGTCGTAGTTTGAATTACCACTCTCTGTGCACATAAAAACAAGCAAACTGAATTTTTGTTTAACAACTACAATTTACATTCAATTAATATAATTAATGAAATGTAATATATCATGATTTGGCAAAAAAATCTAAGAAACAATTTATAAAAAATTTTTAAAACTATGACAAAAATCAAAGCAACACAAATCTTTAATCCTGAGGGAGATGACAGCATACAAAACAGAAGTATTATAAAATGAAATATTACTGGTCTTTTTCAGCTTAATTTGACTAAATACAACTGGGCGAAAAGCCTGTATCAAGTGATGATAGGGAATTTTTGGGTTCCAGAAAAAGTAAAAGGACTGTGAGAAGATGCTGTGCAATTCAAAAAAAATCTTTCAGAAGATGAAAAAAGAGCCTATAAATGAATTCTTTCTTTTCTTATTTTTCTTGATAGTATCCAAACCGTGAATCTACCAAATTTTTCTGAATATATTACGGCTCCAGAAGTAAATCTTATTCTTGCTATTCAAGCCTATCAAGAAGCAATTCACTCACAAAGTTATGCAACAATTCTTGAAACGGTTGTTGATAGCCATGAAAGAGATGCAATTTATTATTTTTGGAGAGATGATAAAAATCTCCTTGAGAGAAATACTTTTATTGGCTGAATTTACCAAGATTTTATAGATAATCCAAATGACAAAAATTTATTCAGAGGATTTATTGCAAATTTTCTTTTGGAAAGTATTTATTTTTACAATGGTTTTGCTTTTTTTGATACACTCGCAAGTCAATCAAAAATGATAGCAACGGACAGAATGATAAACTACATCAGAAGAGATGAACTCACTCATATAACCATTTTTGCAAATATTATCAATGAAGTAAAAAAAGAATTTCCTGAAGTGTATGATGAAAAAATGATTTATGAAATGATGGAAACAGCTGTCGATCAGGAAATAAAATGGAGTAAACATATTCTCGGAAATAAAATCATCGGGATGAGCCAAGATAATGTAGAAAACTACACAAAACGGCTTTCAAATCAAAGAATGACTCTTCTTGGACTCAAACCAATTTATCAAGAAATCCTTGTCAATCCTTTTAAGCATCTTGATGCGATGCAAGATAATAATTCTGAAAAAGGAAATTTCTTTGAAAGCACCGTGACAAATTATTCTCAATCAAGCTCAATGAAAGGAACTTGGGATTTTTAAAATTTCTTTACATACACTAAAAAATGCTTATTATTTCTTTATTAAATATTAAGTCTTTTTTTATGCAATCGCTCAAAATTTGGGAAGATAAAATTAAGGAAAAAAGGAAACAAACTCCATGGAGGGAGTTTTTGAAAGAAATTTCTAGCTGGATGCCCCTTAATCTCTATAAAAATCAAAGTCTTATTTCCCGTTTTCCCCCAATAAAAAGATGTAATATTGTATCAACAAAACAATTTGAGCAAGAAAGAGAAACACTTACTCATTATGGGATAGACTATGATTTCAAAAAAAATTTTTTTGAAAATATGACCTTACTCAATAAAGAAGTACTTTTTCCTAATTTAATAAATTATGGAGGAGGAGAAAATTGTGATTATGCTGATGTTATTCATAATACAAAAAATGCTTATCTCAGCTTTAACTCAGTCTGGGATAATGAAAATATTTTCTATACTCTCGGAGCAAAATGAAGATGTAATAATGTTTTTAATAGTGTTATGGTTTGGGATAATTCTGCAAATATTTATAGTTCTTCCTCCATTATCAAGTCATATAATGTATTTTTTTCTGATTTTATTATTAATTCAAATAATATTTGGATGAGCCAAAATCTTATTGGATGTAGTGAATGTATTTTTTGTGAAGGATTAGAAAATCAAAAATATTGTATAGAAAATAAAAACTATGGAAAAAAGGAATATTTTGAAAAGAAAAAACAAATTTTAAAGAATAAAAAAAATCTAAGAAAAATAAAAAGTGTTAAAGTTGGAAAAAATTTTTGAAGTAAAAATGCAAAAGGAAGTTTTATTATTGACTCAGAAAATATTGATACTGGACTTAAAGTATATCAAGTGAAAGAAGGAAGAAATCTCGTCTTGACTGGCTCAGAAAAGGGAGATGAACAAATGTATGATGTTTGTATTGGTGGATCTTGAGTTTCTGCTAATTATTGCTGAGCTTGTTCTTCTTGAACGGCTCAAAATATCTATATATGTGATTCTATAGGAATGTCTTCAAATATTTATTACAGTCTTAATATAAGTGATTGTTCTTTTTGTCTTGGATGTATCTGACTCAAAAATAAGTCTTTTTGTATCCTCAATAAACAATATTCCAAAGAAGAATGGTATGAACTCGCTGATAAAATTTTTACTTCTATGGAAAAAGATGGTATATTATGAGATTTTTTCCCATGAGAACTCAATCCATTTTATTTTAATGATACTATGGCTTACTTAATTGATGATAGTTTCACAAAAGAAGAAGTAGAAAAAGAAGGATTTATGTGGAGAGATGAAAAAATAAAAGTGGATATTCCTGAAGGAGCTGAGATTGTGTATTTTACTCCCCCTCAATCGAGGGGGACTCAAGGGGGAGTTCTTTCAGATTATCAAGGTTTTGATTCAAGCGGAAACTGGAAAATAAATCCTGAAATCTTGAAAAAGGTTATTGTCGACTCCAAGGGAGATTATTATAAAATCGTGCAAATGGAATACGATTTTTTGATGAAATATGGTCTTCCACTTCCTGAAATTCACTGGCTTGAGAGAATAAAAAGTTCTTTTATTTTTTAAAAAATAAATATGACTCTTACAACTATTATTTGTAATACAAAAAATATCGAGGAAATTACTGATGTATTTCTCAAGAGTGGGCTTGCAAGAACAAAAGAAGAAGCCATTGAAAGTATACAAGATGAGATGAAAAATAATGATGATTATATTATTGTAAAAGATGAAAATGGTATTGTTCTCTGATTTGTCTCAGGAAAAAAAGAAGGAAGACCAAGGCATGGACTTTATGAACTCTATCATATTGGAGTAGCAAAAGAAGCACAAAGAAAATGAGTTGGAAAAATACTTTTTCAAGCAATTATTCAGCATGCAAAAGACTTTTATATATCAAAATGATTTTTTCTAAGAAAGCTCTATCTCAAAACTTGAGAAAAAAATACAAATGCTCATCGCTTTTATGAAAAAATGGGGATGACTCAATCGGATTCTCTCAGAAGCCATTTTGCAAATGATAAGAAGGAACTTATCTATGATATATTTTTTGAAAATCCATAAAATTATTGCCAAAAAAAGACTTTTAGAGATAAAAGTTCTTTTTGTAAAAAATATAATTTTCTTTGAAATTTATAAAAATTATATAAAAATAATAAGAAAAAAGAAAACTCACAAAAAGAATTACTAGACTAGTTCCGAAATAATTTTTTATAGATACTTTTATTGACTAATAAGCCGAAAAGTAGGCTTTAAAATTAAATCTTGAGTTTTGGTTTTATTTAAACCAAGAACTAGATAATATTTTCTTATTACGGAACTAGTCTATTGAAATGTCCGAAAAAATCGGACAGTTGAAATTGAAAGCTCAAGATTGAAAGATGAGGCTTACAGATTGTGCAAATACTGAAACTTGTTTAAGAATTATTCAATCAAGAGCCAAGCATGTAAAAAATTTGGATATATAAAAAAATAAAAAAAGACTTTCAGAAATGAGAGTCTTTTTGAAAAACAAAATTTTTTTATTTTTCTTTGAAATTTATAAAAATAAGATTATATTAGACTATAATTTTTATAAACAAATTATATAAAATGAAGAAGGGGAGATTCACATAACTTAAAATTGGTAATTTTTCAAGAAAGAGAAATAAGAAAAACTATTTTTAATGATGAATGGTGGTTTTCTTTAGAAGATATAGTTTTTGTACTTACTGATAGCAAAAATCCAAAAGATTATATATCAAAAATGAAAAGAAGAGATGATGGGCTAAAAAAGGGGTGGGGACAAATTGTCCGTATCCTTATTTAAGAGACCATATGACAGATTTGGAACTTATATTTACTATGCTTTGAGAAGCATCAACGAGTGAAATAATAAAAAATAATGAGAGTAAATGATTTAAGAAAATACAAAAAGATGGTATTGAGTGATGAAAAATAGCTTGAAATGCGAGAAAAGAACTTGAACAAAAAACAAAGAAAAAAATTGTTTCAAGACAAAATTATTTAGATGAGGATAAAAAAATAAAATAGTTTATTTATTAAAAAATGACTTTGAGCTCACAAAAGCAAGATTGACTCTACAATATAAATATCCACTATATATGGACATTTTTTTCATCAGTCTTGTTTTTATCTCCAATAATAACTCTTTTTTATTTGCATTATTGATTAAATATAAATTGAATTGTTTCCTTAATAGCAATACAAAAATTTTTTACAGCTATTTTAGAAATACCAACTTCAACTATTTGAGATAGTATTTGAAGAGTAAAACTTTTGAGGCTTTCAGTTTTATCTTCATTTGTTCCAATTTTATTATATTTTCTTTTCCCTTCTATTTTTATTTTTTATATAGCTGTTTTCTTTTCATCATTAGGAAGTAGTTTATGGAGCTGAACTTGACATGCAAAACTTCAGGAGGATTTAGAGGTATCTTGAATGGAAAAAGATTTTTGAAAGATAATTTGAAGGCTTATAGCACTACAAAGAATAGGACAATTAATAACTCCAATTATAATATTTTTTGTTTTGAAATTTTTTCTGCTTGATTGATATAAAATACTTGCTGGGTTTGATGTCTTTTTTTGGATGATTGCAATATTTTTTGTTTTTAAATTTAGAGAAATTAATTCAAATAATATTGTTAGTTGAAAAAAACTTAAAGATAAGATTGGTATTCAAATAAAAATACTAAAAAATTCTCTTCAGTTTATGTTAAAAGATATGAGAATTTTCATTTTACTTTTTGTAATGATTTTAGCGAATGATTTACATTTTATATGAAATATTTTACTTCCGAATATAGTAGAAAATTGACTAAAAGATTTTATTAGTAGCTTTGTTATTTGGATAGTATCATTAGCTTGAATTTTGTGAGCTTGGATTAATCATAAAATATCCAATAAATTTTGACTACAAAATACTTTTATTTGAGTTGTTTTTTGTAATATGATTTTACATTTTATGGCTTATTTTTTCTTTGATATAAAAATTATTTTTATCCTATTGTATACTATGATAGCCTTTGTTATTTGAGTTTATACTCCAATTTGGAATCATCTATTGATGAATTTTACTGAAGTAAAAGAAAAAGCTACGGTAAGAAGTATTTTTATTATGGTGATATGACTTTTTGAAAGCTTATTTTTATTTCTCTTTAGTTTTTTACAGATAAAAATTTGTATTCTCATTTTGAGTATTATGATGTTTCTCTGACTTATTCTCTGATTATTTTATTTTAAAGATAAATCATATTCAAAAATTTCTCAAGAGAAGTAAAAATAAAAGACTTTCACCAATGAAGCTCTTTTTCTTTTTAATGACGGAAAAAGTAAAAAATATAATTTTCTTTGAAATTTATGAAAATAAGATTATATTGAAAATAAGATTTTTGTATAATTTGTTTATAAATAGTTTTAAAAATGATTAAAGAAGAATCTACACATATATTGTTTGATTGAGAAAACATAATTTTTTCACCAAATTTATGAAAAATTTTTGATTTCTTAATGAATATAGAAAGAGAAATTAAGAGTTTTATAGATTTTGAAAAACAATTACAAAAAATAAAAGAATCATACACAGAAACATTAAGATTTACTGCTTTTTTAGCTAAAAAAATTGAAGATAATAATATAGATTTTAATTACATAATATCTGAAAATCCAGAAAATATAGCTAGTAAATTTGATTTTCATTTACCAATTCGTTCGCAATTTATTGTTTTATTTGCTAGTCTTGAAACCTTATTTTGTTTGTATATTACATATATTGAAAAAATAGATAATGAAGAAGATATAAGGAAAAAGACAATGGATAAAGAAGAAACAAGAAAATTTTTAAATAAATTTATATTATCAAATGAAAATGAGTACTTTAATTTGAATAAAAAGATATTTTCAAAAATTTCTGCAAAACAAATAAGAGAATTTAGAAACTCATTAACCCATTTTTATTCTGTTAAATGATGAATTAATATAATTCATAACGAATTAAATGAAAAAGCAAGGAAGTTAGAATGAAAATTAAAAGAAAAATGAAATAATAATGTAATTTTTATAAGTCCAAATGATTTATTCTTACTTATAAGATGAGCTTCTAAAATTTTAATAAAAAGCTGGTCTGATGACTATTTAAGCGACCCTATAGAGTTTAGTGAAAAAATAACTTTTGTTAAATCTATAGTTGATAAAAATTCAGCAGTTTTAATTAAAAATAAAGACTTAAATATTTAAAATTCTTAGCCATTAAAAATGCCATACTTACAAAAAATTTTACAAGAAAAATTTGGACTCGAAAAATTCCATGATGGACAGAGAGAAGTTGTTGAAAATGTTTTAAATTCTTCGGATACTCTCGTATTTATGCCGACTTGATGAGGAAAATCACTCACTTACCAGTTGCCGTGAGTGATTTTACCATGATTGACGATTGTCATTTCTCCACTTATTTCTCTTATGAAAGACCAAATTGATAAACTCAATAGTTTAGGTTTGCGAGCAGAACAAATAAATTCTACCATTTCTACAAGTGAACAAAATATGATTTTGGCAGAGCTTGAACAGGCTTATGAAAGCGAAGATGAACCAATAAAATTTCTCTATATTGCTCCAGAAAGACTTAATTCGTATGAATTTATACGAGTAATGCAAAATATCAATATTTCTCTTGTTGCCATTGATGAAGCTCATTGTATCAGTCAGTGGGGACATGATTTTCGTCCAAGTTATATGAAGATAAAGTGATTTTTGGAAAAACTGAGACAAAAACAAAATTTTCCTATCATTGCTCTTACCGCAACAGCGACAAAAAAAGTAAGAGAAGATATTGTGGAAAGGCTTGGGCTTAAAAATTACAAAGTATTTACAAAAGGATTTGATAGAAAAAATATTATTATTTTAGTGCGAGAAATAAGTAAAACTGAAGAAAAACTTGCAAAGACTCTTGAAATTATTACAAAAACTTCAGGATCAGGAATTATTTACTGCTCAAGTAGAAAAATGGTTGATGAAGTCTATGAATTTTTGGGAGAAAAGCATATTTCAGTAGGAAAATATACGGGAGCGATGACAGCTGATAGGAGAGAAGATATGCAAAATAAATTTATGGATGGAATCTACAAGGTTATTGTCGCAACCAATGCTTTTTGAATGGGAATTGATAAAAAAGACATACGATTTGTTATCCATTACAATCTTCCCGGATCTATAGAAAATTATTATCAGGAAGTCGGAAGAGCTGGAAGAGATGGAAAAAATTCTTATTGAGTGGTGCTTGCGAGTTTTTGAGATACCAAAATTCAAGAGTTTTTTATAGAAAATATTTATCCAGAAAAAAAAGAAGTTTTGGATTTGTATGGATATCTCTATAGGGATTTTAAAATCTGAGAAGGAAAATGAACAGAGATTTTGAAAACTTATGCACAGATAGCAAAAGAATCATGAGTTGGAAATGATATGAAAGTGGGAAGTATTTTAAAAATTTTTGAAAAATATGGAATTATAAATAAATGATTTGAGGGAGAATGAATTGAATGATTTAGAGGAAAAGGAATAACAATAACACAAGAAAAAAGAAAACATTCACAAATACTTATTGATTGGAAAAGACAAGAATTACTTGAAAAAGAATCTTATTTTAAACTGGAACAAATAAAAAAATTGCTTTTTTATCCTCGTTGTAGAAAAAAATTTATTTTGGAATATTTTTGAGATGAAGAAGATTTGGAAAACCTGTGAGAAAATTGCTGAAGCTGTGATTATTGTATAGAAAAAGATAAATTTGATAGTGGAGAAGTTCTCAATCTTGTCAATTTATCTGTATTTGAAATCGTGCTTGATGTTGTAAAAATGTTAGATAGAAAGTTTTGAGTCAATGTCATAGCGAAATTTTTGGCAGGAAATGATGACAAAAATATGTTAAAACGGGAATTGGATAGGTATGACGAATATTGAATTTTAAAAGAATATTCTCTTGATCTTATTCTTGCTCTTCTTGAATCACTTATACGACAAAACTTCTTGGAAAAAACAGGTGGAATGTATCCACTTATTTGATTGACAGAAAAAGGAAAAATTGCTCTTACAAGAGAATATTTACTTAAAGAGGAAGAAAAAGAATTACAATCTTTTGTTGTGATGAAAGCAAAAAACAATGTTTTCAAAAAAGAATCAAAAGGAAAAAGCTCAAGTGGAACCGCAAAAAAATGAAAAAAATCACAAATAGTTGATACTTATGGACTGACTCTTGATTTATTTAAGCAATGAAAAAATATAGAAGAAATAGCAAAAGAGAGAGAAATGAGCTCGCTTACGATAGAAGGACATATTTTGAAACTCTATGAAGATGGCGATTTGAAAAAAGATGATATTTTACAATGTGTCAATTCTGATAATCTCAACCAAGTAAAAAAAATAATTGATTCTTATTTTTCTGAAAATATTGATAAACTCAAACCAATAAAAGAAAAACTTGAAGAATTATGATGTACCAATATTTCTTATTTTGAGATAAAGGTTTGTATTTTGTTTGAGAAATAAATTATTTTAAAAGAGACAAAATGTCTCTTTTTTTGTAAATTAAAAATAAAAATGATATGATGAAGAAAATAGTAATAAATAAGGAAAATGGAACAAGAAAAAGTAAATGAAATTCTTGTAAAGTATGAAAAGTTAAAAGAAATTCTTTCCCAAGAATATAATTCTGTCAGAAAATTAAAAAAAGATATTTGGAAAGTTATGTTGGATATTTCAAATAAAGCCTCTGCTCTTGTTAATCTTTCTGGTGCTCAAGCTGAAAATATATGAATTCAAGAATTAAAAAATTTAGCAAATTGAAATGAAGATATTTTAGAAATAGAAAAAATGTTGGATTTATTTTTTCAAAAAATACAAGAAATATTTGAAAAAAAGAAAAAAATTCTTCCCTTTTCTTTTTTTAGAAGTAAATGAACCCTTTCAAGTAATTGAGAAAGGAGTGAAAATTGAGAAGAAAAACCATTTTCTTTGGCTCCAAAATATCAGACTGTTTTAAGTGTCCTTGATGATTTATGAATTGATGTTGATAAAATACAAATCTCAGAAGAAAATTTAGAATGAGAAAAAAATTGAGAACAAAAAGAAGGCTGAGTTTGAGAGAAAAAAACTCAAGTAAAAAAAAGAAGAAAAATTCCATATACAGCCATAGAAGTAAAAGATAAACAGAAAGATTTAAATATTACTATTCTTGTTTGTGATGAGGTAGGACAATCTACATTTATTTATGATGGGACTTTTAAATTAGAAGAGCTTAAAAATATAGAAAAAGAAGAAAAAATAAATGGATTTAATTGTTATACTATTCCATATTGAGAGAAAAATTTTTATGACAAATTAAAAGTGCAAATAGAATTTCTTTCTTTTAAAAAATTTGATGAAGATAAATATAAAGAAGAGCTTAAAAATCTATGAATAGATGAAGAAGTAATACAAGAATATAGTATTGAAGTAGGAAATTTTATATATTTCTTTGATAAATTTTTATGAGAATGAGAAAAAAAATCTTGAATTGCAGTTGAAAATATTGATTGAGAAAAATTTTTATTTATTCCTTTTCGTGGATTTTCTCCTGATTTGATATTGTGATGAAAAAGACTCGCATCTTCTCCATCAGAAGCCTTTAATCAAAAATATTTTAATAGGAATAAGCATACAACGAGAGATGATGTAATACAAATGCTTGATTTTCTCGGCTATAAAATAGCAGATGATGAGCAAATGAAACAAAGATGGAGAAAAATTATTGAAGAAAATAAAAAGTCTTTTGAAGAAATAGGAGTATATAATAAAGAATGAGTTTGGTATTTTTGAAATATACATTGATCGCCAGAAAAATTAGTTATTGCTTGATATCATATAAATTATTTTCGTCCAAAAGATTTTAAGGACAATACATGAAAAATGATAACAGCAGTGTATGATAGCAACTTAAAATTTTTATTTAAAAGTTTGTGATTTCAAATTGCAAATGAAGAACAAGAAAAAGCAAACTTTGTAGAAATTTTGAGAAGAGAATATAGTCTATGAGAACAAGATTTTAATAATAAATGAATTTTTTTTCATAATGAAAAATGGTATATTCGCTGAAAAAATACTAAGAAAAATAAAGAAAAAAATTCTCAAGGTGAGAATTGAGATAAAAGATGGTTAGATTTACTTGTAAATTGAAAATCTTTTAAATATTTTCCTAATATAGTTTTTAATAAAACATATTGTATACAATCACCTAATCTTAAAATAAGTGGTATTATGAAAAGTAAAAATGATTTGAAAATAATTTTAGAGGTTTTATGAGAAACAGTTGCTACAGAAGAAGAAAAAAAAGAATTTTTCTCTCAAGATTATGGTAAAGTTGCTTAAAAAGATATCTATTCTTTTTACTCCCTATAAAATGATCTTATTTTTCCTCCATAATTTTCCTCAAAAAAAAGTTTGACACCAAGCGAAATATTTATAAAATTCGTTTCGCTTTAATATTTTATGAATAATACAACAAAGTAAAAATAACTACTTTTTACCGTATTTATCACAAAAACGAAGCAAAAGTTCTTGTTTTCCTCCGTAGCTCAGCGGTAGAGTAGATGGCTGTTAACCATTTGGTCGTTGGTTCGAATCCAACCGGGGGAGCCATTTTTGTATATAAGTGTTATTGTTCTTTAAATTTGAACATCTTTTAAAAAGATAAAAAGGAGAGATGCCAGAGTGGTTGAATGGAACAGTCTTGAAAACTGTCGTGGGGCAACTCACCCAGGGTTCGAATCCCTGTCTCTCCGCCATTTATATTCTTTGAAGAACTTTTTGATTAATTTCTCTGGAAGGGTGCCTGAGTGGCTGAAAGGGCTCCCCTGCTAAGGGAGTAAGCTGATTTTCGGCTTCAAGGGTTCGAATCCCTTCCCTTCCGCCATTTTATTTTACAATAAAATAAGGGAAAAAGAGACAAAAAGGGAAAATAAAAAAGAATATAAAACTTTTTATAAAAAAAATTTTAAAAGGGCTTGTAGCTCAGAGGTTAGAGCAGTCGGCTCATAACCGATTGGTCGTTGGTTCAATTCCAACCAGGCCCACCATACTTATTTAAGTATGGGACTTAAAAAGAGAGGGGTTTGTAATAGAAATTCAAAATAACGAATAATTATACTTGAATTAACTAACTCGTCCTCTATTTTTCTCTACCTAAAGCCAAATAAATAAATAGAGAAAAAAAGTTTAAAAAAGTTTTGACAAAGAGGTTTAATTTTTTACAATAACTCAGCTTTAAAAAATGTTCTTTAAAATAAGTGAAATATTAGGAAAAAAGTTTGTATTCTATATCTAGGAAAAAAACTAAGTATAAAATAAAAATATCAATGTTTAAAAGAGTTTGATCCTAGCTCAGGGTGAATGCTAGCGGTGCGCCTAACACATGCAAGTCGAGCGGGATTATAAAATAGCTTGCTATTTTATATGAGAGCGGCGAACGGGTGAGTAATATGTTGGAATCTGCCCTTA
>Ga0172371_10011008_pt1 | contig 12113 bp, 8 predicted proteins | sample Lak12m_FD_114543 | JGI IMG/M metagenome (GOLD analysis project Ga0172371, IMG submission 114543) | Freshwater microbial communities from Kabuno Bay, South-Kivu, Congo - kab_022012_12m | ecosystem: Environmental > Aquatic > Freshwater > Lake | place: Democratic Republic of the Congo: South-Kivu...
ACACATTTTGACAGCGATAGGTTTGGATGAAATTCGGCCGCAATTTGTGTCCTTCGCCGAAAAGGCGCTGTTGCACCGACACGCCTCGATCAGCCTGGCGTTCGAGAGAATCGCGGTCGGCGCTGCTGGCCGGTTTATTGGTGTCCCGGCTGCGGCCAGCCCAATGCCACCAGACATTCTCATTCGCTTGACCGTCCAAGGTACCCTCACCGGTGATGGCGATGTTTTCCTGCTCGAAAGCGTAGATGAACGGCGAATAATTCATGCACTCGAGGCCTTCGAATCGAGTGAAAACCCTTGGCAAGTACTTTTGATAGTCTTGGCTGAATCGGACGATAGCGTCGTTTTCTAAATGAAGATTGACGTTGCTCAACAGATGAATGGCGCCAGTCAAGTACACGCCGCTCGAGACCACTACTTTGCCGCCGCCGGCCTCATGGCATGCGGCGATGGCTTTCTTAAAAGCTTCGGAACAATCGGTGCTTCCGTCGCCCGCAGCACCGTATTCTGTGATCGGATACTCCCGGTTCGGAAAAGTGGGCGAATTGATGCGTTCTAAGATTTCCTTCGCAGCATGCCATCCAAGTCTTTCAAACTGCAATCCCGGTTGCGGATGGCATGTTAGAATTAGAGGCGAAACAAGTAATGTAAAATAAGAAATGAGCCGAAAAGCAAATCTCGAAAATCTCTTGGCCAGGTATGTTGCCTTATTCACTTTCATTTCCACTTAAAGATTCAAATTCCAAGCTGGCCAAGATGAACGGTCCAACGGCTTTCGGATCGTTGGTGCGAATTTTCTCGCCGACGTAATACTCATAGGAACCGTCTCGGTAGGGATTTCCTCCTAGTCCTGCTGTTCCGCACGTTTGGGTCAAGCTTACCTCGCCGTCGCCGGCTACTTTTATGAAATGTTTGATTATGCCGTCATAGCCTTTTTGCGCGACCCGTTTGAACTCGGCAGGAATGTACTGGTGCTTGACAGCTTTGATCAGAGCATAGACGAACATCGTGGACGCCGAGGATTCCAAATAGTTGCCTTCTCTTCCTCCTTGATCTAAAATTTGATACCACGAACCGGTGTCCTTATCCTGATATTTCGCAATCGCCGTTGCCAGTCTGTTCAGAATGGCGATGATGGCCGGTCTTTGCGGATGGCTCGCCGGCAAGAAATCCAGCACGTCCACAACAGCCATCGAATACCAGCCCATTCCTCGGCCCCAAAAGTTGGGCGACGTTCCGGTTACGGGATTCGCCCAGCGTTGCTGCCGGCTTTCATCCCAGCCGTGGTACAGCAAGCCGGTCTTTTCGTCGCGGGCGTGTTTTTCCATGAGAATGATTTGAATGGCGACATCGTCAAATAGCTCCGGCTCATCGAAGGTCTTGGCAAACTGAGCTAAAAAGGGCGAAGCCATGTAAAGTCCATCTACCCACATCTGATGGGGGTAAATTTTCTTATGCCAAAAACCACCTTCGGAAACCCGAGGATGAGTTTTCATCTGCGAGCGCAAAAGAAAGGTCGCCTTCTTATACTTCTCGATGCCTGTTTCTTGATAAAGACGAAACAGCGGTTTTCCCGGATTGATTTTGTCGATGTTGTATTCTTCCAGATCATAGGTCATGATCTTGCCGTCATCATCGATGAATTGATCGTAATAGGCATTGGCGTACTGGAAGTACCGCTTGTCTCCGGTGGCTTGCCACACTTTCAGAATGGCCAAGAGAGTGAGACCTTCGGTGTACTCCCATTTTGGCTTTTCGCGAAAATCCACCATCCACGGCTCAGGACATCTTTGCATGACCGATTCGGTCATTCGCACCGACCAAGGTTGGGAATTGCTTATCCCCTTTGTCGAATTGCACGCAAGTACACACAAACTGACCGCAGCTATAAGAAAGACTAATGATGTTACCGTCCTACTTGCACGATGCGCCTTCAAATTTTTACATGCTCCTTTTTGATTATAAAAATTGGGAGGGCATTACGCTTCTTATATGCCCTCCCAGCAGTGGATTCTAACAAGAGGCATTCCGCGAGTTAAAAGGTTCCAAGGGGTCGATCGACGAATTCAGTCTTTGCCCGTTGGCAACTTACCCCTTGTTAGAAAGCCATCCATCATCGGATCGTTGCAATGATGATCAATAGAGTCATCCGCCACCAACCGGCTGAATTTTGCAGGCCGGTGTAATCCTACTTCATAACGACCATTTTCTTGATGCTCACATTGTTGCCGGACTCTAACCTGTAGAAATAGACGCCGTTGGAAAGATCGGCAGCATCGAAATCTATCTCATGATGACCGGCCGGCAGCTTGCCGGCAATGAGTGTCGCCATCTTTTGTCCAAGCATGTTGTAGATTGTCAAGGTCGTGAAGCCGGCGTTGTCGAGACGGAAAGAAATTCGCGTGCTGGGATTGAACGGATTGGGGAAATTTTGATTCAAAGCGAATTCCGTCGGTTTGGCGCCGTTTTCCTTGGTGCGCACGGAGGTTTGCCACTCGGCCTTCTTGTCTGGGAACCAATTGAGATCGCCGGCTGGGAGTCCTCTCTGAGCCCCGGCATAAGCGGCTGTTGTGGTCGGATAGGAACAGTCCAATGTGTCGGCAAAATACTGCCACGGCCGGCGGTCGTAGTCGTGCAAAGCGCGGACAAAGTTTGTGGTGCTCTTGGTTTTGTTGCCGCCGGCCGGGTCACGATACCACTGCGCCATTGCCAGCATCGGCGTAGGCCGATTGCCCAGGGTGATGCTCTCCTTTTTGAACGCATTGATAGAGTCGGCACCCAGCTTGGCATTGACGTGATGGTTCAAAGCAGGACCTTCGCCCAAGACACCGGCTGCGGCGTACTGATCGTAGAATGCCTGCACTGCCGGACTGACGCTGTAATAATTTCCTGCGACCGTCCACTGCGTGGTGTCATTTGGAACCGAAAGAATCCAGACGATTTTTCCCAATCCGTTGCGTGGATCAAGCTCACCCGGTTCGCCGAATTCGGCTTGCCGGACTTTATCGGTATCTGCTCCCGCAATGTGGTGATCGATGAATAAATTGTTGGTGATAATGGCGTCGTCACCAAGCCATCCCAACGACATGGTGGCGTGGTACGACAAACCATTGACGATGGTGTTGTGGTCGAACTTGAAGTACTTGATGGCCGCGACGCTTTGGTAATGGCGAATAATACGGTCATGAAAATTGACGAAGGTATTATTGACCAAGATCAACGAGTCCAAGGAAATGTTGCGCAGATCGATGCCGCGACCGGCGCCAAGATTGGATCGCCCCAAATCGCCCATGTTGGAGAAAATGGTATTGGTGATTTTGACGATCCGCGCCGCTGCCGTCTGCGCAATGCGGATGTGTTCGCCTCGCTCATTATGGATGATACAGCCGTCGATGACCAAGTCCACACCAGGGACTGCCGTGTCAATGAGTCGAGGCGGAATGTTGGCGATCTCCGATGCCAGAGCTTCGTAATATCCCACTAAGATGACATCGTTCAGAAACAAGTCATCGGCCAGGACAAATGCGGCCGGCGGAAATCCTGCTGCTCCGGTAACCAAATAAATTACCGGTTTTTGGCCTTCTCCTGCTTGTGCCTTAATCCGCAACACAAAGCCGTCGTTGCGAAGGTCGTCGTTCATGTAGTAGGTCCCGTTGCGCTGCAAAACATAGACGCGATCGGCAGGGCGGCCTGCATCGGCCAAGATTTGCTCATTCAGAAAGGTCGTTCCATCGCTGGACGGAATGACCAATTCGCTCTGAGCGTAGCCAAAGGCTGTAAGGCACAACAGAAGCGAGAGGACGAACAACACAGTTTGTAATTGACTTTTACCCATACTGGACCTCCTTGAAACGCGATTAGTTAGTTGTACAATAACTATTAATTGGTTGCCACTCGTAGAAGAAATACCAAAGAAAAGAAATTTGTTGGAAATGCGAGATTGGCATCACAGTGTTATCCTCAATCCAATGTCCGCGGTCAAGCCAAATACCTCGCTGTCGTTCAAGAGATGCCAATTCTGAATTCTATTAAGGGTAGACGTTCCTTCTTCAACATTGGTCAGATTATTCACGTTCATCAAAACGGAGACATTCTTGGTAATCTGCTGCTTGATGGCCAAGTCCCACCGGGTGTACTCATCCACAAGGTTATCCTTTCTCCCATCTGGCGAAAAAGTTCGATAGTATTCTCCCTGATGAAAAACCGACAGCCTGGCAGAAAAGCCGCCAATATCATAGCCGACGGCAAAGTTGCCAAAAAACTCCGGCTGCCCTTCCAATTTCTGCTTGTTTTCCTTCGCAATGTAGACCGTCTGCGGGATCGGAACTCCGGGTATCCGGCGCGCTTCTTTAATAACTCTTGGGATATAGGTCTCGGAGCGGAGGAGGGAAAAGTTGTAGCCCAAGACGATGTTCTTCAGCAATCCCGGTAAGAATCTGAGATTGGTTTGGTGCTCGACCTCGAATCCCCAGACATGCGTTGGTCGCGTCGAATTGAATGGGAATGTCAGGACGTATTCTGAAGTGCTGAAAGGATTCTTTATCTTGATGCCGAGGCTATCGAGCGGCTGTTGGCCCTTGTATGGCAATCCGTTGATGAGGTGAAACATCTCTTTGACGTCTTTATAGAAGGCGGACACGGAAAAAAGGCCGATGGTATTGCTAAAAATCGAAGTGTTGACTTCATAGTTCCAAGCCTTGGAAGCCCGCAAATCGGGATTGCCGACGTAAAGCGTATTGCCTGGGAAGAAAGTGCTGGCCAACTTTGTGGCAATACTGGCCAATCTTTGGTTAAAATCCGGGCGTGCCAAAGCTCTATAGGCAGCGAGGCGGACATTCAAGTAACTGGTCGGTCTGGTAGTGAGATGGAAATTGGGCAACCATACCGTTTCCTGATGCGTGGCAGAAGTATCTCTGATGATGCCCTTGGGAACCGGGAATTCTGACAGCGCGTCCCGAGAGTATCTCGACGCGTAGTCATTGTTCTCGCTCTCGACCCGCAATCCACTGATAAAAGTAATGGATTGTCCAAAATTGAAAGAGTTCATAATATAACCGGCAGAGACCCGTTCGGCAATGTCGTAAAAACGCGCGTCAGGCTCCAGATACCGTTCATATTCAGGATTGTTCCCTGTTGCATCCGAGTATCCATTCTTGTTAAGCTTCCACCACAGTCGAACGGCGTCCCTGTTCATCAACGGATACAGGCTATATTTGTCATAGACCTCTCTGTTGACCGGGGGGGAATCCAGATAGTTGGTCAAAAGAATGGTGCTTCCGCGCTGCGCCAAGTTCTCGAATCGCGTTCCGGTAAAGTCTTTTTTGACGACTGCCCCATTTCATTTGACGTATTGAGAGAATGGCTCGATATAATAAGGAGAAAACAACTCGCTGAGGGTCCGGTCTCTGGTTTCGTCTCTGTACTTGCCGCCGAACTTGAATTCCCCGGAATAGGTTTTACCTAAAGTATATTTTCTGCTCAGATTGAGGAAGGCAGTTTTTTCGTTGTCATTGTTCTCTTGTCCGCGGTAAAAACCGGCATACAGATAAGCTCTCTCAAAGTTGTTAATGGCTAATTTGGTAATCTCCTCCAAAGGTCCCTTTCTGATTTCCACAGGAGCCCCGCGCATGCCGGAAAGGGGATTGCCTTCCGCGTCGGTTGTTGAAGGCTCCTCAAAGTCCATTTGATAATCAAATGGAAACTCGGACTTGGATTCGGCATAAGAAAGACCCCAGTCCCACGTCAGTCCCATTAGATAGTTTTCGCCGGTTATCGCGCTGGTCAAGGTGTTGATTTTCTGCTCCCGATCCCTGACGCTATAATACAAGCGCTCGTCCGGGGACAGCGGGTAGGTCCTTTCGTACTCGATGAAATCTCGTTTGGTCTTGTTGTAGATGTTATTGAAGCGAATCGATCCGCCTTCGGGAGTGTTGATGTCGAACAAGGCACTGAAACCCGCACGCCCTCTCATCTCATCGGTGTAGTTGAGGGTAAAATTATCGATCTCGTAGTCAGTGCCGCTGGGCAAGCCCTTGGTGATGTCGTAGTCCAGATCGATATTCTCTTTGCTCCTATCCCTTTTCTCAAGATTTCCGTTTAGTTGAACGCCGATGACGTCGTTAAGGAATCTCTCCCCATATCTGAGGGAGAGATCATATTGATCGTACGCTTTGTTCAACTTGTTGTAGGAGCCTTTCGAGTCAACTCGGACCAATCTTTTTTCCGGAGCTTTTTTCGTGACCAGATTGACGCCTCCGGCGATGGCGTCCGCATCTTTGTCGGGCGTTAGCGCTTTGTAGAGCTCGATGCCGGCTAAGGATCCTTGAGAGATCGTGCTTAAATCGACACCTCGGGTAGAGTCCGTTGGGGCGATGCGCACCCCGTTAACTGTGATTGTCGAGAAACGGTTGCTGAGACCGCGCATGACGATTTTGTTTGCCTCGCCGCCCGATCGTTGGATGGAGACGCCGGGCAAGCGTCCCAATGCCTCCGCAGCATTGGCGTCCGGCAGCTCTTGGATTTTCTCTTCGGAAACAACGTTGACGATGGTGTTGGAGGTGATTTGCTGGTTGATGGCTGCCGCCTGACCAACAGCCTGGCCCACGACTTCAAAGGTTTCGCCTTGAATCACATCCGGAACCAGTTTGGCGTCCAGAAGGACGGTCTGGCCACTTGAAATCTGAACATCGATCTTTTTGCTTCGGTAGCCGATATAAGATACCCTGACCGTATAAGTGCCTTCAGGGATTCTGTCAATCCGGTAAGTGCCTTCCAGATCGGTCACGCTTCCCAAGGCAGTTCCCAGCAAATAGACATTCGCTCCAGTGAGCGATTTTGCGGTTACCGAGTCCGTGACCGCACCGCGCAGGCTTCCCTGCGCGAACAATGTGGTTGAGATGAGCAGAATCATCAGTAAGGCAATGAGGAAGGGAAAAGATGCTTTCGATACCATTGGAGGGGCCTTTAATTGATTCGAGCTTTCAGTGAACTAATAGCCTCTTTTGGTGCAGTACTCAGGAGTTTAATGCTTTCTTCACGGCGGCCTTGAGCTTTTCTTTGCTGATCGGCTTGAGCAAAAAGTCGACCGGCTCGTAGCGGATGCTTTGTTTCAGGTATTGATCATGGGCGGAAATGAAGACAAGTTTGAAGCGTTTTTCGGGAACGGTAAGCAAGTCCAGTCCACTGCGACCGGACAAGTGAATATCCAAGAAGACAAGATCGGGACGGCAGTTATCAATCAGGCGAGCTGCATCCGGCACGTTCGCTGCCTCCCCGATGATCTCAACGCTCGGATAGGCGCTGAGCATGCTGGAAAGCTCCGAGCGGATGAGCCACTCGTCATCTATTATGATGGTTCTCAGGGGACGCATGAATTCCGGCGACGATTGTGATGATAAGCTGGCAGTAACTTAGAATTCCCTATCCCAATTTCAACCTAAATTATGCGAGCGGTCATATAATCGGGTGAACGGCATAAAATCAATTGAATATTCTCCCGGAATCATTATATTGAGTGCCAAAAAAAGTCAACAAGCATGTGTACTGTTGGCTGGCAGCACTCGCGATAAAATTCCAGGAGATCAAGACCCGGAATCCCGACAAGGCGAATGATCATTGCGTAAACATTTCCCCAAAGCTTGGCTTACTTTTCTCTGCCTCTTTTTCCTGATAGTCGGCCAATCTCTTTCCGTCCAATCCCATAGCGCCGTAGCGGCTTCGGCGAATCTCAAGTTCAGACATCTTACCCCTGCCGACGGGCTGTCCAACGGCAAGGTGAATTGCATCTATCAGGATCGGCGTGGATTCATTTGGATAGGGACGAATGAAGGGCTGAATAAATATGATGGCTATGAATTCACCGTCTACCAACCGGACCCGGAAAAGCCGGATGGACTGTCCGCCAATCTCATTCGCTGCATCTACGAGGATCGCAAGGGCAATTTGTGGATTGGGACAGAAGCCGGCGGACTGAATCGCTACGACTGGGCACTGGATCGCTTTTGGCACTATGACTCTGACTCAACCTCGGAGATCGTTCTCAATCACAACGACATCAACGCCATTCTGGAAGATCATGCAGGCAATTTGTGGCTGGGCACAGGTGACGGATTGGGCAGATTCGATCTGGCCCAAAAAAAGGTCGAGTATTTTTTTTCAAACCAAGCGGAAAAAAACGCCGGTGAACAAAATACGATCAACTCGCTTTATGAGGACAGCAAACATCGCCTGTGGGTTGGCGCGCTCGGCGATGGCCTCTCCTTGTTTGATTTCGAGCGACGCTCTTTTAAGGTCTATAAGAATGATCCAACTGATCCAACGAGCATCAGCGACGACGACGTTCGCTGCATTTACGAGGATAGCCACCAGCAACTCTGGGTCGGGACCTACCGGGGTGGGCTGAATCGCTTTGATCCGGACAAGGGAACTTTTCAGACTGTTTTTTCAGATCCTCACAGTGCCGAAAGTCGCACCATTCGCGCCATTCACGATGATCAAAAAGGACATTTGTGGCTGGCTACCCGCAACGGACTCTACCTGCTCGATCCGATCACACGCCGGATCGACCACTACCAATACGACCACAGCGATCCTACCAGCCTTTCACACAACATCGTTCTTTGCATCTTCCAGGATCGCAAAGGCGATCTTTGGATTGGCACTCGCAACAGCGGCGTGAATATCTTCAACGAACAGTACAACGCTTTCCGGCACTATCGCGCCGATCCTACCAATCCTCGCTGCCTCAACAGCACTACCGTTTTTGCCATTTTGGAAGATCGCCGGGGGAATCTATGGTTTGGCACCGAAGAAGGCGGGCTGAACTGCCTGGACCGGGAGACCGGGCGATTTACCCGCTACGTGCACAACGCCCTCGATCGGCGCAGCATCAGCAGTAACAACGTTAAGCAGATTGTCGAAGACCCAGCCGGCAGGTTGTGGATAGCGACCTATCAAGGCGGTCTCGAGTGTTTCGATCCCGCTGCCAAGCGTTTTATTCATTTGACGGACATAGTTAGAGCGCGGCAAGGAATCCCCGGGCACAACATCAAGTGCGTTATGCTTATCGATGGGGGCGAGGTGTGGTTCATTGCGGACGAAAAGGGCCTTTTCGCTCTGAAACTGTCCGGGCGTTCTATTCGGCCGTTGTATCCAGATGCGCAGCCGAAGGCTTTTCAGCATGCTGAGTGTCTTTATCGCGATCTGCAGGGACAGCATTGGATTGGTGGCACGAATGGAATGCTGTACAAGATAGAGCGGCATGACGGGCGGCTTCAATACGAAAAAGTCAATGCCGGCTTGGGGACGAGCCGAATCATAGCGATATTTCAAGACATGAAGAACCGCTATTGGCTGGGCACGATCGGCAGCGGCATTCACCTTCTTGACTTGGAGAAGCGCGTATCACGAGCGTTCACCAAGAAGGATGGCCTGCCCAGCAATACGATTTTCGGCATATTGCAGGATCGTCGGGGCTTTCTCTGGCTCAGCAGCACCAACGGCTTGGTCAAGCTCGACCCCGATTCAGGAGTTGTACGCGGCGTGTTCTACCAAGAAAACGGATTGCAGGGCAACCAATTCTGCTACAATGCCTTTTTGCAGACGTATGACGGTGAGATGCTCTTTGGCGGCGTGAATGGAGTGACGCTTTTTATCCGGAGCACATTCACGAGAACACTTACATCCCGCCGGTCTTTATTACTGAATTGAATGTTTTCAATCGACCGGTTCTGCCAAAAGACAAACTGGGAATACTGACAAATCCCATTTCTGTGACTCGTGAGGTTGTGCTTTCTTATCGTCATTCAGTTTTTACCCTCAAGTTTGCAGCACTTAATTTTGCCAACAGCGAGCAAAACGCTTATGCCTACAAATTGGAGGGTTTTGAAGATCAGTGGAACAACGTCGGCAATCGCCGGTTCGCGACCTATACCAATTTGGATCCCGGCAACTACGTCTTTCGCGTCAAGGCCAGCAACAACGATGGAATTTGGAATGAAACAGGTGCCGCTCTTGGCATTACCATTCTTCCACCGTTTTGGAAGACGATTTGGTTCAAGCTTGCCTCAATATTGGTCATTGGATTTCTCATCAAACACTTCATTGATGACCAAATACGCCGGCGCAAGATGATTCAGGTCACTGCGCTGGCGAACCTGAACCAGCTCAAGCTGCTGCGCATGCAGATGAATCCGCATTTTCTTTTCAATGCCCTTGGCTCCATCCGTTCCATGATTCTTTTGAATAAGCAGCAGGCTTGGCAAATGGTATCCGAGCTCGCCGAGTTTTTTAGGTACACGCTGGCGAACTTTAACAAGATCGAGACCACGCTGCAGGAGGAGATAAGCGCCGTTCAGAACTATTTACACATTGAGAGAATCCGTTTCAAGGACTCGCTGCTTGTAACCTTCGAAGTGGATGAAAGCGCTTGCGGCTACCATGTCCCGGCTTTCATCTTTCAGCCTTTGGTCGAGAATGCGATAAAATATGGCATGCAGACCAGTACCTTGCCTCTGCAAATCATCGTCAAGATCGATTGTCAGGATGACGTGCTCAGCATTGATGTTTCGAATTCCGGGAGACTATTACATCGCTCTTCCGAAAAGAATGAGGTTCACGGAGCTTCCTTGGAGAATATTCAAAAACGCTTGGCGATATTATTCAACGACCATTTTAGTTTCCGGCTGTTTGAGGCCGATGGCTGGGTACACGCAAAAATCAGGATTAACGCTCAAGAATTGGTGAAGGGGGAAAAATCGGCGGTCACGTGAAAGGCGGACATTTGTCTCGCTGTCTGACTGAATGTTCTTTTTGGTAAATCAGAGTGGACATGCAGGGCGAAGAAACTCCTTATGGTCATCAGATCGGGAGTATCTTCTTTAAGCGAGCGGCATACCGGCGACTCATGGTAAGTGGCTTGTCAACCCCCTGCAAATACACCTCATGGGTATAATTCCGGCATCTTCTCACTCTTTCCACATGTGAAAAATTGACAATCGCTGAACGGTGGATGCGAATGAAGAACTTTTCCGGTAGGATCTGTTCCCACTCCAGCAGAGATTTGGTTACCAGTTCTTTTTTTTCCTCTTGATAGATGATAAATGAATAGTTGCTCTCTGCAATGACACATTTGATCGCTGAGATCTTGACGAATCGCAGCGATCCGTTGACCATCAGGTAGATCACGTCATCGTAGGTTACTTTTCCTTGCGGCGACGGTTCCTGTTCCATGGAGCTCAAACGTTGAATGCTTTTCGCCAACCGTTCTTTTCGGATAGGTTTGAGCAAATAGTCCAAAGCATTCACCTCGAAAGCACGAATGGCGTATTGATCGAATGCTGTGATGAAGATGACCTTCGCGCGTATGGGTGTTTGGTCCAGCAGCGCAAATCCGGACTGACCAGGCAGTTGAATGTCCAGGAAGATGACATCCGGATGATGTCTCTCGATCAATTCCTTTGCCTGAGGCACGCTGCCGGCTTCATCCACCACTTCGATCTCGGGGAAATCCGCAAGCAAGTGCCTCAGCTCAGCCCGCACCAGCCATTCATCATCCACAATAATAGATTTGAATTTCTTACCCATTCAAGCTACCTTGACACTCCTATGAACGATGAAACATGGTCACGTAGAGCTATTCTTCCTCTTCCAACAAAGATAGCTGGGCATAAACAGCGGCACTTTGGACGGTACGCAAATTTGCCAAGATGCTTTTCCGTTCCCCTTCTCTTAAATTTGCCAACTTTTGTACAGCCAGGCAGCGAAGCTTCCTGTTTCAAGAACTCCTCTCAGGGAGTCGTCTTCTTTATCGCTCCCAGCGGATTTACCACACTCACGACATAGTCTTTTAGCTTCGCATAGTCGATATTGATACATTCATACGCCCCCGATTGCCGGTAAGCCTGAATCAAGTCGTTTAGAATTTGCTTGGCCAAGCTTGGATGCCGTTCAGCCAAAGCATAGCAGACCCAACCGGAAGCCGTGCCCCAATAAGCGCCGTTTTGGTACGTCTCCGGCTCCACGGGAATGAGGGTCTTTTGCCAATGCTCCGGCGCAGGAAGATGGCGAATTTGGCCTTGGTAGACGTATTTGTCAAAATGCGCGGCGAGGTACTC
>Ga0172371_10011010_pt1 | contig 12112 bp, 11 predicted proteins | sample Lak12m_FD_114543 | JGI IMG/M metagenome (GOLD analysis project Ga0172371, IMG submission 114543) | Freshwater microbial communities from Kabuno Bay, South-Kivu, Congo - kab_022012_12m | ecosystem: Environmental > Aquatic > Freshwater > Lake | place: Democratic Republic of the Congo: South-Kivu...
AGGGTTGCACCAATAGCCAATTTACGATCGAGATTAGCAAATATGTTCGAACGTGCAGAATACTTGGTTGTCCATTCAATATTTTTCTCGAGTATTGTATTCATACGGGTACCTGCCGATGTGGCGTTGATAAACTGTTGCTGGAGTTCTACATATTCATCTGTTTCTTTGATTCCTTCACCTTTTTCGGCAATCATTTTGTCCATCATTTCCTTAATTTCACCTGCTTTCCTGGTTTGACGCTGGACTTCAGTTTTCGAATTTTCAGCAACATTTCGGGTTTCATTCGACATTTGCTCAAAATCAGTGCGGAGTTGCTTTATTTTCGATTTGTGTTTCAGGAACAAATCATGGGTTTCCCACATCTTTTGTTTTTGCTCATCAAGCTCATCAAAAGGGTTCCACCGGATTATGGCTTTGTGTAACCAACGGACAATCCTACGGAAAAGCTTAAAAATGGCTGGCAAAAGCAAAATTACAAGAATAACTGCCAAAACCGAGGCAACTACAGCAAAAACCTGACTAAGGGCACCAAATACTGCGGGAATTATCCATCTGAATGTTCCGTAACCAATAATCCCAATCCCTATCAAACCTATTACAGCTCCGATAGGCCTTTCGCCTTTGCGCCACTTTCCCAGGGTTTCTTTTCCTTTTTCGACCAGTTTGGCATCATCGAAATACTTCATGATCGGCAACTGGGTAATTGATGTTGTTTCCGTTTGCATAGCATCTGCTTTTTATATTGTTTTACTTTTAAGAAAGATTCGATTTTATTCCGGCTTCAATATCAACAATACTTACAATGACCTGTTCTTTGGCATTACGAATGGCGCTTATTTTTCTGTCGATATCAATAAACTGATTCCCATATTTCTGATCGATAGCCGATAGTTGGTTATTAAATGCAATATCCTGATTTTGGAGTTCCTGGATTTGCCGGCTAAGTTGTTGAATTTTTGCCCTGGTCTCCTTAAGACTATTTTCGAGGTTATTTTTTTCAGTGTCCTTTTCAGCTTGTAATCCCTGTTTTTTGGTAGCACCCTTGGCAATTTCTGTGTCGGCGGTCCGTTGTACCAAATCTTTGTAAAACATTGCACTGTCGAGCAACCTTAAAGGCGTCAGTGATTTATCAATTTTTTGGGCAATTCTGAAAACTGTTTTATAAACTTCCGGATTTGGATTTTGTTTTTCTTCAAAAAGCGATTCGGTAAATTCAAGAAAATCAAAACCAGGCTGGTTATGCTGATTGATTAAATTTTGAAGCCGTTGAACGTAATCCTCAACAAGCAGTTGTTCCTGAGCTCCAACTGCCGAAACTTGAATTTTATTTGTGATAAAGTCTTCCTGGTTATTGTTATTTACCGGTTTGGTATCCGGGATTTGCTTTTCCTGTGCATCAGTTTCCGTATCCCTGAAAAACAGACGTCTGAAGCTAAGCCCTTTATCTTTTCCTGACATTTTTTTTATTATTTAATTGATCGTTTCAAAGAATATGCACAAAAATAGAGGTTTTTTGGCTGTAAATGTTGCCTTTTCACATTTGGCAAAAGATTTTACAAATTACAATTCAAATAACTCTATGGAGGTTCGAAGAAAAAACGATAAACCAAATTCGTCATATCAAAAAAAGATGATTATCTCTTTGTATTCCTTTTAGTTCGCTTAAGGTATTGGTTTTTTACTTTCTTTCTTCCAAACAACAGGCTCAAAGATAAAGAAGAAGTTTGAATTGCTGAAAATATTTTAAAGAAAATGACTCGTAAAAAGACGACGGTCAGTGATTATCGTAATCATTTTGAGGAGTTTGGATTTAAATCTTAAAGCGTCATTACTGAATTCAGTCATTTGAAAGCAATTTATTTTCTATAAATGGTAGGATAAACTGATGATTTCACTCCAATCAGAAGATGAAAATTCATCTGCTCCGGATTTCTAAAAATCATTAATTTCGTGAGGTTAATCAAACAAATACGCTATGAAAACAATAATTATCTTATTGATTTTATTGATAAGCATGGGTTCTCCGGTGTTCCCTCAGCATTACTGGCAACCTGTCGAATCGGGGACCATCAAAAACCTGAATGCTGTTGATTTTATCTCTCCTGAAACAGGAGTTGCCGTGGGGGACGTGGGAACAATTCTCACAACACAGGATGGTGGCATCAGTTGGACACCGGTTGCTTTGGCTGTTTCGTCTGATTTGCAGGGTGTATCTTTTGCCAGCGAATTGAGGGTTTTGGCTGTTGGAAACATGGGAACAGTATTGCGATCGGACGACCAGGGAGAATCCTGGCAGCAGATTCCGGGCCCGGGCGTGAATTACGATTTGTTGGACATCAGTTTCGACAGGGCTTCAGGAAGAGGAGTAATTACAGGCCAGACCAATGCCATTATTGTGACCAATGATTTTGGGGAAACCTGGGCCATCGTGAATGAAGGCTACATGAGCACATTTTATGGTGCCACCATGGTTAACGAAAATATGGGAATTGTTGTGGGTTGGAATTCTATTTTCCAGCCATTACTCGGCTATACTACCGATTGGCAAACCTGGGATTATTCCAATTTTTATCCAAGCTGGGGAGGCGTTATGTATGAAGGTTTAGCACGTGCAGGAAAATTCACCGATGAAACCCATGGTTTTATTGTTGGAACCTATTTCGTTCCGGGTGGAGGATTTCTGTCCCCCTTTGGCGGATGGAACAACAATGCCTGGGATGCACAGAGTTTTCCACAACCCTTGATGGGCATTGATCTGAAGGATTCCTTCGTGATAGTTGTAGGTGCAAATGCTTACCTCGCAGAATCGCAGGATGGAGGTGAAAACTGGGATCCCGACAATCTGACCATTGGTTCAAGTCAGTTAAGCGATATAAAGTTGATCGGAAATACCGGTTTTATTGTCGGAGATGAAGGTACAATCATTAAAATGATCTCTACGGTTTCAGTTTATGAACCCAAAATATGCAATTCAGGCATAAATTGTTACCCCAATCCTGCCACAAAAGAACTTCATATCGCAACACCTTTCAAAAATGAATCATATACCATTTCTCTTTTCGATACTAATGGAACAGAAGAAATGAATTTTGTGGTTGATGCTGGAAATGAGGCGGTCACCATCCCTGTTGATCAGTTACCCAGGGGAATTTATTCATTAATCATTGAAACCAGGCAAAAAAGGCTTTTTACAAAACTGGTATTGATTTAGTTGAAAAGAAAAAGGGAACTCAAAACCGAATTCCCTCTGTCGGAGTGTTCACGCTCTGACGCATGACGACCTCCTAATCATTTGTCGGAGTGGCGAGACTCGAACTCGCGACCTCTAGACCCCCAGTCTAGCACGCTAACCAACTGCGCCACACCCCGGATTTTTATTTGGATCGGAGGGCAAAATTACACAAATTATAAAAATCCGGAAGAAAATTCTGACTTTTCATCTTTTTTTCAACAACCATTATACAATCGTCAAAATCAATTTGCATTACCTATTTTTGCAGTCTGAAAAATGCATCTTAACAAAATCGAAAATGATACAATTTTTTCAATCTTCTGAAATTATTTATGCCGTTGATACTGAGTATGCTTTAACGAAATCTAACCTTGATAAATTGGTCTGGCTGTTCGGTGAAGCACAAATCCTGACAAAAAATAGTATCGATGGATTTTTTATAGGCCCGCGAAAGGAAATGATTACTCCCTGGAGTACGAATGCTGTTGAAATAACACAAAACATGGGCATTCCGGATATCAGACGAATTGAGGAATTTATTATTGTTATGGATCAAAATGCGGATTTCGATCCCATGCTGTCGGCTTTTTACAATGGACTGGATCAAACCGTTTTTACAATCCACAAAAAGCCGGATCCGATTATCCTTATCGAAGATATTGCCACATACAACCAAAACGAAGGACTCGCATTAAGTTCTGAGGAAGTCGGATATCTCGAAAATCTAAGCAGGCGTCTTGGCCGAAAACTCACTGATGGCGAAGTTTATGGATTTGCCCAGGTCAATTCCGAACATTGCAGGCACAAAATTTTTAACGGCACCTTTATCATTGATGGTAAAGAAATGCCTGAATCTTTATTTTCGTTGATAAAAAATACTTCAAAGGAAAATCATAATAAAATCGTTTCGGCCTACAGTGATAACGTAGCTTTTATCGAGGGTCCGCGGGTGGAGCAGTTTGCACCTGATCGGCAGGATACCAGCGGATTTTTTAGGATCGATGATTTCGGTTCGGTTATTTCGCTCAAAGCTGAAACGCATAATTTTCCGACTACGGTCGAGCCATTCAACGGTGCGGCAACAGGCTCAGGCGGCGAAATCCGCGACCGCATGGCCGGAGGAACGGGAAGCATTCCTTTGGCCGGAACGGCAGTTTACATGACTTCATATCCACGTCTTGAATCTTCAAAATTATGGGAAGAAAAAATTAATAAACGTCCCTGGCTATACCAGACTCCGCTCGACATACTCATCAAGGCTTCAAACGGTGCCAGCGATTTTGGGAATAAATTTGGTCAGCCACTAATTTGCGGGAGTTTGCTCACTTTTGAATATTTCGGAAATGACAACCGTTTTGGCTTTGATAAAGTGATTATGATGGCAGGTGGTGTTGGTTTCGGGAAGAAATCCGGTAGCCATAAAGGCCATCCCGAAAAGGGTGAGCAGATTGTGGTAATGGGTGGTGATAATTACCGGATCGGGATGGGTGGTGGAGCGGTTTCGTCGGTTGCAACCGGACAGTTGACCAATAAAATTGAATTAAATGCTGTGCAACGTTCTAATCCTGAGATGCAAAAACGGGTTTTCAATGCCGTCAGGGCAATGGTTGAGGCCGACAAAAATCCCATCGTTACCATCCACGACCATGGTGCCGGCGGTCATCTGAATTGTCTCTCGGAACTGGTTGAAGAAACAGGTGCCATCATCGAAATGGAAAAGTTGCCTGTTGGAGATCCAACGCTGTCTGATAAGGAAATTATTGGCAACGAATCGCAGGAACGCATGGGTTTGGTGATGAAGAAGCAGGATGTTGGTCTGATGAAAAAAATCGCTGAAAGAGAGCGGGCGCCTTTTTACATGGTGGGGGAGACCACCGGCGATCATCGTTTTGCCTTTCAAAAGAAGAATGCTTCCCTTCACCCGATCGACCTCAATCTGACCGATTTTTTCGGAAAACCACCAAGGACCATTCTTGACGATAAAACCATAAATATATCTTATCCTGAAATTTCCTATCAGCCCCAAAATCTGCTATATTATCTTGAAGCCGTATTGCAACTCGAAGCTATTGCCTGCAAAGACTGGCTTACCAATAAGGTTGACCGCTCGGTAACCGGAAAAATTGCCATGCAGCAGTGTGCTGGCGAAATTCAGCTTCCGCTGAATAATGCAGGCGTTGTAGCAATTGATTATCAGGGCATAAAAGGTATTGCAACTTCCATTGGTCATGCACCGGCCGCTGCCCTAATCCATCCTGAAAATGGTTCGGTTTTATCTGTTGCCGAAGCCCTGACTAATTTGGTGTGGGCACCCATTGATGGCGGTTTAAAAGGGGTTTCATTGTCGGCAAACTGGATGTGGCCTGCAAGGAATGCTGGCGAAAATGCCCGGCTTTACCGCGCTGTGAAAGCCATGAGTGAATTCGCAATTAAACTCGGAATCAACATTCCGACAGGAAAAGATTCGCTATCGATGACACAGAAATATCCCAATGGCGAAAAAGTGCTTTCGCCCGGAACTGTGATTGTATCGACAGTTGGAGAAGTTTCCGACATTAAAAAGCTGGTAGGACCTGTTTTGGCTCGGGAATATGGAACTGAACTGATTTACGTAAGCTTTTCAAAGTCGGGATTTGAGTTGGGTGGTAGTAGTTTTGCCCAGGTCTTAAGTGCTTTGGGTACAAAAACCCCATCGGTTCCCGATCCGGATTATTTTAAACAGGCTTTCGACATTATTCAGAAATTCATCGAAGAAGGATTGATCCTGGCCGGACATGATATTTCGGCCGGAGGTATGATCACGACTTTACTGGAGATGAACTTTGCCAATTCGGGTGGCGGCTTATCTTTAAATTTGGATAAGTTTGATGACGATGATCTGATCAGGATTTTGTTCAGCGAAAGACCGGGAATTATTATGCAAGGTAGAAAAGCAGATAATCTGACAAACAAATTGACTGAAAAAGGTATTGAAGCCATTTTACTTGGCGAACCGGTTAAAGATCGAATTCTCAGTATTTCCCACGGTCCTCATGTCACCATTTTTGAAATCGACCCCCTGAGGGAGCTTTGGTATAAAACTTCTTATCTTTTCGAAAAACAACAAACCAGACCGGAGCTGGCACGCGCACGTTACAACAATTACAAAAATCAGGCTTTGAAGTTCCGGTTTATGGCTCAGTTTTCCGGGCAATTTGCTCAGTTCAGCATCAACCCGAAACGCAGAATGGAAACCGGTATCAAAGCAGCCATCATTCGCGAAAAAGGAGTTAATGGCGACCGTGAAATGGCATGGTCGATGTACCTGGCGGGTTTTGACGTAAAAGACGTCCACATGACCGACCTGATCAACGGACGTGAAAACCTGGAGACGGTCAACTTTATCGTTTTCGTAGGCGGGTTCTCAAATTCCGATGTTTTGGGATCGGGAAAAGGCTGGGCAGGGGCTTTCCTTTACAATGAAAAGGCAAAAAAAGCCCTCGACAATTTTTATACCCGGCCCGACACACTCAGCCTCGGTGTTTGCAATGGTTGCCAGGTGATGATGGAACTTGGATTGATTTACCCGGAACACGAAATACATCCGAAAATGCTTCATAATGCATCACGAAAGTTCGAATCAGCATTTTTAAATGTCGAAATCGAAAACAACGATTCGGTGATGTTAAGAACGCTGGCAGGATCACGTCTCGGCATATGGGTGGCTCATGGTGAAGGGAAATTTGATTTTCCCCTTGATGAATCAGGATATCAGATCCCGATGAAATATTCCTATGATGAATATCCCGGAAATCCAAATGGATCGCAGTTTGCTGCCGCCGGAATTTGCTCTGCCGATGGCCGCCATTTAGCTATGATGCCCCACCTCGAACGATCGGTTTTACCCTGGCAATGGGCACATTATCCTGCCGACCGTAAAAACGACCAATTCACACCCTGGCTCGAAGCCTTTGTGAATGCGCGTAAATGGGTGGAGGAACACAGCGGAAGAAGTCAGGACGAATCATATAATTTTTAAGCGGTAAGTATTAAAAAAAAAGATTCAATTACCGATCCTTGAATATTAATTGATTACTTCAGGGAGAAGGAGATCCGGTTAAATTCTTAATTGTAACCGAAATCACCCTGAAACGGTTATACACTTCCTGAATATTTTCGATGTTAATTAAACCCGATTCGTCAAACAAGTCAACATTCAGTTTTTCGGCAAGGATCACCAGAAAATAAAATGCTTCTATTCCGGCGCTCCAGCTGATACGGATGTAAGCCAATTCACCTTTGTCGAATTCCTCATCATTTGTCAGATTAAGTATTCCATATCGAAAATAATACTCATCAGGGTTTAATTTTGGCTGGTTATTTGTCGTGCCGGAATTGGGGTCGTCTGGTTCAGGTAATATGCTGTAAAATCCATTTGCAAGCAATGCTGATTTAAACTGCTCCCTGGTATTAATCTGATTGAACTTTGACTTTAAGTCGAAATACATTCCCATATCATTTGTATTTTTATCCGGGAAACTTCTTAATCGGCAACATAAAACAAAGATAAACTTCTTTGCTAAACAATAATAATGGTTTTTCCGGCAAATTCGATTTTGTCGCCTGCCCTGAGTTTGTTTCGCCTGCGAAATTCCTGCTTTCCGTTTACGGTCACCTCACCGTTGTCGATACACATTTTGGCATGACCACCCGAATCAACAAGCCCTTCATATTTGAGAAGCTTCATCAGCTCGATAAATTCCTGTCCTTTCAATTGAAATTCCATTTTTTAAAACTTTTATTGTGTGTAAGAAATAGGATGTGTGGTTAAAAAAACATATCAGTTTTACTCAATTCCGATTAATGTATTTTCTTGTCTGGGGAAACTCAGTAATCATTTAAAAATCATCCTTCCCAAACCGGATAATCCACATAACCCTTTGCTCCGCCATGATAAAAAGTCGCTTTGTCGGGTTCGGCGAGTGGAGACCCGGATTTAAGTCTTTCAACAAGGTCTGGGTTCGAAATGAAAGGTTTCCCAAAGGCAATAAGATCGGCTTCGTTGTTTTCGAGCATACTTTCGGCAGTTTCAAGGCTATGGCCGCCGCAGGAAATCAGAGTTCCTTTGCAGAGATTTCTGTAAAAAGGAACAATGCTTTTAAAATCAGAGCTCTGGCGGGTTTCAGCTGAAATCATTTCGCTCAGGTGAAGATAGGCCAGGTGATAATCGTTGAGTTTTTCGACGATGTACCCAAAAGTTTTTTCTGGGTTTGAATCCCTGGCATCAGGCCTGTGAGATTTTGGCGAAAGCCGCAGCCCGATTTGTCCGGGTTCCAGGTGTTTTCTGATTTCTTCGATTATTAAAAACAGGAATTTTGCGCGGTTTTGGATGCTGCCGCCAAATTCATCCTTGCGCTTATTTGTGCCGTCCAAGATAAAAATATCCACCAGGTATCCATGTGCACCATGGATTTCAACACCATCAAACCCGGCTTCCTTCGCATTTTTGGCAGCTTGCCCAAAATCCCTGATGGTCTTGTGAATTTCATCCTGAGTCATTTCCTTTGGGGTTTCGAAATCTTTATGACCTTCTGCTGTAAGCACTTGTCCTTGTGGTTTAATTGACGACGGTGCCAGCGGCAATTTCCCTCCGGGCTGAAGCAATGGATGCGAAAGCCGCCCAACATGCCAAATCTGGAGGAAAATCTTTCCTCCATTTTCATGAACAGCATTTGTTACTTTTTTCCAGCCAGCAATTTGAGAGGGTGAATAGCAGCCTGGGGTAAAGGAATAACCATAACCTTCCGGCGAAATCTGGCTGCCTTCTGTAACGATCAGGCCTGCCGAAGACCGCTGATTATAATAAAGTACGGTCATTTCATCGGGCGCAAATTCATCATTTTCGGCCCTGCGGCGGGTCATCGGCGCCATGACGATGCGGTTCTTCAACAGCAGGCCAGTCAGGGAAAATGGTTCAAAAAGTTTATTCATTATAAAAGATTTTGTCCTCTAAACATTAAAACCAGTGGATGGTTTGTCAAAACGTGTAATACCTGCCAGGATTCGCAAACCTGTTAGATTTAGAGGATTTTAACACTATTAAAACCATTAATGATTTTATTATGTTGGCTATTGGTTGCATTTTATTCTTCTTCGAGAAGGTATTCAACTTCCTTTTTCAATTTTGGCAAATGTTTTGAAATAATTCCCCAGATAACCACATCGTCGACTTTATCATAACCATGAATTACCCAATTCCTGGTATCAACAATTTGTCTGGCATTTTCAAGTTTAAAATCAGGTTCAATTTTCAATATCCGATTAACGGCTTCACCAATAATTTCCATTCCCCTCTCTATGCCCCTTCTTAATAATTTGTTTGTTTGATAATCGAAGAAATTTCGCTTGTCCCCCAGGTATTCAAAAATTGAATCAATGGACGTGTTTATGTCGAAAAGGCACTTTTTTATTTCACGCTTCATAGATCAGTTCTTTGGTTTCGTTGATGCTCTCGATAAAGTATGGATTTGATAAAGTTCGTTCGGTTACAATGTCAATTTCTCTGTTAAAGAGTTCTCTAAGACGATAATGAAGTGCAAAATAATTATTTGTGTATTCCTCAACAGTGAGGTTGTCGTCAAATGAAATTAAAAAATCCAGATCGCTATTTTCTGTCAACTTGCCTGAAACAGCGGAGCCAAAGACATAAAGTCTTTTAATTTTCAGATTTTGACATATCCGCCTTAAATCTTCTTTCTGCTTTTCAAGAATTAGTTGCATTCAGTTCTTTTTCTGCAAAACTAATGATTTCAAATGATTTAAAGATTCCCTGGTTCATATGAAATTTGTGTTTATCTCCAATTGGGAATTCGTTTTAATAGTCGTATCGATTTCCCCTTATCTTGTCAGAATTTGCGATTTAGCCAATTCCACAATGCCGGGATCCATTTCTGGAGCGACAAAATAAATGCCGCTCAGGGTGGGGCAAAAAGGTTCAAAAAGTGTATTCATTATAAAAGATTTTGTCCTCTAGACATTAAAACCGGTGGTTGGTTTGTCAAAACGCGTAATACCTGCCAGGATTCGCAAACCTGTTAGGTTTCCTTACCTGAAAATTTAACCTGTCTCATTTTCGGATCGGTCAAAGCCATCCTTATTTTGTTATCACCAATTTTTGAGTTTCGTAAAACCCGCCACAATTCAATTTAACTAAGTAAAAACCAGCTTCAAACGATGAAACATCCATAGGAAAAATATATTCACCGGGGGAAAAATTTCCTGTCGGAATCTCTTTTAAAAGTTTTCCACAAGCATCATAAACATGAATACTTGTGGAAATCGGAGCCGAGGAACTGAGCTTTATGTTGACTGTATTTCCGGCTGGATTTGGGTAAATTTCAAAAACATTATTTCCTTCGCCGGCCATATCTTTAATGCCTGAAACGTATGTGGAGTAGTAGAATTCAATTTTGTGAACGCCGAAATCCGAACACAAGTCTCTTCCAAATAAATTAATGTTTATGGTCCCATCAGCCGGAACCCAGGCATCATACCATTCATAATAAGTTGCAATTATTTTTTCATTATCATAATCGTACTGATACTCACGTTTTAAGCTGTTTAGCCAGCTATTGCTTCCTGCGTTCCAGCATTGCTCTGTTTCTGAAAGCAGGTTTTGGGAGTCATCCCAGATATTACTAAAATATGAATAGTTTCCCCAGGTGTCGGTTTCGGTATTCCAAAGTTGCAACAGTTCAGTAAGCATATTTCCGGCGGCATCGAATGTATGAGAGAATTTTCGGACATTAATCCAAAGGCTACTGGTCAAATCCCAGTACTGGTAAACAACCGAAAAATTATTTCCAAAGGTATCATACGTGTAAATAATCTGATCCATGTTTACCCAAACGTTACTGCCATTGACCCAATGTTGATAAAGATAGCTATGAATTTTCTCTGAGGAATCGTAAATAAAACTGTATTTCGCACCCATGAGCCAAATGTTATTAAAGAAGTCCCAACTTTGAGAAAGCTCAGTGAGGATTTTTCCAGAAACATTATAGGTATAGTCGGATTTCGAGGCGTTTTGTCAGGTATTGTTGAAATTATCCCAAACTTGAGAGACCTGAGAAAGTATATTCCCTGAACTATCATAACAAAGGCTATCCTTCGAGTTATTTACCCAGATATTATCTCCGGATATCCAATTTTGACAGATGCTGGATAACATGTTACCATCTGCATCATAAGTGTAGTCAAATTTTGATTGGTCAAACCAAACGTTGGTTCCGGAATTCCAAAATTGATTAAGTTTGGAAATCAGATTTCCGGAAGCATCATAGGAGTAGTTTTTTTTAGAAGAGTTTTGCCAGGTATTGTTTTCTGGCAACCATTCCTGCTACAATGTTGTAAGAGGTTTCCCGGAGGCATCGCGGGTAGCGAATTCACGTAAAAAATTATTGGCACTTTTATACAAATAAATGCTGTCGTATTCATAAATCAGTGCGTCTCCGTTTTTTAAATTTTCCCGTGGATTATTCTTGAAAACCCTGTCCGGAAGATTTTGTTGGTTTTTGGTGTTTTGTGAGGAACGTTCCCCTAAATTCATTCGGCCATCATTATTATTGATGGTTTGAAAGCGGGCGTTCATCATTCCATCATAAGGTATTTGAAGCATGTATTTTGTCTGGATTTGGGCGAGCACAAAAGTCGTTGTAAAAAGTGCCGTGAAAATCAGCAATAAAGAAAAGATTAGGTTTTTTTTCATAAATCAGTTCATTAAGTCAGTTTTTCATATGATTAGAAAAATCGAAAGATTTGGAAAAGCAAAGTTGTGAAAAAACCTAACAGTTTTCGCAAACCTGTTATGTTTCCTTACATGAAAATTTAACCTGTCTC
>Ga0172371_10011011_pt1 | contig 12112 bp, 12 predicted proteins | sample Lak12m_FD_114543 | JGI IMG/M metagenome (GOLD analysis project Ga0172371, IMG submission 114543) | Freshwater microbial communities from Kabuno Bay, South-Kivu, Congo - kab_022012_12m | ecosystem: Environmental > Aquatic > Freshwater > Lake | place: Democratic Republic of the Congo: South-Kivu...
TTTGGTAGAATCAGGTTCAGACGCATGTCGACTGTGTCTCTTTTTTCGTAGGTTGTGGGCGCGGTATACAGCCGCCCCACAACCATTTAACCACCTTTTTACCAGATTTGGAACGGTCACGGGAAGCCATAAACCAGAGATATGTTAGAATTTGACCCATGGAAAGCAAGTTTAAAGTTGTAGCAACCAATCGAAAAGCCAGCCACGAATATTTTCTGCTCGAGCGGATTGAAGCTGGGATCGCCTTGCAAGGCAGCGAAATCAAGTCCATCCGCGGCGGGCAGATGAGCCTGGCGGAAGCCTATATCCGCGTGGATGGCGACCAGGCCTGGCTGGAAGATGCGCATATCGCCCCGTATGAACACGCAGGCATATTCAATCACGCCCCGCGCAGACCGCGAAAATTGTTGTTGCATAAAAAAGAAATCCGCCAATTATGGAACCAGGTAAGACAAAAAGGCGTAACGATCATCCCACTGCGCGTTTATTTGAAAGACGGCCGCGCCAAAGTGGAAATCGCAGTTGCCAAAGGCAAGAAATTGTACGACAAACGCGAGATCATCGCCAAACGAGACGCCGAAAGAGACATTGAGCGCAACTATCACCGGCGCGAGTGAAGCGTTGCCCCATCTATAGAAAGAGTTCCTATGCTCAAGAATAACTTGCTGGCTCTAATCGCCACCCTGGCAGTTGCCTTGCTCTGGCTGCGTTTGAACGACTACCTGGCGCAGCGCGGCTGGGTCAGCGGTCGCTTAAGTCGTAAGCTGATCCATATCGGCACCGGCCCGTTGTTTGTATTGTGTTGGCTGCTTTTTACGCCTGCGCCGGCCTCGCGTTTCCTGGCCGCTTTGGTGCCGTTTGGCATCACCATTCAATTCGCCCTGGTGGGATTGGGCATCATCAAAGACCCGGCGGCAGTAGAAGCCATGTCGCGTTCTGGCGACCGGCGTGAAATCCTGCGCGGACCCTTATTTTACGGGATCGTTTTCATCCTCCTGACCATCATCTTCTGGCTGGAAAGCCCAATCGGGATCATCGCCTTGATGATGGTGTGCGGCGGCGATGGCCTGGCTGAAATTTTTGGCCGCCGTTGGGGGCAGACGAAGCTCTTCAATTCTGCCAATAAATCATGGAGCGGCAGCCTGGGCTTTTTCCTGGGAGGTTGGCTGCTGGCAGCCGGCGTGATGGGGGTGTTCATCCTGACGAAAACTTTTCATTACGCTTTTGCGGACTTGTTGCTACCGCTAACCTTGATTACAGCCATTTGCACCCTGGTGGAAGCTATCACGCCGCTTGATCTGGATAATATCAGCGTGCCTATCGCAGCCGTAATCCTGGGGTACCTGCTATTCTAAGCATTCCCTAAAAAAATCCAGGGGCTATTGACGCCCCCATTCAATTATGATAGTATTCGTCAGATTTTTTCGGAACAGATCCTTTTATGAAAGGTAAAGCGCATGTTATCAGAACAAATTCAAACTGAGACCATCACCCTGACACCCGCAGCGGTAGAGGCCGTCCGTGATCTCTTAAAAGAACGCAACTTGCAGGATCATGCCTTACGGGTATTCGTTTCTGGCGGCGGTTGCTCGGGTTTTCAATATGGTATGGCATTAGAAAATAATATCCGCGAAGAAGACCTTACCCGAGAATTTGATGGGATTAAGGTAGTGGTTGATGAAGTTTCGATTGACTATCTGCGCGGAGCGACTGTGGATTTTGTGAACACCCCCCAGGGAAGCGGGTTTAAAATTGAGAATCCGAATATCGTCCCGTGCGGGTGCGGGAGCGCGGAAGACGCTAACGAAGGCTGCGGTTGCAGCGGATGTTCCTAACTTGAATTTAGTTGAGCTGATAAAAGATGCCCCGGTCAAGCCAGGGCATCTTTTTTATTTACTGCGAACGAAGGAAATCAGCGTTCCGAATATACCGATCAAAGCCAAAATGATGATCATCAGCCCCACCGGCAGAGGGCCCTGGGAGGCGATCGGGGCGTCTACCGGTATCGTAGGCTTATTCAAGGGGGGCGGCTCGGTGAAAGTGGGCAGACGGGTGGGCGGCGCTTCGACCAGGAATTGAGCCGCCAGAGTCGGATCAATCGTAGCCGTCACGCGTGGCGTCTGCGTCGGCGGCGGCTCCACCACCGGTAAAGACCCACGCACTTCCACCAGGTCACTCCATATCCAGGCTACGCCACCGGGCACCCCCGGATATACAATCTCGACCCAATCTCCACCGGGAGAACGACCGACGGCCGGCACCTGCGAGCCTTCCACCAGCACGCCGACAATTTCATAGGCAACCGTTGAAGGACCCGCCCGGACATTGATAAAACCCTGTTCATTATCCAACACAACCGCCAAAGCCCCAACTGGCGTTCCGGTCACAGTCGGAATCGAGCCAGTCGGAATCTGGGCAAGCTGGCCGGCGCTAACCAGATGAAACTGGGTGGCAGCCACCAGACAGAATATCAGTATGGTGAAACCAATGCGGATTTTTTTCGTTATGAATAATCGAAAGGCCATTTTATGGCATCGCTCCAAAATACGTTTACAACCTGGCAACTAGAAGATTATAATCCAGTTACTGACAATACCTCGAGGTGTAAAATGGATCAACGAATCTTTCATGGCAACTTCTCACCCAGCGATTTCGCCCGAGCCTTATTGGGAGAGTTCAATCGCGGAAACCGGCGTGCGCAACAGATCGGAAACAACCAGGAGATGGTGATTCAGATCGCCTCACGCGAGCAAGCTTCAGCCGGCGGCGCGACAGCCATGACGATCACCTTACGGGCAGTAGAAGATGGCATCGCCATTCAAATTGGAAAGCAATCCTGGATGGGCATCGCCGCCAGCCTGGGCGAGTCGGCTTTTTCGGCGCTGCGTAATCCCTGGAATCTGCTTGGGCGGCTCGACGATATCGCCCAGGACATTGAAAACCTGCAACTGGCCGACGAAGTATGGAACGTGATTGATAAAACCGCTCGCTCGCTGGGCGCCAACTTTGAACTATCCGAAAGGCTGCGCCGCTCGGTCTGTGAATATTGCCTGACAGCTAACCCGGTGGGAGAACCCGCCTGCATCGCCTGCGGCGCTCCGATGGGCCTGGTTCAACCGCGCACCTGTTTGAATTGTGGATTTGTCATCAAAACGAAAGAACGGACCTGTCCAAATTGTGGCAGGCTGCTCTAAAATAAAAAATCCTGGCGCTTGCATCCGGCCAGGATTCTACCCAATCGTCAGCAATAACAGTTTAAGGGGTATAGAGCAGCTTGATCGTTTCTCTTAGCCCAATCAAGATACCAGCGTCATCATCTTCTCTGCGGTTCTCCAGGCGGGAAACCATCCGCTCCAGCGCCGGCAACGCATCCAGATAACCGATTCTGCCGATAAAATTAGCCGCCTGCCGGCGGATGGTTATCGGCGCAGCCCGGTTGGATAGGATTTGCGCCAGATGCCCGCCAGCAAAAGAACAGTAACTCAGTAAAGTCGTCACCGCTTCATCGGCGGTTTTGTCAAATTCGGTGGCTTGTAATAAGGCAAATATTTGTCGGGTACGCAATCCGGAGAGAACCGTCATCAGCGATTGTTTGACTTCGCTACTGGCAGATGGCGGCTGTTTTGCCCCACCCAACTTAACATCCAGAATGTTCGCCAGCAATTTCACAATCCGCGTGCGCAGCTCAATATCCGGTTCAGTAATCCTGGTCATCAAAACATAGACAACCAACGGGTAATGATAGACAGCATCTAGCTTAATGATGCGATCCAAACCGGTTATCCGTTTCATCATATCTGGCGAAGTCAGCGATTCTAAAGCCTCCCAAATCACTGGCAAAGTACCCGAATTATTCAGATCAGTCTTATTCAGCTCTTCCAACTCCGGTTGTTCAATATGTACGATTATCGGATCAGTATCCATGTATGAAACGATCTCCAATGCGATGATCTAAACAACCAGGGATTGAGAGAAATAAAATCGGATAAACATACACATCAAGTATACACGAAAGCAAGTTAAGAATATCTGTAGAGGCGGTTAAGATATGTTAAAAAAAATTTGTTAATTTGATTAAGGAAACGCCTGGCAAAACGAGACGGTGTAAACCAGGTCGGCATAACACCGTCTCGATCACCATTCAGGACTACCCGAATTATTTCTTGAGCAACAAACGCGCTCTGGCGATAATCGCTTCGACGGTCAGGCCATATTTTTCATAAAGCGTCTTATATGGGGCTGAAGCCCCAAATTTCTCGATAGCAAGAACCGCGCCTTGTTCTCCGACCCAACGTTCCCAGCCCTGGGATATACCGGCTTCCACAGCTATGCGGTGGGGAATGGTTGGAGGCAAGACCGCTGCCTGGTAAGCCTGACTCTGGCTCTTGAATAGCTCCCAACTTGGGAAGGAAACCAGCCGCACCGGCGTCCCCATCTGGGCCAGTTTCTCGCCGGCCTCAACAACCAGGCTGACTTCTGAACCGCTGGCGATCAAGATGATCTCCGGCTGGTTTTTTCCTAAATCGGCTAAGACGTATGCGCCGCGCTGCAAACCTTCGGCGGGAGCAAACACTTTTCGATCCAATATCGGGAGCGCCTGGCGGGAAAACACCAGCGCGGTCGGGCCATCACGGCGGGCGATGGCCGCCTTCCAGGCTTCGCGCGTCTCATTCGCGTCTGCCGGCCGAAGGGTCACGAGTCCGGGAATGGCGCGCAGCGCGGCCAGGTGTTCGACCGGCTGGTGGGTTGGGCCATCTTCACCCAGACCGATGCTATCATGGGTATAGACCCAGATACTGGGATAATGGGAGAGCGCGGAAAGCCTGACCGCCGGTCGCATGTAATCTGAAAAGACCATGAAAGTGCCGCCATAAGGGATCAGGCCATCGCTGACAGCCATCCCATTTACTACAGCGCCCATCGCATGTTCGCGCACCCCAAAATGAAAATTGCGACCCTGATAGCTCCCTTTTTGGAAGGCCGGGCTGCCGGCGATCCAGGTCAAATTGGAAGGGGCCAGGTCCGCCGAACCGCCAACCAGCTCGGGGAGACGCGCCGCCAGCGCATTCAGCACTTTACCCGAAGCGGCCCGGGTTGCCACCCCTTTCGGATCGGCGTCAAATACCGGCAGGCCTTCCGCCCAACCAAGCGGCAATTCGCCAGCCAGGCGGCGAGATAGCTCGGCGCCAAGACCCGGAAATTCCTGGTAGTATTTTTCGACCTGCTGCTTCCAGGAGGCCTCAGCCTGCACGCCGCGCGGTACTGCCTGGCGGAAATAATCCAAAACATCCTCCGGCACGAAGAAACGCGGCTCGACCGGCCAGCCCAGGTTGCGCTTGGCGCCGGCTAATTCCTCGTCGCCTGGCGGTTCACCGTGCGCTTTTTCGGTATTCTGGCGGGTCGGCAAGCCAAAACCAATCTGGGTGCGGATGGCGATCAGCGAAGGGCGTGGGTCGGCTTTGGCATTCTGAATCGCCGCATCCAGCGCTTCCACGTCATTCCCATCTGCGACGGATTGCACATGCCAGTTATAAGCGGTAAAACGCGCCAGGCGGTCTTCAGTGAAAGCAATATCGGTGCTGCCATCAATGGAAATGTGGTTGTCATCATACAGATAAATCAACTTACCCAGCCCGAGATGACCGGCCAGAGAGGCCGCCTCTGAAGTCACGCCTTCCATCAAATCCCCGTCGGTGACGATCGCGTAGATGGAATAATCAATCAACTCATGGCCTGGTTTGTTGAACAAGGCTGCCAGATGCGCCTCGGCAATCGCCATCCCGACCCCGTTGACAAAACCCTGTCCCAAAGGACCGGTGGTCGCTTCCACCCCCGGGGTCACGCCATATTCAGGGTGACCGGGCGTCTTGCTCTCCCACTGGCGGAATTGTTTCAGATCATCCAAACTGAGATCAAAACCGTTTAGATACAAGAGACTGTACAACAACATCGAACCATGTCCGCCGGAGAGAATAAAACGGTCCCGGTTTACCCAGCGCGGATTTTGGGGATTGAAGCGTAGATGGCGCGTCCAGAGTGTGAAGGCCATCGCCGCCGCCCCCATCGGTAAACCGGGATGTCCCGATTTGGCATTTTGAACGCCATCAGCGGAAAGAAAGCGGATGGTGTTTATCGCCCGGGCAAAAAAGTCTGAATTTTCGGCCATGTTATGCTCCTGATGATCCAAAATATTGGTATATCTGTCTATTTTACCGCGAGTTTCTTAGAGCAAATCAAACAACAAGTGAAAACCTTCACTTGTTTTCGGCATACTTGAGCTAGTTACGATTGTCATAAAACAAGTGTGCCATTTGTTACTGTACTAGTTTTACCGAATCCACGATACTAGAAAAGGCAATTTAGGTTGCTGGTAGTTCTGTCTGTCTGCACGTCATTAAACCGAGCAAGTCTATCCTATTTGCAAGGAGGCATCACCAATAAAAACTCATTGCCTGTTCTCCTTTGGTTGCCCTCTAGACAGGGTGAGAGGCATTCAATTATACATATATTTTCCCTGTAGGAGGTAGCTCTTGACTGCACAAACTCACTCCCCACATGATAAAAATAATATAACTTTCCTTGAAGAAGTAAGCGACAAGACCGCCGGCGTCTCGCGGTTAGACATGTGCATCCAATGCGGTACCTGTGGAGGCTCCTGTCCGCCCGCCGCCGATATGGATCACACCCCGCGCACCCTGTTCGCCATGATCCGGGCCGGGATGCGTGACGAAGTCCTGAGCAGCAACACGCCCTGGATGTGTGTATCCTGTTACTATTGCACGGCTCGCTGCCCTCAGAATATCCTCATCACCGACGTGATGTATGCGCTGAAGGGCATGGCTATCAAAGAAAAAAAATACAAAGATTCGACTGCGCCAGATTTCTCCCAGACCTTTATCGGTATGGTGGAAAACTTTGGGCGGAGCTACGAATTAGGCCTGGCGACCCGTCATTATCTCATGCATTTCCCATTGCGATTACCCAACATGGCGCCGATGGGACTGGGTATGCTTAGTAGGAAGCGTATGGGGATCACGCCACCCAAGCGGATTCAAGGCATGGATCAACTGAAAGCGATCCTGGCGCGCGCCAAAGAACTGGAGGTGAATTAATGAATAAATACCTCTTTTACCCAGGCTGCTCCATGGACTCCAGCGCCCGAGGTTATAACCAGTCGCTCACGGCGATTTATAAAAAGCTAGGGATGGAACTGGAAGAAATCCAAGATTGGAACTGCTGCGGGGCGACTGAATACCTCAGCATTGACCTGCTGCCAGCCTATTCTCTGATCAGCCGCAACCTGGCGCTGGCCTCCAAACAGGCCAACGGCACACACACGGTTGTAGCTTCGTGCAGCGCGTGCTTCTTAAACCTGGCCAAAGCCAACCACTATATGGCAGAACGGCCTGAACTGGGCAAAAAAGTCAACGAAGCTTTAGCGGCAGGCGGACTGAACTATGAGGCAGGCTCGCTGGAAATTCGCCATCTGCTTGATGTAGTGATCAATGACATCGGTATCGAACAGGTGCAGAAATTGGTCGTCAAGCCTTTGAAAGGCCTGCGTGTGGCGCCCTACCTGGGCTGCATGTTAGCCAGACCTGATTATGAAAAACAATGGTCGGACCACGAATACCCGACCGAGTTGAATCGCCTGCTCAAAGCGCTTGGCGCAGAGGTGATTGATTTTCCGCTGAACACACACTGCTGCGGCGGTCACATGACCCAGATCAGCCCGGCGACCGCCTTCGAATTGATCCGCCGCCTGGTATCATCCGCGGAGCAATACAAAGCGGATGTGATGGTCACAGTCTGCCCGATGTGTCAGATGAACCTGGACGCGTTCCAGAACGAAACGAACCATTATTTCCACACTGATTACCACATGCCCATCCTGTTCTTCACGCAATTGATGGGCGTCGCCTTCGGCGTGGATCCCAAGCAATTGGGATTTGGCACGGAGCTCGTGGACGCCAGTAAGGCCATGAGCCGGATCGGGGTTGAAACGCCGGCGGCTGAAGAAGCCAAGGCGCCGAAGAAGAAGAAAACCGCCGGTCTTCCCATGCCGAAGATGCCGGGCGATGAGGAGGTAGCTCCATGACCGCAGAAGCAGAGAAAAAACCACAAGAACGCATCGGCGTGTACGTTTGCCATTGCGGTACCAATATTGCCGGTATCGTGGATGTGGCGGATGTGGCAAAATTCGCCGGGGAACAGTTGAAAGAATCTGGCGTGGTGGTCTCGCGGGATTACAAGTTCATGTGCTCCAGCCTGGGGCAGGAACTGATCCAGAAAGACATCCAGGAAATGGGACTGACCCGCGTGGTCGTGGCGGCTTGCTCGCCACACCTGCACGAAGGCACGTTCCGCACCGCGTGCAAGAACGCGGATTTGAACCCCTACCTGTGCGAGCTGGTTTCCATCCGCGAGCAAGACTCCTGGGTTCACACCGACAAAGTTGCAGCCACAGAAAAAGCCAAAGCGATCGTTTCGGGCGGCGTCGAGCGCGTGATCCACAATGAGCCGCTCGAACCGCTGCATGTGCCGATCCACCCAGCCACGCTGGTGGTAGGCGGCGGCATCGCCGGCATCCAGGCCACGCTCGAAATCGCCGACGCCGGCTTCCCGGTGTACCTGGTGGAACGCGAACCGTCCATCGGTGGACACATGGCGCAATTCGACAAGACCTTCCCCACCCTGGACTGCTCGGCCTGCATCTTGACCCCCAAGATGGTCACCGCTGGCAACCACCCGAATGTCCAGCTTTTCAGCTACAGCGAAGTGGAAAAAGTGGACGGGTATGTCGGCAATTTCACCGTCACCATCCGCAAAAAAGCCCGCTGCGTGATCGAAAAAGACTGCACCGGCTGCGGTATCTGCCAGGAAAAATGCCCCAAGAAGGTAATTGACGATGTTTACGAGGCCGGCTTAGGCTACCGCAAGGCAGTCTATACCCCCTTCCCACAGGCAGTGCCAAAGTACCCGGTGATTGACAAACCGAACTGCACCTACTTCCAAAAAGGCACCTGCAAGGCGTGCGAGAAATTCTGCCCGACCAACGCGATTGATTTCAAGCAAGAAGATGAGATCATCACCGTCCAGGTCGGCAATATCATCCTCGCCACCGGCTACGACCTGTTTGACGCGCGCAGGATTTCCCAATACGGCTACGGCAGACTGGCAAACGTCTACACGAACCTGGAATTTGAACGCCTGACCAACGCCGCCGGCCCGACCAACGGGAATATCGTGTTACGCGATGGCGTGACCGCGCCGAAGACAGTGGGCATCATCCACTGCGTCGGCAGCCGCGACCGCAACTATAACAACTACTGCTCGGCGATCTGCTGTATGCAATCGTTGAAGTTTGCCCATCTGGTCAAGGAACGCACCGGCGCGACAGTGTATGAATTCTACATTGACATGCGCACGGCTTACAAGGACTATGATGAGTTCTACCAGCGCATCCTGGAAGAAGGCACGCTGTTCGTGCGCGGCAAGGTGGCCGAAGTGACCGACGCGGCCCGGCTGCCCGGCGAAGAAGGCAAGCTGATCGTCCAGGTGGAAGATACGCTGGTCGGAAAGCAGCGCCGCATCCCGGTGGATATGGTCGTGCTTTCGGCAGGCCTGGAACCCCGGTATGACTCGAAGGAAGTCGCCCACCTGTTTGGCATTTCCTGCAGCGCCAATGGCTGGTTCATCGAGCGGCATCCCAAGCTTGACCCGGTGGCGACCATGACCGAAGGCATCTTCATCGTCGGTTGCGTCCAGGGGCCGAAGGACATCCCGAGCTCGGTGGCGCAAGGCGCAGCAGCGGCAGCACGCGTTCTGGGACGCATTCAACAGAAAGAGATTGCGCTCGAACCGGTGCGCGCTTCGATCAACCAGGACACCTGCTCAGGTTGCCGCATCTGTAACAACCTGTGTCCTTATAATGCGATCCTGTTCCACGAAGACCGCATGGTTAGCGAAGTCAACCCGGCGCTCTGCCAGGGTTGTGGCACCTGCGTAGCAGCCTGCCCGGCTGGGGCGATCACCGGCACAGTCTTCAGCAACGAGCAGATTTTTGCTCAGATCGAAGGCTTGCTGATGGTCAACTTCGAACATGAAGCCGTGGCGGCGCAAGGATAGAGGACAGGAGGAGACAATGGCAGAAAATTTTGAACCCGTCATCATTGGCTTCACCTGCAACTGGTGCAGCTACCGCGCGGCCGATCTGGCCGGCACAGCTCGTGTGAAATATCCAGCTAATATCCGCTTGATCCGGATGATGTGCTCGGGTCGTTTGGATCCGGCTTTCGTGCTGAAAGCCTTTGCCAACGGCGCGGATGGCGTCATGATCAGCGGCTGTCATCCAGGCGAGTGTCACTACCTGGAGCAGAATTACAAGGCGCTGCGCCGCTACTTACTGCTGCGCCGCACACTCACCCAAATGGGCATCGAGCCAGGCCGCTTGAAACTGGTGTGGGCCAGCGCGGCCGAAGGCGTGCGCCTGGCTGAAGAAATTACCAAGATGGTCGAAGAAGTCCGTGCGCTTGGTCCGCTGCACTGGCCGATGCTGAAAGCAAAAAATGGGCATCCGGTCGAGGTGGAAGCCGAAGCTGAGGAGGTAAAAGCATGACCGACAAACCGAAATTTGCAATGTACTGGGCAGCCTCCTGCGGCGGGTGCGAGATCGCGGTGTTGAACATCGGGGAGAAAATCCTGGATGTAGACGCCAACTTCGAAGTGGTGTTCTGGCCGGTGGCGATGGACGCCAAGTACAAAGATGTCGAGGCAATGCCCGATAAATCCATCCTGCTGACCCTGTTTAACGGCGGCATGCGCAATAAAGAGAACGAAGAAATCGCGCGCCTGCTGCGGCGGAAATCGCAAATCCTGGTCGCTTTTGGGTCGTGCGCCTGCGAAGGCTGCATCCCGGGACTGGCGAATTTCTCCAACCTGGATGAGATCTTCAAGGCCGCCTATGACAGCGTTTCCACCGTCAACCCGGAGCATATCCGCCCCGTACCAAACTACCAGATGCCAGAAGGTATGATCCATATTCCAGAGATGAACCCCATCTTGAAGACGCTGGATCAGGTGGTAGACGTGGATTACTACATGCCGGGCTGCCCGCCCGAGTCGCACCAGATCGCGGCAGTCATTGATCTAGTGATCAAAGTGCTGCATGGCGAAGCGACCTTGCCGCCGAAAGGCGCAACGATCGGCGTCGGCGTTTCAACCGTCTGCGACGACTGCCCGCGCGAACGCAATGTCAAGACAATCAAAGAGTTCAAGCGCATCCAACTGATGAGCCAGATTGACGACAAGCTGTGCTTGCTGGAACAGGGCATCCCGTGCAATGGGCCGGCGACCCGCCAGGGCTGCGGCGCGCTCTGCCCGCAAGCCGGCGCCCAATGCATCGGCTGTTATGGCCCAGCAGAAGGCGTGGTGGATTACGGCGCCCGGCTGATGGCTGCGTTTGCCTCGGTGATTGACAGCAATGATCCCGACGAGATCGATCGGATCTTGGACGGAATTCCAGACCCCGCTGGGCAGTTCTACCGCTTTAGCCTGGCCGGCTCGCTCCTGCGATCGAGCAAGACCGCATGGGACAAGTGAGAGCGCTGCTCGGGAGGATGAAAATATGCAAAGAATAACCATTGACCCTATCACCCGCCTCGAAGGACATGGCAAAATCGAAATCTTCTTGAACGAAGAAGGCGACGTCGCCAACACCTACTTTCAGATCCCTGAACTGCGAGGCTTTGAGCGATTCTGCGTCGGTCGTCCGGTAGAGGAAATGCCGCTATTGGTGAACCGCATCTGCGGCGTATGCCCGGAAGCGCACCACATGGCCGCCGCCAAAGCCGCCGACGCGGTGTATAAAGTCGAAGTACCGCCGGCCGGCAAGAAGCTGCGCGAGCTGCTGTACTCCGGTTTCTATTTCACCGACCACACCACCCACTTCTACGCGTTGGCTGGCCCGGATTTCGTGATGGGACCGGATGCGCCGGTGGCAGAACGCAATATCCTGGGCGTGATCCACAAAGTCGGCCTAGAAATCGGCGGCAAGGTGATCCAGGCGCGTAAATTTGGTCACGCGACCGTCGAGATCATCGGCGGGCGAAAA
>Ga0172371_10011012_pt1 | contig 12112 bp, 10 predicted proteins | sample Lak12m_FD_114543 | JGI IMG/M metagenome (GOLD analysis project Ga0172371, IMG submission 114543) | Freshwater microbial communities from Kabuno Bay, South-Kivu, Congo - kab_022012_12m | ecosystem: Environmental > Aquatic > Freshwater > Lake | place: Democratic Republic of the Congo: South-Kivu...
AACCGGACGACGCTGTCGATTTTTTTAACCATGTCGTCAAGATTTTCCGGATCAAAATAAGTTGCGTGGCCCTGATAAACCTGTGGCATGGCTGCCCGATCGGCGGCTAAAACCAAGGTTTTACTGGCCATGGCTTCCAAGCCCGGCAGACCAAATCCTTCATATAGCGAAGCGGTAATAAAAGCCGATGAATGATGATAGTAGTACCTTAAATCCTTGTCAGTAGTAAAATCTTTAAGTTTAACTATATAAAGAGCGTTTAATTTTCTGATTTGTTGCCTTAAACGATGATAAAAAATATCGCGTGAAGAAATAATTAACAGCTTTAAATCCTGTTGGGTTTTTTGGTTATACTTTTGTATTGCTTTAATTAATTGAATTATATGTTTATGAGGATAGGCGTTGCCGACATAAATCAAGTAATTACCGCTTAAGGGAGGTTTTTGGTTTTTGACCGGCTCAAAAAATATCTGGTCGGCAGCTTCCGAAGAAACAATGATCTTTTTAGAGTCAGTTTTAAAGTGAGCTAAAATATCCTGCTTAACCCACTGTGAAGGCGTTAAAATTCTTTGGGAGTGGTAAATAGCGTGATAAACGGAAAAATAATAACCTAATCTTTTTACGGGATAAACAAAAGGCCATTGAGTGGTAGTCTGCATGCCTTTAGAATGATGTTTAATCAAATCGTGAATAGTAACCATAAAAGGTTTGGGAGTTAACAAGGGGGTATTAAAGTGCAAAAAGTGAGTTAAGTGGGGATTGAGGGTTTTAATTAGTTGAGGGATCTCCAGCTGCTCTGTAAAACTATAATGAGGGGCATGGCAAGCCACATGATTAAAGCGAGGGGTAAGTTTTTTAATATTTTTTTTGTATCGGGGATTAACAATTAAAGTAATGTGGTAAGAGGGCCGCTGACGATGCAGGGCAATAATTAGAGATTTAGTATAGCGGCCTAAACCTGTATGGCGTGAGCCCCAAAAACGGCAATCAATAACAATGTGTTTTTTCATCAGTGGCTTATTTTACTACTAAGACAGCTTAATTTTGATAGTTTTGATGGTTTTGACTAAATCAATGCCTAAAAAAACCAACCAGGTTACCAGAAAAAAATATTGCTTTTGGTAGTGTTTTCGATAAAAAATTTTCATGGCGTCAAAAAAATTATTGGTAACCATAAGGCGGACTTTCTTTATCTCGGACGCCGGACGGGTATCATCCTGTTTTTTGATCCCCGAAGCCCCTTTAAGGTGAGTGATTTTAGTAATAGGGGTATAAACAATCTGCCAACCGGCTTTTTTGATTCTAAAAGCCAGATCAATATCTTCACCATACATAAAAAACTTTTCATCTAACAAACCAACTTGCTTTAGGGCCTTTTGGCGCAGGAAAAAGAAAGCACCGATAGGACAGTCAATCTGATGAGTGGTAGTTAAGTCTTTCCACCCCTGATGGTATTGGGCAAAAAGCCGAGAGTGGGAAAAAAGTTTTTCCAAACCCAAATAGTAAGTTAAAGAAGCCCAAGGGGAAGGAAAGCCGCGGTGAGAAGCCGGATCCAAGCGGCCGTCAAACAAAACCACTTTACAGGTAGACAGACCAACTTTTTGGTGTTTATCCATAAAATCAACCATTTTAACTAAAGTGTCCGGTTGAATCAGGGTGTCGGAATTAAGCAGCAGCTGATAGCGGCCTTTAGCTTGCCTTAAACCTAAATTGTTGCCGCCGGCAAAACCCAAGTTGGTTTTAGACTCAATCACCTTAACGGTTTTAAAGCGTTTCCTGACGGCTTCAGGGGTATTATCGGCAGAAGCGTTATCCACTAAAATAATTTCCATCTTGCTCTGGGGTGCTTTAGCTTTTAGTACCGAACCGATAGTCTGCAAAGTTAACTGTTTGGTTTTATAGTTAACAATTATTACTGATAAATCCATTTAAGCTCCTCCTAGTTGCTTATAGATATTATCTAATTCCTGGGAAATAACGCTCCAGTTGTATTGCTGGTTAACAATGGTTTTGGCTTTAGAGGCTAAGCGCTGGGCAAAAGACTGGTCAGTCAAAATTTTTAAAGCCTGTTTGGCTAAGTTAACGGCTGATTCGGCTACCAGGACAGAATGACTGTCTTTAATACCTTCAATGCCTAGCTTGGTAGTTACTACCGGCACTCCGCTGGCCATCGCTTCCAGTACTTTATACTTAGTGCCCCGACCGTTTCTGATAGGAGCCAATAAAACACTGGCAGAAGATAAAGCAGTGCGAATATCTTCCACCTGGCCGTTAACAGTAATGTCGGCTTGCTGGAGTTTAAAAATTTCCCGGGTGGGGTTACGACCGACAATTGATAATTTAGCTTGGGGCAAGCGGCTTTTAATATGGGGCCAGATTTCTTCTACCAAGAATTTGGCGGCATCTCGGTTAGGCAACCATTTAAAGTTGCCAACAAACAGGACTAGTGGTTTTTTTGAAGTCAGACGGCGGGTTTTTTGGAAAAAATGGGTATCAATCCCGTTAGCCACAACATCAACTTTTTTGTCTTTGACAGTTTTTTGCATAATAGCTTTGTCAGTTTCGGACATGGCTATTAAGCGGGTGGCTTTTTCCCAAAAATATTTTTCCCACAATTTAATCTTTAAAACATCCAGGTGCAGTAAAGGCTTTAATACAGCCAGCTTGGTATTTTTGACAAAATGCTGGTAAACCAAATATTCAATGGTTTGTTCCACCAATAAAGTGGGCACGGGAATATGCAGGGGTAAATTAGGCATGACGTAAAAAGTTTCCGCATGAATCAGATCATATTTTTGCTGGGTTAATTCGGTTTCAATGGCTTGTTTAACTGACCGTGACAAATAAATAGACACTAAAAAAGGGTAAGGAGTGAAACCGGACAGCAGTATATTTCGAGGATCCCAAGCCTGGCGGCGTTTGAAAACCTTGACTTTATAACAATACTTAGTTAACTCTTGCAAATGTTTTTTTTCGCTGTCGGAACGAATAAAACTGAAAAGGGTAACCTGATGTTTTTTGGATAGGTTTTTAAGCAAATTATAACTTCTGATCTGGCCGCCGGAATGCAGAGGAAAAGGCAAATAAGGGGTAAGCATTAAAATCTTCATATTAATCGGCCAGATACCGACAACTGTCTAAACTGATCAAAATATACTGATCAGTGTCTTTAACCACAGAGCATTTTTCAGCCAGCCATAAAGCTACCTGGTCATGGTTAACAGAAATATAGTAATCGGCTCCCTGTTTGATTTTTGCTTCAATATCTACCCCCACGGGCCAACCATAGCGGTTGGTTTGGTATAAAAAGGCCGGGTCGTCATCGTAGGGGGCAATGACTAAAGCATCGGGTTCGGTTAACTGATCAACGGCCTGTCCGGCAACCACAATTTCCGGGCGGTTGATATTAAAAAAACCTCTGACTTCATACCAGCCGAAAGCCAAAGAAATTATTAAAAGCCCAAAAGCAATCAAAGCATTAAACCCTTTAGCCAAAGGTTTTTTAGCATAATTTACAATCTGCCAAAAACCAAACGACACCAGTAAAGCCCCCACCGGCATGACAGGCAATTGGTAATAGTCATGGGTAACGTTGCCCATAGCAAAGATGATCATGTATAAAACAATTGATAAAAACCAAGTAAGCACTAATCCCCTTTTCTGGTTTTGGTAGGAATTTAGCAATCCGATGATCAACAGCACAAAACCGCCGGTAGCAAAAATTAAGCGGTTAAGACGATCAAAAATCAGCCAGCGGAAAAAAGCGCCTGTAAAACGAATATTTGTCTGGTTAAACAACCAATGAGTATCAAAGTTGGCCTCAGGATGCAGATGGTAATGCCAGCGCCACAGAAAGATGGGGAGTAAAGACAAACCGACCCATAAATAGGCTGATTTATTTCTAAAAATCTTCAGTTTTTGAGTGGCTAAAGCCCAATAAGCCATGGGCAAAGCCATAAAAGCAGCATAGGGTTTAACCAGTAAAGCTAAGGCAAAAGTCAGAGTAAATAATAAAGCTTGCCAGAAGCGGCGGGATTTAAGCCAAGTAACCCAGAAATATAAAGCCATAATACTTAAAGCCACAAAAACAGGGTCAGGCATAATTACCCGGCCGTAATAGATGTTATAAGGATTTAGAGCATAGTAAACAGCAGCTAACAGAGCAATTTTCTGGCCAAACAAGGTCTGAGCCAAAAGATAAAGAGTCACGGCACCAAGACTGGCAAAAAAGATGCTGACCAAACGAGCCAGGTATTCATGAATACCGAAGCGCTGGTAGAGCAAAGCCACAAGAGCGTTATAAAAAGGAAATTCATTAATAAATAAACGGTCGGGGTTGGGAATTTGCTTGGGGTTTAAGGACAATAAACTATCGGATTGCGGGTAAAGTAAATTAAACCTTTGTTTAATAAAGTTACGGGCCACAGCAGCAGTGTCGGCTTGACGCCAGGAATGCCAGTCAGCTATAGGGTTATTAAGTTTATAAAGCCGGGGAATAAAGGTAAGGACAAAAATTAGAATGGAAAAAGACAGCAGTTTAAGATTTCTGCTCATGGAGTTTTTTTAAACTTGATAAAGCCAAAATCAAACCCATTAACGACCAATAAGTATAGGCAACTTTACTGGACTCAAACACATCAATATAGACTGCATTAGCCAATAAACCAACCGTAATGGCCAGAGCCGAAAGGTACAAGCCGAAATAAAGCGGGTCCTTTTCTGCTTTAAAAGCCGGCCACAAGGTTTTAGCAGTCAGGTAAAAAATGGCCATAAAACTTAAAAACCCCAAAAAGCCGGTTTCACCCAGCATCCGCAAATAATCATTGTCTGTAGATTCGGCAGTAGTAAATTCCCAGACATGTTGTTTAACCAAAGTAGAATAGCCAGTGCCCAATAAGGGATTTAATTTAAGGGCTTTTACAGCATTGGGCCATAACACATCCAGACGGATGCCAGCCGACAGACCGTACTTTAAAGCATTGTCCGAATACTGAACATTAAAGGTTTCGCCGGAAATGGAAGCCAAATAAGCTTGCAGTTTTTCATAGGTATCATCATAAACATCGGCCGGCTTTAATGAAGGGCTGGGGGAAACCCGGGGTTGAGGCGGTACGTCGGTGCCGGTGGCCACAATACTTAACTGTTCCTGGGCCGATAAGTTAGAGGCATCCATAGGCAAAGCATTATCCGGAGGCGAACGGAAAGGTTTTAACAAGGCGGTTTTAACGCCTTCCATTTTAAAAATATGGGAAAATCGCTCGGAAAGATCACCAAAAGACATCATGATTAAAACACTGAAAAAAGTTACTGTCAGCCAACGGCTAACCACCCAAAGCCAACGTTTTTTGTATAAAAGCAGTAAAAAAGCCATAGTCATGCCGATCATGTAAGCCAGCCAGGAAGTACGGGAAGCAGACAAAATCAACAGCCAATATTCCAATAAACTGAGAATAAAAAACAAGAGTCTTAGCTTTTTATTAGGATGCAAAAACCCTAAAACAATTAAAGGGATCAAAGTCATCATTACATAGGCAGCCAGATCAAAATGGCCGCCAAAAGTAGATAATACCCGGGCATGTTCGGTTAAATACAGGGCAATGCCTTTGGCAAACTCACGGTTCATGGTGGAATAAGCCGGCCAGTAAAGATATTTTTGGCCAAAACCGTAAATAGCCACACCTAAAACAGCGGTGAACAAAAGGGTTAAGAAAATTTTAATTTGTTTAAAAGAACGCAAAGCAAAAAAGAAAATAAAAAAGAGGGAAAAGTATTCAATCCTTCTCACCCAATGGAGAAAGATTTTGGCAACCTGGATAATTTCCGGATAAACCGTTTTGGTAATAAAAATAGCCGACAAAGTGGACAGCAAGCCAACAACTAAATAAACAGCAATCGGAATAAGTAGGGGTGCGGTTTTTAATTTAATTTTTTTTCTGAGAACCTGGATAACAAAAAAGATATTGGTCAATAAGATTAAGATGTCTTCCAAACGGATACGGACATTGTAACCGGGCAGAATATCAAACAAAGGCCATTTAGGATACAAAGGGATAAACAGTAATAAAAAACCGGCAATGACAGTCAACAAGTGACAATCAAGCCAGTTTATAAGCTTTAAGATAGATGGCTTTTCTTTTTTCATCTTGTAAGATGATACCAAAAATAATCACTCTTAATAAGGCGCCAATTTTTAAAAATAGCTGTAAAAACCATAATTTCCAGGCGGAAAAATGTTTTTGGTAGATATACTTTAAACCGGAATACTCGCCTAAAATAGCCCTTTCACTGGAACCGGAAGCTTGGCCCAAATGGGTCAACTGAGGAGCGGAAAAATAATGGACAGGGAGTGCTAATTTTTCAGCTTTAAGGCAAAACTCAACATCTTCGCCATACATAAAGATTTTATTATCCAGGCCGTTTAAACGGCGGTAAGTCTTTTTTTCAACTAACAAAGCTGTGCCAGCCAACCAACCCGGTTGCTGATTAACTTTAAAAAAGGCCAAACGATTCTGGTGGTAAGGTTTTAGAAAAGAGCGAAAAAACGGCAGATCATCAATAAAAAACATCCAGTTAAATAACCTGCCTAAAGTAGGTAAATAACCGCCTTGCGGCTGGATGGTACCATCAGGATTTAATAACCTGCAGGAAGCAATCATTGCCCGGTGTTTAATGACTTCGTCAAACAAAGTCTGAATGGTGTCTGGTTTAACAATGGTGTCGGAGTTTAATAGCCACAAGTATTTGCCTAAAGCTTTTTTAGCCCCGAAGTTATTGCCGCGGGCAAAGCCAACGTTACCGCCGGCAGAGTAAACTTTAAACTCGGGAAAACGTTTTTTTAAATAATTAAGCGAACCGTCAGTGGAGCCGTTGTCGATAACCAACACCTCTTTAGTTAAATTATCTTGAGAGCGCTTGAGGCTTAACAAGCAATCAGCGGTAACTGATTTAGTGTTGTAGTTGATGACAATAATGGATAAGTCCATTGGCGCTAAAAAAAATAATTACTGGAACAGTCTAAAACGGCCTAAGCGGTAATGATAATCCTTAAGTTTTCTTTGACGAATAGAGCTGGCCGGTATGCCGCCGACCACGGTGTTATCAGGGACGTTTTTGGTGACTACTGCTCCGGCAGCTACCACAGCTCCTTTTCCCAAAGTAACGCCGGGCAGAATAATGGCCCGCGGGCCGATAAAACAGTAATCCTTAATCACTACTGGTTTATCAACTGGGTCAAAGCCTTCAGAATCAATGTCGTGCTGACCGTTAAAAATCATCACCTGACTGGCAATATCTACATGATTACCAATGGTTAAGGCTGCCCGACCGTCTAGAGTGGCATGATCGCCGATAATGGTACCCTGGCCAATGGTAATGTTTTTAGGCTGATAAAAACGGACACCGATATGGATGGTAGAGCGGCGGCCAAGCTTAACTCCGGCTAAAACAAAAACTAACTTTCTTAAACTATGAAAAGGCAAGTAACCTAAAAGCCAAAGCAAGGCCAGTTTAAAATCCAAACAATAATTAACTAAACGGTTAAGACCTTTTTTAAGGGCTTGTTCCCAAGAAAGGGGACGATTTAGGCGATCTTTAAACGGCGAGAGCATAAATGATTTGTAAAATTTTTAAGGCCGATTTATCCCAGGAAAATTGCTGCGATTTTTTAAAAGCCAAGCTGATTTTTTGTTGGCGGGATTGGGCTGAATCAGTCAATGCAGTTATTATACCCTGTCTGATGGCGCTGGAGTCAAATGGGGCTTTAATATAGTAGCCGGCCGGACCGACAATTTCTTTTAAAGAAGAATTATAAGACACCAACACCGGAGTGTTTAAAGACATGGCTTGCAAAACCGGCATTCCAAATCCTTCGTACAAGGAGGGTAAAATCAACAGCTTAGCCTGGGAAATAAGGCTGTTAATTTGCTCCGGAGGGACAAAGCCTAAAAAAATGACCTTGTGAGTTAAATGGTGTTTGTTAACCAAAGCAAACAACTGTTGATATTGCCAGCCTTTTTTACCGGCAATTACCAGTTTAAGTTGAGGATGAGACAATTTTAAAAGACTAAAGGCTTTTACCAAAGCCTCCAGGTTTTTCCTGGGCTGAAGAGTACCTAAATATAATAGGTAAGATTTAGCCGGAGGGGAAATCTTTTTTAAAGACTGGCTGTTGACCAAAGCCGGATAAGTAACAGTAATTTTGTTGCCGGTTAAATGGTAATGTTTTTGTAAATCATTTTTAGTAGCTTTAGAAATAGCAAAGAGGTGAGCAGCTTTTTTAACTGAGTAGGCCGTCCAAGCAGTAAGTTGATTTAAGTCTTTGGTTAAAAACTGATGAGGAAAGAAGAGAAATGCCAAATCCATAACGGAGGCTAAAGTAGGCATGGGGGCAAAACGGGGAGAGTAATGGCCTAAACTTAAAAAAACCTGAGGACGAGGACTGCAAAAGTAGAGATTTAAAGGCAAACGCCATTGGGTCCACAAAAAACCAGGCCGCAAGAGTCGGTACTGCCAATTTTCAGACGCCGGCGGCAGATCCGGTAAAGGCGGTTGTTTTAAAAAAACAATAAAGTGATTTTTTTTATCCAGTTTATGAAGGCTGGTTAATATCTGAAAAGCAAACTGATTACTGCCGACACGGTCTTTAACATTAGCTTCGTTAGCATCAACGCCGATAATCATTTTTTCAACTCCTTGTATACTGTTAAAGTTTCTTTGGCAGTGGTTTTAAAAGAAAAACGTTTAGCTTGTATCAAAGATTGTTGTTTTAAGTGATGGTGTTGGCTGCTACTTAGATTGAGAAGCTGACTGATAGCGGTGGCAATATTTTCATGTTTTAGCGGATTAAAGTAAAGGGCGGCTGAACCGGCTAATTCCGGTAAACTGGAAACCTTAGAAACAATCACCGGGCAAGCACAGCTTAAAGCTTCCAGAATAGGAAGGCCAAATCCTTCGTACAGCGAAGGGTAGATAAAAGCTTTGGCGCCTGAGTAGAGAGTGACTAAATCTTCGTCAGGCACAAAACCGACCAAATTAACCCTTTTAACAATTTTGGTGGGTTGTCCCCAACCGACTTTACCGGCAATGACTAATGCAGGCGGGTTTTCAAGCTTTTGATAAGCAGCAATGAGGTTTTTTAAGTTCTTTCGCGGCTCCTGAGTGCCGACAGTTAGTAAATAGGGCTTGGTTAGCTGGTATTTTTCTAATATCTTTTTATCCAAGCGGGGTTTGAAGATGTCGCTGGCGGCTAAATAGACCACTCGAATTTTTTGAGGATCAATCCCGTAGTCAATTAAGTCTTTTTTACTGGCCTGTGAGTCGGTAATAATTAGGTCGGCCAGTTTTTTGGCTCTTTTTAAATGACGAGTGTGGACTTTAATGTAATAGGGCAGGTGTTCTTTGGGGAATTTAATAAAAGTTAAGTCATGAATGGTAGTAACTAAAGGGCAACGGGTTTTAGGTAAGGCCCAGTTGGAAGCGTGAAATAAATCCAGGAATTGGCCTTTGTCCGGCGGAAATAAATTGAGGCGGTTCCAGAAAAGATCGGCCAGCTTTGGAGACATCAGGCCTAAACGATAATCAGGCTGTTTATCTAAACTTAAGACAAAGGAGCGCAAGATTGAACGCTGCCTTAAAGAGCCGCCGTATAAAAAATACTGGTTGGCTTCATCAATTTTAAGTAACTGTTTAACCAGTTCGGCAGTGTAGCGGGAAACGCCGGTCTGATAGACAATTTGAGAGATATCTAAACCAATTTTCATATTAATAACTGTATTTTATCAAAGTCAGGTCACCCCTAAAGTGCTGCACAAAGACGGCTTTAAAACCTTGACGGGTAAGATTATCTTTAAAATGCAGTTGAGGGTCAAAGATGGGTTCAGCATAAGGCACGTACCAAAAGCTGTCCGGCAGATGAAAATCATTCAGATCATCAGTAGCCAGTATCAGGCCAGTATCCGGATAGTAGTATTTTAAAGGAGCATCAACCACAGGAATAACAAAGACCGGGACTTTTTGATCATTCATTTTAAACAAAGTAGCTGATAAATCCTGCCAGTTTTCCCGGTGGAAACGGGAGTTAAATAAATAAATCCCGCTCATAGATAAATTAAAAATCAGCCAAAAAACAGTCAATGCTGTTTGAGCTGATTTGGGTAAAGCAAAAATCCCTTTGGCAATAATTAAATAAAAAGCCGGCAGTAAAAACAACAAACGAAAATAAGCCAAAAGCGGCAACTTAAAAGAAATTAAAGTAATTAATAATGCAGGGATTACTAACCAGAACCAAATCAAGTTAAAATCTTTGGCGGTTTTTTTAAAGGCTTTAACCAATAAGAAAGCAGTAATCGCTAAGGGTAAAAACAGCAAGGCGGCAAACAAATGGTTGTTATCAAGGGAAATACGGCCTATTAAAAATTTAACTGGCACTAATAATAAGGATTTAAAGTCGATGCCGCCGACTACTTTTGACCATTCTTGGCTGACAGAGGAAGCCTGAATACCGGTTTTTAACTGGGTAATAAAAGCTGGCAACCAAGGAATAAAAGATAAACCAACCATAAGCCAGGGAAAAACAAGGGCTTTTAACTTCTTAGGATAATAAAGGTAAATAAAAAATAATTGGGCCGGAAAGATAAACCAAGCTAGGTAATGAGAGTAAATAACCACAACGGAAAAAAGTATATACCCCCATAAACCCTGATGTTTTTTTAAAAACTTTAACAAAAAAAAGGTTGATCCGGTAACTGCTAAAGCAGCTAAAGAGTACATTCTGGCCTCTTGTGAATAATAAAGGTGTAAAGGGGCAGTAGCTAAAAACAAAGCAACAATTTTGGCCTGGCGTTTATCAAAAAACAGCCTGGCTAACCGATACATCAGACAAACGGTCAGAACAGCAAAAATAACAGAGGGGATTCTTAAAGCAATTTCCGACCAACCAAAGAGACGATTAAAAAAGAAGTTAATTAAATAACTTAAAGGCGGATTAAAGTCATAGGGCAAATAAACAGTCAACAGATCATGAAGGGAAAAATTGTGGGTAGCTTTAAACTGAAAAGCTTCGTCCAACCACAAAGATTGGTTAAGGTTAATTAGCCTTAAAATGGTAGCTAAAAACAAAGTAAGCCACATTAATATTGTTTGCCGGTTAAACTGATCAGGGCGCCGATTAAAATGCCCAGATCATAAACCAATTTGAAAATAATAAAACGCCAGGTAAAAAACCTAAAAGATTTATATAAACCGATGATAACCGAAAAGAAAGCATTAGCCCGAAAAGCGGCCACTAAAGCCCCGAACTTACCCAGTTTATAGCGTCGCTTGCCAATCCATAAGGCATGATGAAAAACTGCCGGTAAACTGTCGAGCTGGTGATGATAAAACTTAGCGGTGGTAATTACCGGAAGGTAACCTAATTTATTAACCAGAGTCCAGTCGTCGGTGTAGCCAATCCGGTCAAAACCATGAACTTTATCAAACTCTGTTTTTAAAATGGCCCTGAATACCTGTTTTTGTCCGGGGTCAGTACCTACCATTTTGGCAGTAGAACGGTTGTGCTCGTAGTTTAAACACCGAACCCAGGGGTTGTGCCAATTTTTAACCCATTCGTTACCTGACCAAGTGCCTTTGGCCCGTCCTTTTCTGATCGGCAAAGTTAACCGGTCTAAAAAAGTGGGGTCAAACTCCATGTCAGCGTCAACAAAAACCAAGATGTTGCCAACAGCTTTTTTGGCGGCTAAGTTCCTGGCGGCAGCCGGACCCTGATGAGATTGAGTCAAAAGTTTAAGCCGGGGCAAATTTTTAGCCAAGTTTTTGATTTTGGCGACAGTTTTGTCAGTAGAACCGTCATCAACCACAATCACCTCTTTGGGTTTTAAAGTTTGATTGACAATGCCAGTTAAACAAGCAGTAACAGTTGTTTGGCTGTTGTAAACGGGAATAATAACGCTTAAGCAATAATCTGTCATAGCTGATAATGATAGAAATTCTGGTATGCTTCTATTTTAGCTGATTGGCTAGCTAAAAAAGGCTGCGGCGATAAAGCAAAAAAATGATTTGTTATTATCGGCTCTTCTACTGAGTCATTATTAAAGATAATGTTTCTGTCGGCATAAAA
>Ga0172371_10011013_pt1 | contig 12110 bp, 6 predicted proteins | sample Lak12m_FD_114543 | JGI IMG/M metagenome (GOLD analysis project Ga0172371, IMG submission 114543) | Freshwater microbial communities from Kabuno Bay, South-Kivu, Congo - kab_022012_12m | ecosystem: Environmental > Aquatic > Freshwater > Lake | place: Democratic Republic of the Congo: South-Kivu...
AAGAACAAGACATCACAGAAACAGGCCCAGAAATAGTTTATGTTCTACTCCTAGGCCTGATATTAAACGGTATATACTTCACTCAAAGAAAGAAAATTTTTGACTAAAAGAGCTCACCACCGGCAGGTATTTCTCCTTTAAAATTAGCAAACGACTTCATCTTCTCCATAGACACACCAGTCACCGATTTCACTGAATCCACATCCGTAAATTGGAATTGATATATACTGTCAGTAGAAAGATTATTGGCAAACTTAACAAGAATTGCTTTTCCGGCAGACCCGGAAACAACATCGACAGACACTATCTCATTCGGAACAGTGGCTGTAAAACCAGAATCAACACGGGGAACGCTAATATCATCAATTTCATGAAGCTCTATATACTTAGTAAGCTCTTTCGCCTTCTCAGCATCAATAGCGGTGTTGAAAGTAACCTTAATTCCATCCGGATACACTTGTTTAACACCCACAACAGCAAACCCTGCATCATTAGCCGCACAAGATGTAATCGGCATTGCATTGCCATACCCTATATTCAATCCACTCTTAGAAACAGTGACAGTGTAATCTACATTAGGAGCCATAGTCCCATTCAATCCAATCAACAAAGAAGATTTATCATACACATGTCCGGAACCATAATAACCAACAGACAGAACTCCTAAAGTTATTTTAGAATTTTTAACCCCAACCTTGAAAACCCACCCATCAAAAAGCCCTGCAGATTTATCACTATAAGAAACTTCCCTATCAAAATGAACAACTACAGCACTATTGCCAGTCGCAACCCTTGAATCAGTACAAACTTCCTCAGCACTATCAACAGAAACCGAAGCCGCCTCTCCCCCAGTCCCAGCGCCTGGCTTTTCAGCAGGAGCACTGCAAACTAATCCAAGCGTAGGTCCTTTATTCTGACACTGCAACCCAGCTTCGCAATCCGCATCAACCTTACATACCTCCCCACTTTTGGCCTCAGCAACAGACGTTTCGGCAATAGTGGAAACCGGACACCCATAAACAATAGAATCCAACTTCTCAGTAGCCTCCACTTTCTTCCCATTCGCGTCGAGGTAAGAATACATAACAGACCAAACACCAAATCTGTTCTGCCCACTCACCTTAGCCCCAACAGCAATATCGGCCTTAACATCAAATTCCAAAGATTCCCCCTTTGGGACAACTTTGCCAATCGCATCAAAAATCGCCGTATCGTTTTTACAAACACCAAGATGTTTCTTGCCATCAATAGTCATGATAACAAAGCTAAAATCATCACAACTCCCACCAGCTCCATCCCTTTTCAGCGCTATAGTCGACAAGTTTACATCCGAATCACCACCAGCCGTAAATTTAAATTTGCCAAAACCAACACCAACAGAACCGCCTTTGGCATCAAAATCTTCGCATTTATCTTCAGCCACCGACCCAACCACAGTCAACTTCTCGGATCCAAGACTCGGAGGACAGAAACTAAGAACAAACTTCTGAATATCACTCATATCAACACTTCCATCCCCATTTACATCAGCACACGGCGTAACAGCGGCTTTTCCCATAATCATATCAACAAGAACAGCATTATCCTTCTCGCAATCCAACTTCCCATCACCATCAACATCCCCAGGGACAGCACACACAGCAACAGCACCCGTCGTATCAAAAGCCTTTGCGACATGCCCAGCGACATTCCCCGCGGCATCGGTCAAATTGTCAAAAGAAACCACATAGAAACTTTTTTCTAATTTCCCTTTTAAATTAATAATCACTTTAGCTCCACCATCATCAATCTTAATAACCCCATCATTAACTAAATTAGCAGCGCCTTCAGAACACTCAACAGAAGAAATATCCTTCGCCTCACAGATACTGCCAAGACTATAACTCTTAAAATCTTCACTAAAAACAACATCTATTCTTCCTGAATCCTTATCCTCGCTATACACAACCGTAGAGATAGAGGGAGCAACCGTGTCCTTGCCTCCATCCCCTCCTTTGTCCTTTTTCTCCTTCATTTTCTCCATAACATCCGTCACATCTTTCATGTTCATCCAAACAGCCCTAGTCCCACTAACTTCAACTTCAGCAGAAATTAAATTTTTGTTACCAGTATTAACCTTTTTCGCATCCTTTCCTCCAACCTTAACCCAAATAGAATTCACATAATCTCCTAACTTATTATTCAAAACCTCAATATTCTTATAATTCCATCCGAACGGAACAAGTACCCAACCTTTTGGCAAAGACTTCAACTTAGCATTCATAGAAACCATACCCTCCACATCTTCATCCATACTGGCCAAGCCAGAATCATAATACGCCGAAACAACTTTGCCGTCCGCACAAATCCCCATAACATCATCATGGAACAAAATAACAGTCCTATAGGCAGGAACTTTATATTTTGAAAGATCATCCCCAATCTTAACACTAATAGCCTTGTAATTTGTTTTCTCAGTCGGAAAAAGATAAAAACCCTTGTCATAATTGGTATCGCCAACCTTTTCACCGGGACTATAAAACGCCATCAGAAAAGTTCTTTTAACATTTTCTTTTACAGCAAGCGAATCATAAAAATCTTCGAAAGTAGCCTCTTCAGGAGAATACAAATAATCCGTTTTACTTCCGCCTTCAATATTAAATACGTTCCTTCTACACTCAGTCACATCACCCTCTTCAAACTTAGCAAATCCTTCTATCTTCTCATTCCCAGCCCCAATCTTCATCAACCCCTGTAATCCGCTCCCATCTTCCGTCTCCAAACTCGGAGGCGGTTCATTGGCCTTCTGCCAGGTGTAATAACCGTAGCCGGTTCCACCCAAAATTAAAACTACGACAACTGCGAGAACCCAAAGCCATATTTTTGACTTGGGTTCATAGAGATTTTCTACCATAGGAAAAAGGTTAAAGGTTTATTCTAAAGAATTTAAACACAAACTCGCCAACGTATCAAATTTCAGCCCAAACTCCGGCTTAACAAACAAGGTTTTTCTTTCGTAATAATATAAGGTATAATTCGGCCATGAAAGCAGTAATCCTCGCAGGCGGGTACGGCACACGCCTCTATCCCCTGTCGACAATCGAAAAACCAAAACAGTTTATAAACCTGATTGGAGAAAAAACTCTCTTTCAGCAGACGGTCGAAAGATTGGATTTTTTGGGACCGGAGGATATTTTTGTAGCCACTAATAAGGAATATATAAAATTTGTAAAAGAGCAGGCGCCGGAAATTCCTAATGAAAATATTTTTGAAGAGCCGGCAATGCGCAACACAGCAACTTGTATCGGATACGCGGCAATGAGGTTGAGCGCGGAATTCGCCGATCGCAATGCGAACCAAGGCAACGTGAAATCCACAAACCACGATACCGATCCGGATAACCCGAAACCCGCCAGCCGCAACACCGATCAAGACGAAGTAATGGCGATCGTCTACGCCGACCACCTGGTGCGCGACAAAGAAGAATTCGCAAAAAAACTCCTCGCCGCGGAAAAATTGGCAAAAGAAGAAAACACATTAAATATTATTGAAGTTAAAGCCGAATCGCCGAATACAAAATTGGGATACGTGCAAATCGGCGAGAAACTTCGAGAATTTGACGGAGTTGAAGTTTTTGAATTTAAAAAATTTAAAGAAAAGCCTGATCAAAAAACCGCGGAGGAATACTTGAAATCCGGAGATTATCTTTGGAATACGGGTTTTTATGTTTGGAAAATTGAGACAATTTTGGAAAAATACAAAAAATTCATGCCCGACACATACGCAAAATTGATAAAAATGAAAGCCGACCCAGCCTCAACTGCGGCCGAATATCCTCTTTGCGAAAACATCTCCATCGACTACGCCATCATGGAAAAAGTCGACCCTTGCGAAGTTCGCATAATCCCGGCCGTTCTTGGCTGGAGCGACATCGGAACATGGGAAAGTTTGTTTAAAGAATTGGAAAAGAATGGGGATTTCGAGAGGATTGAAAAATTTAAGGAAATCCAGGGGAGCCAGGGCTAACACTACCGGCAACGGTCACGTAGTGTCCCACGCACACGACTTCACTTTCATGTTACGCCTGTTAGCATGATGTTTCGGTGAAAACTGTTTCTCGTTTCGCAATACTTTATATCCGAATTGCGCGTAATAGCGTGGGGTTACACTTCAACCCATGCCCGCCAGATTGCGCGACGTAAGCGATCATACGGTACTATTCCGAATTTCATGGAATTTTACATCCATACTGTGCGCAATCACATGGCGTTTTAGCGAAAGCCGTTTTTCATTTCGCAATACTTCACATCCATACTATGCGCGATCGCATGGTTCTTCAGTGAAAGCCATTTCTCATTTCATGAAATTTCACATCCATACTGTGCGCAATCAAATGGTGTTCTTCGCAGAGCGGAGCCAAAAATCGAGGATCATGCGAATGCGCCAACCCGAATTTTTGTGCGTGATGGAGCACTTCAGCAGGTTTTGTGCAATTTGGAATTGAGCATTTTGTACCATGTTCTTCTTTAATAAGTTGCCTAATTTCCGCAGAAACATAACGTGATAGTTGCTTGCCCGTGTTGCTGGAATTGGCCGGCTCATTTTTTCCTCTTGTCCGATTTACACTTGTTTGCTCCCGTACATCGTTTCTTTCGTGCATTGAATTATCTCCTAAGTCGCCTTCAGGTGCATGCCCACTCCCATTCTCAGAATCTTTATTTAATAATTTTTTGGCAATCTCTTCTTTTCTTTCTTCAATCTCTTGCTTTCTTTGTTTCAAAGCTTTTCTTAAAAACTCATTAACGTCGATGCCTTTAGAATTCAATTCTTCCAATTCTTTTTTTACATCATCCGCTAATTTAAAGTTTAAAACAGAGGTAGTGATACAGCGATCGGAGTCGAAACTTACAGAACGTTTCGCAGAGAGATTGATAGTTTGTGCAGGCAGATTTCCCGCGCTTTCCAAATTCTGTCCGTACAGACTTTCATCAACATTTTTAGCCAACTGACCGGCTCTTTCCAAAGTCTGCGCGCGCAGACTTTCATTCTCAAAAAGCGGCTTATTTAAGCCACTTTGATTCTCGGTTTGCAGGCCTTTGGGGCAACTTCCCATGCCGAATAATCCATCGCCATTCGCACTTCCATTTGCCAAACCATCCATTGCAAATCTCTCATCCCTCACTAAAGTTTCAAGAGCTCTTGTTGGTAAAATTTTAACTTTTTCAGCTAATTCTTCCTGATTTCCGACCGTGGCAATGGAAACAATGCGCGATAATTTACCGATACTCGCTTCTCCTTCTTCAAGAATTTTCTTTAAGGCCGGTTTGTCTTCAAATCTTCTCCCTAAATTTAGCGCCAAATTAACCTGATCAGCCGAAAGACCACATAATTTAAAAGAAAATTCAAAGATTGATGAAAATCCTTTCCGTTCATATAGCCGCCTGCGATTGATCTCAGGCAGAAGTCCAGTAAATTTTCGTCTCCACAAAAGAGCCGAAGTGCCATATTTTTTGCAAAGTTCAAAGAGTTTTTCGTCTGAAATTTTCATGTTTATTTTGGTTAATAATTAGGTAAGTATTCGCTCACCCGCATTCTACTTCCCAAACCTTAAAAATCAACTCTTTTAGCTTGAAAAAAGCTGTCAATAATTATACGATAATAGCCCAAAAAGGGCTTGCGTAAGCCAAAAACATAAATGCAATGCGCGCAGGACGAAGAGCAATGTGGTAAAACATACTTTTGCCAAACTGACAAACACGGCATGCGCACACGGAACAACAATGACCGCCAAACACGGCATGCGCACATTGAAAAATTATACCATGAGTTCCTGTCAAACACACAAACCTTACACAAAAAACAATCCCCCTTTCAAAACCTCCATTTTTGCTCTATACTTCGCCAGAACTTTTTTTAACCGTGCAAACAAATGCTCGACAAGTCCGAAATAAAACTCAAACCCTGGGGGCGCGAAATTTGGTTCGCGCATACGGACAAATATGCCGGAAAAATTCTTGAAATTAAAAAAGGTCACCGCTATTCCCTTCAATACCACGAGAAAAAACAAGAGACTCAATACATTCTCAAAGGAAAAGCCAAATTTACATTCGGAAAGGATAAAGAAAACTTGCAAGAGAAATTTTTAAACGAAGGTGACAAAATAGACATCCCCCCCTATACTATCCACCGCCTCGAAGCAATCGAGGATACAGAAGTATTCGAGGTTTCTTCGCCAGAGCTGGATGACGTTGTAAAAATAGACGACGACTACGGCAGAAACGGCAAAGGGAATAACGAAGAATTGGACAAAAAATTGGCAGAGACTGCAAACCCGGATCTATCCGAGTTTGCAGGATGAGCCAAGCAGCCAATTAAAAATTTTTAACCTTAACCTTACTTTAAAATGAAAAAATTCTTTTCCTGGAAACTGATCGTAATCATCGCAGCAGCTCTGCTACTCGGTCTTTTTGATGCACCAAATAGCATACAAAAATACATTCCATTCCTGCCGGAAGCGATCAAAAACGCCAAAGTCCACCTTGGTCTCGACCTCCAAGGAGGATCTCAGCTTGATTACAAAATCGACTTAAGAAAAGTGCCGGAAAAAGATAAAGAAGCTATCGTCGATGGAGTTGTCCAAGTTATCAACAAACGCGTAAACAGCCTCGGAGTCGCAGAACCAAACATTTACACATCCGTTGCCGGAGACGAAGCTCACGTAATAGTTGAAGTGGCCGACCTCTCAATTCTTACCGACAACGACGTAAAAACATACTTGAAACTGGACAAAAAAGTCGGGGAATTAAACGAAGACGAAAAAAAACAATTGAGCCTTGAAAAAGCAAAAGCAACCGTTGGAAAAACGATCCAACTCGAATTCAAAGAGAAAAAAGACTCAATGGATCCTCAAGAAAAAGATAAAATCCAAACAAACGCTCAAGCCGCATTGGATAAAATAAAAAATGGAACAGAGTTCGAAGTCGTGGGACAAGAAGAATCCTTGGCATCTCCGGGAAGAGTGACATTCGAAACAATAGATTACAAATTTGAAAACAATATAGCTCCTCAGTCACTAAAAGACACCATCACATTATTGGAAGTAGGAACCTATACAAAAAAATTGGTGGAAACCGGTGGCACATTCACAATCAATGAAATCGGTGAAACACAAGAAGACACGGCCCTGATAATAGCAAAATTATTGGACAAAAAAGAAGAAGTTAAATTCAAAAAACAAGTCGAAACAAGCCATGTTTTGATCGCATACAGCGGAGCTTCAAACGCAGGTGAAGACATAACAAGAACAGAAGAAGAAGCATATGATAGAGCAAAAGAAGCATTGGCAAAACTCAAAGACGGAAAAGACTTTGCGACAGTCGCAAAATACTATTCAGACGACCCAAGCAACAAAGACACAGGCGGAAACCTTACAAAACCGGTAACAGGAGACGGGACATACGTTTATGACTTCGAACAAGCAGCTCTCGCTTTGGAAAAAGACGGAAACCTTTCGGACATAGTAAAAACCGAATTCGGCTACCACATCATCAAAGCGGATAAAATTTTGAACGACGTAAAAGAACCACAGTACAAATATGAAATTATAAGATTCTCAACCGTTCCGGATCCGTGGAAAGACACAGGCTTAACAGGTAAACATTTTGTTCACGCGGACGTTCAACTGGACCAGTTCTATCAACCATATATCTCAATCCAGTTCAATGATGAAGGGGCAAAACTATTCGAAGAAGTCACGGGAAGAAATGTAGGAAAACCGGTAGCAATTTTTGTCGGCGGAAACATGATCTCTTCCCCAAGAGTCAATGAAAAAATCGCAGGTGGAAAAGCTCAGATCACCGGCAGTTTCTCACAAGAAGAAGCCAACAACCTCGCACGCGACCTCAATACCGGAGCCATCCCGGCGCCAGTCATCCTGACAGGTGAATACACCATCGGCGCAACACTCGGACAAAACGCGTTAAGAGTCTCTATTTGGGCCGGCCTCATCGGAATATTGGCGTTATTCGCCTTCATGATTTGGACATATAAACTCCCGGGAGTATTCGCTTCGGCAACATTAACAATATACGGAGCACTTCTGTTATTTTTGATCAAATCCGAACTTCCTCTCGGCTTCGCGTTGGTAATTTCAATCGCAATTTTCGCATTCTTAGTATACAAAACTCTTAATTCAAAAGACCCGACCGGAGAAAAATTCATAACATTCATTCTATCTTGTATCATCTTGTTCTTCCTCACATACGCGCTAAAGACAGGAGTAGTCCTAACACTCGCGGGTATCGCCGGTATCATCCTCTCCCTCGGTATGGCCGTCGACGCCAACATCTTGATTTTTGAAAGAATCAAAGAAGAGCTCCGCGCTGGACGCCCATACAGATCAGCCGTAGAAGAAGGTTTCTTCCGGGCTTGGGACTCAATCCGAGACTCAAACTTCTCAACATTAATCACCTGCGCAATCCTATTCTTCCTCGGAAGTTCAACAATCAAAGGCTTCGCGTTCAACCTGTCAGCCGGTATTTTGATCTCAATGTTCACGGCAATCACGGTCACAAAAGCATTCTTGGTCAACACAGGCAACACAAAGTTATCCGAAAATTTAAAATTATTCGGAGTAAATCCGGAAATTCCATACAAACCCTTCACGTTCAAATTCGCAAAAAATTCAAAAAAATGGATGGTATTCTCTGGAGTATTATCAACAATTTCAATTCTTGCAATATTAATCTTCGGCTTCAAACCGGGACTGGACTTCACCGGAGGCACATTGATGGAAGTAAAATTTAAAAACGAAATAACAAAAGAAGCTCTGACGGAAGCTCTTCCAAAAATCGAAGAAGAAGTTAACACGGAAAAACTCCCGCAAACAGAAGCAGAAAAAACAGCAACAGAAGAGTCCTTACAGATAGATCTCAAGAACACCTTCATCACGCAAACCGAAAAAGGATCGTTCATACTGAAAACGAAATATGTTTCGTCGGAAACCCACGACTTAATAATCAAAAAACTCGGAGAAAAATTAGGCGAACTGACGGAACTTCGCTTCACAACCGTCGGCCCGACAGTAGGATCAACAATGGCGTCAAAATCAATCAAAGCGTTAATAGTAGCCATTATTGCCATCATCCTTTACGTCGCATTCGCGTTCCGAAAAGTGCCAAAAGAAGTCAATCCATGGAGATTCGGTCTCTGGGCGATTATCTCGTTGGTTCACGACGTAGTTATAACAACAGGGCTATTTATCATTATTTGCGTACTGTTTAACACGGAACTGGATATATTATTTATTACCGTTCTTCTTACAATCTTCGGCTATTCGGTAAACAACACTATAGTTATATTCGATAGACTGCGTGAAAACTTAAAACTCGCAAGCCGCGACGAAGACCTCGGAACAACACTGGACAAAGCGATCAACCAAACATTAACAAGATCATTGAACACAACAATCACAACTCTCGTCACTATCCTGGCGATGTTTATCGGCAGTTTCTTTGGCGGCGCGGAATCCGTCAGATATTTCTTACTCGCTTTGTTGATCGGTATCACAATTGGAGCCTACTCAGCCATCTTCATAGCGACTTCGGGCCTTGTTTTGCACTCAAAATGGGCGGCGAAAAGAGCCGAAGAAAACTTAAAGAAAGCCTGATTTTTTGGAACAAATCTAGTAAAAACGGCCAGTGATTAACTGGCCGTTTTTTTAATTTTCAAGTATAATAAGCGTAATAAACACAGCCAAACGGATAAAGCTCCGGTCTTCGGTCCCGCCAAGGCGGGGCGATTCCTACCGGGCGTTAAAAAGAGTAATCACGCTCCCGTAGCTCAACTGGATAGAGCGCCGGTCTTCGGAACCGGAGGTTACAGGTTCGATCCCTGTCGGGAGTACCAGTAAATAGCTCTGGTCTTCGGCCCCGCCAAGGCGGGGCGATTCCTACCGGGCGTACCACGCTCGTCAAAAACTTTCAACAACGATGCAATTGAGCTTTTCAACATGGCATATTGATTGATAAAACCCACAGCCTAGAGTATAATTACAGGATCGTGTCAATAAATACTGAATATATGCCTTTAACCGAGGACCCACAGAAAAAATCCGAAAAAAAAGCTGACTTTAAAGCTGATTTTAAGGAAGAGGAAAAAACAAATACTGGCAAATCTAAAAAAAAACGATGGGAATTATCTGGTAAAACTGGGTTAAAGTTAATGGACAACAGCAAATCAGTCATTAAATCAACTTCTTATTCAGTCCACGACATCGAACCTGACCCATTCAAGCAAGCAATGGCCAATATGAAACTCTACAAAATAATGAACAACGAACCCGTTGATTATTCTGATCTCTCAATGAATGAAAAAAAAACCATATTACTTTTACTGGGAGGACGCGCAAGAGAAGATTACGACTTTGACAGAAAAAAATCATACAACGATAACAGTATATCTCTAGAAGATTTTAAAAAAAATTTTATTGATGGATGGGAAGCCGATATTTTTATTGCAAAAGCACAAAAGAAAAATGAGAACGGAGAATGGGTTGTCCCTGATGAAGCAAAAGGAGAATTATTTAAAAATTTAGCTGACTTGCTCGACGTTCCAGTTTCTGAGATAGAAAAATTATGGGGAGAAAGCGAAAACAATGCAGATTTTAAGGAAAAACTACACGAGAAATATTTCAAGGCCGGCGTATGTAGAGACATTTCTGTTTTTCAAGCAAAAATCGCGGCCGACATGGGATTAAAAGATACGTTCTCGACCACCGTAAGTACACCAAAAGGAGCTCACGTTATCATGGGTTTCAGGAATGAAAAAGGAAATATTTCATTTGTGGATTATGGCGGACTTCTAGAAACCGATACAAGGAATATGAAACTTGCCCTGAGTGTTCTAGAACAATACAAAAAGTCGCTGGCTCTAAACTATATGCAATCAGAGGGAAAAGAAGAAGGGAACAATCTTATCCTTATCAAAAGTAAGGCTTCTGAAATACTAGAGGACATTGCACGAGGATCCTCAGAAACAGCGAGTGAAGAAATGTCCAAAAGCATGGATAAGGACAAACTAGAAATCCCCTCAAATGCCATCAGGTTCTCAATAGATAATGAGCACACAAATCTCGAACTAAATTTGGAAACTATTGCAGGTTCAACAATCATTTCATCGGACATATATAACCTGCAAAAAGACAAAACAATATCAATAAAAGACGTCTATTCAGCCAGGGTAGCTCAAGAATATGGCGGAGAACACATTCGTGGAGGTATCAGCGGAGCATTTGCACACATAAGATTAAAACCGCTTGAAGGAATTGACGACACAAAAGCAAAGATGAATAAATTCTTTCTTTCTCTGTATGGGAAAATGCACGAGGACATTAAAATTAATAAGTATTTAAGATACAGGGTAGCTGCTATGGTGGACACCATTTTGGACATTGGACTAGACAAAGGGGAACCATCCTCATATCAAGCTAATATTGGTTCACAACACAGACTTTACCTGATAACACCATCTTTGGATCTATACGTAGGGTTGAAAAATGTACACTCTTTCGTGCCAAGTAACTTAAAACAACTTCCCACAGAACCCAACGAAATCGCAATAACCAACGACCTGCTTGCTACAAATATAGGTGCTGATGTTAGACTAGGACAATGGTCTGGATACAAGGTCAATTTTAACGTACAAGGAGAAATAGGAACAGAGTATTTAGACAAAGCTACCGAATATTCCGGCAAAGTTGGAATGGATATAAGCAATGGACAAAAAACAGTTTTTTTAGATACGAGAGGCAGCTATGTTGATTCTAAAGACTTTCGTATAAACGAAAAAGGACAAATCGAAGGAGGAATTGGATATGTCACCCCTATATCTGGAGGAGCTTTACACCTACGCGGATATGCCTTTGACTCAAAATCACTTGGTGAATTTAAAGATAGCCGACTAGATCAATGGGGCGCCGGATTTGACATGTATTACTATTTTTAAAACTCCCTGGTCACACCAAACACATCCAATCACGATACAACCTAAAAACTAAAATGCTTCACAAGCGGTCTGGCCTCTCTCAAGAAGTTCGCCTTTTTACTGAAAATATCCATCCCCTTATCCAAAAA
>Ga0172371_10011014_pt1 | contig 12109 bp, 6 predicted proteins | sample Lak12m_FD_114543 | JGI IMG/M metagenome (GOLD analysis project Ga0172371, IMG submission 114543) | Freshwater microbial communities from Kabuno Bay, South-Kivu, Congo - kab_022012_12m | ecosystem: Environmental > Aquatic > Freshwater > Lake | place: Democratic Republic of the Congo: South-Kivu...
TAACCGATCGCTGATGGAACCAAGGTAATCGCTGTTCCATAGGCAATATTCGCAATCGAATAGAACCCTGTCACCGGATCAACGGGCACGCCATTAACTGTAGCCCCTGACGGAACCTGTCCTCCTGATGTTAAGACAGTGCCAGAGACGGTGAAGACGCTGATCTCAAAGTTCGCCGTGACATTTAGATTGGCCACGATATTGGCATCTGTCCTAGATGCTGATGTCTGTCCATCACTCCAGCTGACGAAACTGTAGCCTGTGTTCGGCACAGCGATGACCTCTGTTCCACTGCCATTATAGTTAACGGTCTGAGGGGTTTCTCCAGAGATACTTCCGCCTGCTCCTGCTGTGTAGGTTAAGGTAAAGGTGTTGATGGCAAAATTAGCCGTGACATTTAGATTAGCTATGACATTGGCATCTGTTCTGGATGCTGATGTCTGTCCGTCGCTCCAGCTGACGAAACTGTAGCCTGTGTTCGGCACAGCAATGACCTCTGTTCCACTGCCATTATAGTTAACGGTTTGAGGGGTAAGGCCGGATATGCTTCCGCCTGCTCCTGCGGTGTAGGTTAAGGTAAAGGTTGTTGGCCCACCTATTGTAAAACTTCCTGTCACAAAAGGTGATCCAGCAAAGGCTGTATCAATGGCTTGGACACCCCAGTAATAAGTCCCATTTGATAAATTTTTTATTGTCCAACTTGTATTTTCGTTCTGACTGCCCAAAGCTGCAATCTTGCGCCAACCATTGCTCAATTGAGCCATCGGCGACTCAATATCAACGGAATTCGGCGTTGTCCCTATAAAAATATTATAATTCAATCCATTCTGCGGCGTCTGAGCGTCTGTAGCCTTTTGCCAGCTTAAAGTAACATTGCTATTGGAAACATTAGCTTGAGGAGATGTTGGCGCATTAGGGATTGTGTTAACCACTGAAGCGTTAGAGCCAAGATTATTTCTGTATACTCTAGCAGTACCGGTATACCCACAGTTTGCAGACTCTTTTCCAACTAATGCGATATCCAGGTCGCCATCATTATCATAATCACCCCAAAATCCGCCGCCATCGGAAACACCCTGCAATCCAGCATTAATATTCACAAATATGTCATTACCATCATTACGGTAGACAGCAGAGTAAGATATGCTCGTCCCCAACTCATATTTCTCTCCTGTTAGTAATATGTCGAGATCTCCATCGTCATCATAATCTCCCCATGCCCCCGAAAGAGACGGATAAGTATCCATATAAAAACCGACGAGAGGTATGTTTGTATTGGTAAATTGCCATGTGTTAGGCTGTGATCCAGGGCCGTCATTACGAAAAATTTTACTATTCATGTTTGATGCAATCAAAATATCTAATTTGCCATCATTATTATAATCACCCCATGATAAATCACCAATAGCTGAAAACGGCACGCTTAAGCTAGTATCAATGTCTGTAAATTGCCACTGTCCGCTGGAGCCAAGCCCATCGTTGCGATATAATTTAGTAACCCAAGTGAAAGGGCTTCCATAATACCCTGAATACGCAATATCTACGCGTCCATCATTATCAAAATCCCCTAAAGCAACGCTTATGCAAGACAATTGCTGCAAAGAAGCGTTTATATCTGTAAAAATATTGTTGCCGTCATTTCGAAAAATCTTTACTCCGGTAGTAAATCCTACAACAAGATCAGGATCTCCATCATTATCGTAGTCTCCCCAAGCATGTTCGCCGCTGCTAAAACCAAGATTAGGAATAGTCACGGTATTAGCAAAAGTGCCGTTACCATTATTGTTGTGATAGATTCTCAGATCACTACTGTTGCCTTGAACGCTTAGATCTAAATACCCATCATTATCGTAATCTACCCAACTTATTCTATCATTTTTTGTCGGCAACAAGCCAGTGTCCGCGACTTGTAAAAAAGTACCATTGCCATTATTTTTATAAAGATATAGCACATTTGTCGAAGTACTGTTATGTAAAAAACCACCTAAAACAATATCAAGAAACCCATCATTATTATAATCACCCCAAGCAACATCTGAAAAAGCTACTCCCTCTAACCCTGCAGGAATTTCTGTAAACTCCCCTGATTCAGGAAAAGATCCAGAAGGCATCTCACCTAAGACTTTCACGCTGGGCAATACATACTCTGCCAACTCTAGATCTTTCGCTGAAGGATATGAATAAGCTGGAATGCTGCCATCTGCTTCCTTATTAATGGCTCCGATAAAACCAGAAGCATCTTTGGCGTCAGTGGCTGGCGCATCAACCTTTACGGCCGCGTTTCGGCTAAAAGCTTTTTGGGGAGCAGCCAGGGCGTAACTTGGGATTGTAAAATTCAAAAATACAATCAGGGTTACAAAATTAATCAGAAATTTATTTTTCATTTTTTGTCCTTTGGTTAAAGTTCTCGATTAAATAAAAAACTTTTATATCTAAATATTTTCTCGAGGATTAAAAACTGAAAGATACCGTGGACGCTTATAATGCAGATAAATGTTTGTCTGTCAGCAGAGCTTTAAAGAACCAAATACCCTGCTTAAGCAGAGACATGAGCGTGGCTGGTAACTTCTTCCTCATTGTTATCTCTTTTCCTAAGCAATCATAAAATGCTTGAATATTAGTGAAAGTATAGCCTATATTTCTAAGATTTCAAGGGGTGGAAGGTTTTTGAAGATTATGAAGGGATCCAGCAAACATAAACTATATATCCGAAAGAACTCTCTACTTCAAAACCATATCTTTCTTTAAATACCAAATATTAGCAATGAGTTCTTTCTCAGCCTTTGGCGAATAAAGTTAAAACTTTTACTCTTTATTCCTAACCTTACGAAACTCTTTTCGAATAAATCGCTCAAATTCTGGATACGCTTCAATCATAGAATAAATAAAAGAAAAATGCCCCACGATTCGTTCTTTCATCTGTCGACAAAACCGGCTATCTCGTGTAAACTTAAGTTTACCGTTATCATCAGCGCTTGAAGTTACGCAGTAATTACAAAATGGAAAAACCATACACGATCGACATTGACGTCCAGTCTTCAAAACATGTGCCCTTAATATTTTTTCAATCTTTTCAAAATCAACAACTCCACTTTCACCAACCATTGTTGTCTTATTTAAACTAACCTGAGTACAAATATACACCTTGCCATCACAATCTACCAATGGCTTATGAAGCCCTACATCACATGTCCCTGCCATGGCTCTGATTGTTACATAATTAGCAGCTCTTGGCAAAAGAATGCTTTCATAAGTTTTAGCAATTTCACTCAAAAATACTTTAGCTTTCTTCTTGCGTTGAACACTTTCACGATCTGAATAATAAATATCCAATTTCTTTTTAATAAGACTCTTCTCTTTTTCAATACGAATCTTCCATGTTTTCAAGTATTCAAGAGACATTTTATCTGCTTGAGCATTCAACAGCTTCTGCTTTTCTTTATATTCGCCCTTAAGCGAATTTGTCCCAGCGATATTAAAAGAAATTCTATCAGAATCAACTTTCTTGAAGACCGATGAACGAGAAAAGAAAACGGCAACAGCTTGCGCCTCCTGAGACGTTTGATGAAAATTTGTTACATTAAACGATACGTATTTATTAAAATAATTCGGACACCTACTCTCCTCAGAAATCCGTTTGATACGCCTAATATTATTCATCACGCGTTTAAAGCTGCCTTTCCCTTGCAGTGTAACCCTATTTTTATCATGCACGGCTTGTGGACCATCAATGCTTATTTGCATTTGAATTTTATTCTTGATGCAAAACGCTATGATATCGTTTGTTATTAACACTCCATTGGTTATAACACGAAATACCAACTGACGTGCCTTGTTCTTTAATCGCCTCTTTTCTTTTTTTGCATATCTAACTAAGTCGCGTATCTTCTCAAACTCCAACAGCGGTTCTCCACCATAAAATGTAATATGTCGACTACCTGTATTATTTCTCGTACGATCAAGAAATTTAGTGATCAACTTCTTGGCAAGAACTAAGGACATACTTTGTGAACTGTGACTTCTGTTCCCTGTATACGCAATGCCTGTAAAATGACAATAACGACACCGCAAATTACATGCATGAGTAATATTAAGCGTGAGCGTTGTGTTTGCTTGCCTCTTTCTATATCGTCTTTTCATGTCTTGGAGCAAGAACTTAAGATTGACTGCCTCTTGCGAATACGTGTATGAATCTTCCAAGAAAACACCTTGGTCCTGATACGACTTCAATTCTTGAAGAGCTGCCCTATAATCTTCATCGGAAACCCTCTTCTCTGAAAAATACTTCTTAAAGAAGGCCTTGCTGCTGATCTTGCCCTCCAAATTTAACGCAAGAATTTTGACAATATCATACAACAAATCCTGCTCAAAAAAGACAACCTCACCACTTAAAGTATCATACGCACATTTATGCTGAATAGTTGTAAATGGAATACATAACAAAGGATATAAAAACATAGTCACCTTAAGAAAGATTTACATGAAAATTTTGTAGCAACACAATATAGAACCTATTAAAAGCAGAATACTTCTCTACACACAGCCCTTAAATAAAGACTGCGCGTAGAGAAGTATTCAAGTAATGAACCATCACAAATTTAAATTATTTTTCTACCTTCTGTTGAGCCTTACTGCAATCATAGTCTCCTTGGCACATGCAAGTATTCGCAGTATTATTTTTCGACCAAGTTCCTGACGGTGCAAGACAACTTTTATTTTTTGCACTTTCTGGTAGACAAGCCGCAGCTTTGATTCCACCACCACCTGAACCCATTTTTTTTAGTATTGCCATCGCTTCCTCCTTTTTATTTAAAAAATTATTTTAATATTACATTTTTACCATCCAAAGCTTCAATACTTCTTATGTTTAAATATAGCATATAAAAAGAACGAAAACCTTAAGAATTGTGCCAGATCAAGCTGGCTAAAGAATAAAATCTTTAATTTTATTATTTCCTATAAAAATATTTATCAAAGACTTTCGCTCAATAACAATCCGCGCGTTAACCTTGCGAAGATTATCGACATGCACTGTTTCCTGTTGCTGAGAAATCAAATTGATATAAACTTTCCCAATGGCCTGCCCAGGCTGCAAGTCAACAGCAATCACCTTTCCATCCAATTTGATCTTTTTCCCTGTGTCAAGTTGAATATCGATATGCACTCCTTGATCAACACGGACTTTAGAAAAATACATTTGATCTAAATCTGCTTCTATGATGGACGACGATTGGTCTGTCTTTGAAAAATGCGCGGACTGCGCAGGGATAGTGATATCGACTTGAATAGGCAAAAGAAAAATAACAAGGCATGCAAATGCCACAAAGCCAAACCAGCCTACAATCTCTACGAAATTAGCCTGGCGGACAATATCTTCTTTAAAAAGCTTATCCCAGAAAGAAATCTTTTTATTCATTTTACGAATCTCTGCCATAAAATTTCCTCTTCTTGTCGCTAACCTACCAAAGGCCCTGTCTCTAGCATTCTTTCACAATCTCGAAAAAGCAGTGCCAAGTTAAATTCATCATTGAGTATGGCAACGCCGCTTGCAAATTCAAGCTTTATAACCTTGTTGTCCGCTAAATAGACATGCTCATCAAGCAATTTCTTAATTCTTGCGGCAGCGAGCTTTGCCCCTGCAAGACTCGTCTCCGGCAAACAAACTAAAAACCGATCTTTTTGATATTTAGCAACAAAATCAATGTTCCTTACTATTTTATAAAGCAAGCTACCTGCTTGCCCAAGGGTTTGGCTAAATTTTTCTTCGCCCATGGCGCCTATCATTTTCTCAACATTACGGATCTCAAACATTAATAAAGAAAGCGGTCTTTTGTAGCGCTGAGAACGTAAAACTTCTCGATGCAATCGCTCTGAGAAAAAATGAAAGTTGCCAAATTCCATTTCGTAAAACTCAAAAAATTTTCCTTTTTTGTCCATTAACTCTTTAAAAACCCCTCGCTCGGCAATCTCTCCTCGATCAATAAAAATAATCTGATCAGCACCGATAATCGTAGAAAGCCGATGAGCAATAGAAATGACCGTGCATTCCTTTTTCAAATGACTTAATGCCTCATGAATGTAGGACTCGCTTTCCGGATCAATCGCAGAAGTGGCTTCATCCAAGATAAGAATCTTCGGCTTGCGGACCAAAGCTCGGGCAATCGTAATGCGTTGACGCTGTCCACCAGAAAAATTCAAACCCCGCTCCTCTAAAATTGTGTCATACCCTTCGGGAAGCCTTTCGATAAACTCATGGGCGTGGGCCTTCTTGGCAGCCTCAACAACATCGCTTAACGTTGCATCTTCTTTACCGTAAGAAATATTTTCTTTAATTGACCCTCGAAAAATAGTAATTTCCTGGCTCACCAAACTTATTTGTTCTCTTAAGGAGCCAATGGTTACTTTTGACAAGTCTTTACCGTCGACAAAAATGATTCCCTGAGATGGTTTATAAAAAAGCTGTAACAGGTCAATCAAACTTGTCTTTCCTACGCCGCTTGGACCGACAATCGCAACACTCTGGCATGGGCTAATTTCTAGATTAATATTCTTTAGCAGAGGCTTATCAGGAGAATAGCCAAAACAAACATCCTTAAACAAAATCTCTCCTCGGATAGGGCCAATAGGTTTGGCGCTAGGATCTTCCCTCCCCTCTTCTTCGTGACTTAGAATCTCATCGATTCTTTTTATAGAAACCATTCCGCGCACACTGAATTGATAGATACCTCCTAAGCTCATCACTGGCCCATAAATCTGGGTCACATAGGCCATGACAGCAATCACCTCACCGATCGTAAGGGCGCCGGTAATAACGCGATAACCGGCATACCACGTCAGAATGGCCAACCAAATGGTCCTGATCGTTGAATCAGCGAATGCATTTAAAAAACCCACAATATGCCCTTGGCGGAGAATAAGAAAAAAATCTTGAATCTTGCCTAGGAATGTCTGTGATTCCTTTTTTTCGCGGTTAAACGCTTGAATCATCTTAACCGCTGGTATTCTTTCCTGGAGATAACTGCTAATAGCTGATTGCTGGGCAAGTTCTTTTTCCGTAATCTCCTGACGTTTTTTTGCAAAAAGTTTTGTTTCCAGGACATAGAGAGGAATACCGCTTAAGGCGAGCAAGGTAAGGCGCCAATCAAAATTAAAACAAATAAACAGCAAAAATATCAACTGAAATACTGTCTGCAGAGAAACAGCGATGAGCTGAACAACCATTGAAACCACAGACTCAATATCATCGCTAATACGGAACATGGTATCGCCGACTTGCCGATTATTGTGAAACCTTAAAGAGAATTTTTGCAGTCTTTCGTAAAATTGACTCTTAAGCTTAACGGTCAAGTCATTTTCGACATACATGTCCAAATAGCTTGAGATGCTTTGGAAAAACTGCTGCAAGAAAAATATTGCAATGGTGCACCCAACAAGAAAGCTTAAAAGGAAAAGGTCTTTGTTGGGATAGGCATAGTCGATGAGAACTCTTGTAATAAGCGGTGCAGCCATGCCAAGGACAAGGCAAATGGTAGCTATAAAAAGCGACAACACGCTTTTAGGAATATAAGGTAACAAATACTTTTGGTATTTAAAAAATAATTGCCAATTCTTCATAAAATCTCAGAAATCTTCTTTTTAAATTTTTAATATAAAAACGACGGGACTATCTCGCTTTTTATCTTTTAAGGTTAATAAATTAATATTATAGGAATTATTCTCAATTGCAAGAGAATTTGGACATTTTGAGAATAATAGCTATCAGGATTTTCTAGCAAAGATTACTGCTCAGCCTCCACGCTACTAGATGTACTTTCCTCTGTGCTCGTAGAAATATCTTCTTCAGCTTCTTCAAAAATACCCTGCTCAACATCCTCAGAAGCTTCTTCTTCGCTATTTTCTAAGAAGCCTTCTTCCTCGCCAGCAGAAGCATCGCTCTCTGGCTCTGCAGAAAGTTGAAAATTATTACGATAAAGTTTTACAACGCTTGCTCCGGCTTCGTATACACCTAAAGGAATACCTGTTAATATCAAATCCTCATCTCCGTCGGAATCATAATCTCCCCAAGCAACGCTCCCAGATTCCACATTGATTAATCCTGCATCAGCATCTGTAAAAACTCTTCCATACTCATCCGCCGGATCAGGATCGCTACGATAAATTTTGCTCACAGAAGAAAGTTGACCATTCACAGGGCGAAGACCAGTCAGAACAATATCTAGATATCCATCGCTGTTATAATCTCCCCAAGCAACGCTCCCTGCAGAAAGCCCAACCAATCCTGCTTTGATATCAGTAAAAATTCTCTGTTCTGGATTATCCAAAACAGGATCATTACGATAAATTCGGCTAATATAGTTATAAGATTTACCATCAAAATTGACCCCACTTACCAGCAAATCTAAATATCCATCATAATTATAATCAGCCCAGGCAACGCTGCTATCCGCCAAGCCTGGCAATCCTGCGTTGATATCTGTAAAGGTGATTTCGCTTGGATCTTCTGGGTTGAAATCATTTCGGTAAATTCTAGAAACCGTACCATAAGCAGTACTCGTAGAACCGCTGATCAATAAATCTAAATCTCCGTCATTATCATAATCACCCCAGGCCATACTGCTAAAGGCTATTCCCGGCAATCCTGCGTCAATATCTGTAAAAATTCTTTGGTTTGGATCTGCTGGATCAGGATCATTGCGATAAATCTTTGTAGCATACACAGGGTGGCCATCAGAGGAAATGACAGTCAACCCGCTAATTGCTACATCTGGATATCCATCATAGTTATAGTCACCCCAAGCAACGCTCCCGTCGCGCACAGGCAACAAAGTTGTATTTATTTCTACAAATTTTACTCCACCTGGAATAGTCGGATGCGCTTCATTGCGATAGATTTTGCTTACATAGACATCATAAGGGGCTTTGTCAGTCGCCAATCCGCTTATGAAGATATCTAAGTATCCATCGCCATCATAATCAACCCATACAACGCTACTGCTAGCTAATCCTGGCAATTCTGCGTTTATGTCTGTAAAAATTCGTTCCTGCGCGTTCACCGGACTAGGATCATTACGATAAACTTTCGTGCTTAAAACAAAACCTTTCGTTTGATCTGCCCCGCTGATCAATAGATCTAAGTCTCCGTCATTATCATAATCACCCCAAGCAACGCTACTCATCGCGCCTGCGTTAACAATACTTGTGTTAACCAAGATAAAATCTTTGGGTCCTTCGAGCATAAATTTAGACATTTTTCCTAATTCAGGATAAGAATACTCCGGCAAATCTGCTACTTTTTCTAAGGGAGAATAAGGATAAAAAGCAAAAGCTTCTGATCCTGTTGCATCCAAGTCAGAAGAATCAACATTCATCATGCGATCTGCACTACAGAGCATCGGGCAAGAGGACAGAGAGCTTTCTACCCCTTCGAGCGCCTGTTGTGTTATATGCGTAGCGTTTCGACTAAAGGCCCCTCTCTGAATGCTTTCTCCCTGAGCAAATCCCTGCGCCACAAAACCAATAAGCACGCCAAGGACTAATGCCAGAATTAGAAATTTTTTTGTCATTCTTTTATCCATCTTTTTATTACCATTCAACCTTCTTATGTTTCTATGCCTAAGCCCCTCGGCTTTGCCTCTGGACGTTCTTAGGTCCCCTAAAAAACGAATCCCTATTCTCGAAAACACCTCAAGAATAGGGCATACTGTTAACCATTCTTCTTTCGGTAGCCCAGCCCCCGCTACTTTGTGCGGGACTGTGGTCCGCCACTACAACATCAGCGGACTTTCAGCTTTGCGCCCCTTGATTACTCAAGGTTTGCCTTTTCGAGAAGCTTAAAAAATTATCTTTAAAAGAACATTTCTCATTCCTTGTAAAGAATAACATATATATAAGAACAAACAAGGCAAGAAGGCTGATTTTAAGAAAGCGGTTTCCTGAGGGCATAACTTACGGAGCGTCAGCGCTCGTAAGTTATAAGCCCGAATGAATTTCAAACACGAAGTATTTGGAGCCCGATGAGCCGCCATAATCGACTGGCGGCCTAAGGACGTCGAGCCAACAGCGAGACGACCAGAAAATACTAATAATCGACTGGCGGCCTAAGGACTTCGAGCATTGGCGAGAAGCCCGAAAACGTACGTTAAAATTGTAAGTTATTTATCCGAAGGGACTCCAAACACGAAGTATTTGGAGCCCGATGGGCCGCCATAATCGACTGGCGGCTTGAGGACTTCGAGCATTAAATGAGCGCGTAACTTATGGACGCCTTTGGCAACATAAGTTACATGCGCGAATTCCCGCCAAAGCGGGTCCGCCTTCGGCGGATACCCTCCGCCGCACATTCGAAAAAATGTGTCGGAGTGAACTTAGTCTTTACTTAGATAGAAATTCAATAATTTACGAAAAAAAATATCAGACAGCAAACAGGGGCTGCAAAATATATTTTGCAGCCCCCTTTCACTTTAAAATACTTTTCTTTTACCGGTCAAACGACGTTTTTTTAGGAACAATCACGATCCCGGATGTCGTCACCGCAAAACGTTTGCGATCCAGCTCAAGATTATAGCCGATCTCTGACTGTTCAGGAATGATAACCTCTTTATCAATGATGGCGTTTCGAATTCTCGCCCCTCGCCCCACCACAACACCCGTCAAAAGAATAGAGGCCGTCACATGCGCATTGTTCTCCACGCGAACGCTCGGGGATAAAATGGACTCTTTGATCTGCGCGCCCTTGATAATACACCCACCGGAGACAAAACAGTTTGAAATCAATCCTGCCTTGGCATGGCTCCCGGAGCCTGACGAAAGAATGCGGATCGGAGGATACTGTTCGTGATAGGTGCGCACCGGCCAGCTTTTACGAAAAAGGTCAAATTTGGGTTGAGGTTTTAAGAGATCCATGTTCGCCTGATAATAGGAGTCCCGCGTTCCGATATCCCGCCAATACCGCGGTTTTCCGTCGCGGTCAGCAAAATTGTAAGCAAAGACTTTCTTTTTCTGCTGGATCATCTGAGGAATAAGATTTTTCCCAAAATCATGATCTGAATCCTTTTTATTGGCATCAAGCGTCAGTTCATCAAACAAGACATCGCGGTTAAACAAATAAATCCCCATGGATGCAAAAATATGTTTAGGGTCTCCTAGGATCGTCTTGGGATTCTGCGGCTTTTCCTGAAAACCACAAATGAGCCCCTCTTTGTCAACTTCCACAACGCCAAACTGCGATGATAGGCTTTTGGGCATCTTGACGCAGCAAACGGTCGCATCGGCATCTTTAACATTGTGATATTCCAAGACACGGCTATAGTCCATGCGATAAACATGATCCCCTGAAAGGATCAAAACTTTTCTCGGGTTATAATCTTTGATCGCATAGATATTCTGATAAATCGCATCCGCGGTCCCCTTATACCAGTCGGAGCTCACGCGCTGTTGCGGCGGGATCGCATCAATAAACTCGCCTAATTGGCTTGAAAAAATATCCCACCCGGCCAAGAGATGCTTTTGCAAAGAAAAAGACTTGTACTGTGTTAAAACAAAGATCCTTCTAAGCCCAGAGTTAATGCAATTACTTAAGGTAAAATCAATAATCCGGTAAATGCCGCCAAAAGGGACAGCGGGCTTGGCGCGGTCACGGGTTAGCGGATCAAGCCGCTCGCCCTTGCCGCCTGCTAAAATAAATGTCAGAATATCACGCATAGAAAACCTTTCTTTTAAATGATTATACAATAAGATAACATATCTGGCTTATCATTACTTCTTTCCATTCTTTAATTCTTGCAATGCTTTTTTTAGCACGGCAGACGAAGGGTCAATCCTAAGCCCTCGCAAAAAAGCCTCCCGAGCTTTATCGAACTCCTTGATATCTTGAAAGCACATGCCAATTTTATAATAAATATTTGCCTCGCGAGGATTCGCTTTCAGTATGATGGTATAAAGCCTTAAGGCCTCGGCATGTTGTTTTTTGGCCACAAAGGTGTCCGCGATCTTTTCTGCCTCAACGACATTGCTGTTTTTCAATAAAAATCCTTTGCGCCAGGCCTCAACAGCTTGTCCGTACTGCGCATCTTCAAGGTATGCCTGCGCACAACTAAAAAATATTTCAGGA
>Ga0172371_10011015_pt1 | contig 12108 bp, 12 predicted proteins | sample Lak12m_FD_114543 | JGI IMG/M metagenome (GOLD analysis project Ga0172371, IMG submission 114543) | Freshwater microbial communities from Kabuno Bay, South-Kivu, Congo - kab_022012_12m | ecosystem: Environmental > Aquatic > Freshwater > Lake | place: Democratic Republic of the Congo: South-Kivu...
CAGCCAACCGGGATGTTTCACCCCTGACGGGATTCAACATAACAATCCTATTACACTTATCGACTTGCTTGCTGCAGGTATAATACCCTGTGGAGCAAGCATGAACAAACAACCCACCCGCGAGCGGGTCAACCCCGCAGAGATCGATACAACGCCCCGGCGGCGGCCAAGCTGGATCAAGGTCAGCGCGCCCACCGGTGAAACTTACGACCAACTGAAGGGCATGATGCGCAGCAAGGAACTGCACACCGTGTGCGAGGAAGCCGGCTGCCCGAACATGGGCGAATGCTGGGGCAGCGGTACAGCCACCTTCCTGATCCTGGGGGATGTGTGCACGCGCCGCTGCGGCTTTTGCGACATCAAGCACGGCAAGCCGGGCGCCATTGATTGGGATGAACCCGAGCGCGTCGCGCAGGCGGTCAAGGCCATGGGGCTCAGGCACGCCGTGATCACCAGCGTGGACCGCGACGACGACAACCTGGGCGGCGCGCGCGTCTTCGCCGAGGTCATCCGGCGCATCCGCGATTTGCAGCCCGGCTGCTCGGTGGAAGTGCTCATCCCGGATTTCCGCGGAGACCCCGCAGCGCTGAAGATCGTGATGGACGCGCGCCCGGAGATCCTCAACCACAACCTGGAAACCGTGCCGCGCTTGTTCGCGCTCGTGCAGCCCTCCGACCGGCTGGAATGGTCGCGCGCGGTGCTGACCGGCGCGAAGCAGCTGGACCAGCAGGTGCTGACCAAGTCCGGCCTGATGACCGGGCTGGGCGAGACGATGGACGAGCTGCGCGAAAGCATGCGCCTGCTGCGCGAGTGGGGGGTGGACATCCTGACCGTCGGGCAATATTTGCAGCCCAGCCGCCAGCACCTGCCGATCGCGCGTTACTACACGCTGGAGGAATTTGCGGAATTGAAGAATTACGGGCTGGAGATCGGCTTCCGCTGGGTGGAGAGCCAGCCGCTGGTGCGCTCGTCCTACCACGCCGCCGAGCAAGTGCGCGCGCTCAGCAGCCTGCACCGCGAAGATTTACAAGAGATCAAACCTGAATAATTAAATATTGAAGAGGGAAAGATGCAAGAATTCGCCACCAAAGCCGGGGATGAGCTGGCCTGGCGCCAGCCAAAAAGCGGCTTGCGATATTATGAGCTTTTTCGCGGGGAAGAAGCCTTCGGCACGCTGGAGTTCCGCAGCCTGTGGGGCACCCTGGCAATCGCCAGGAATCCCATCCAGGACTGGTCCTTCAAGCGCATGGGTTTCCTGAACCCGCACATCACCATCCGCCATCCAGAAGCCGATTCCGACTACGCGCTGTTTTTTCCGAAGATCTTCGGGGGCGGCACGCTGCAGATGCTGGACGGGCGGCCGTTTGCCTGGGAAGCGCTTAATTTCTGGCGCACGCGTTGGCGCTTCAACGATAAAAGCGGCGCGCCCATCCTCAGCTTCGACCAGGGCAGCGAAGAACGCAAGATCACCGATTTCCTCAAGATGCAGGCGCAGGTGCGGGTTGAGAGCAGCCGCATCACCAACCAGGAGTTTTCCATGATGGTCAACCTGGGTTTTTACCTGATGATCCTGCACCAATCCGACGCAGCCGCCGCCGGAAATAGCGCGGCCGTATAGGTCATAAAAGGGAGCACCACACGATGACCGCCAACAACGTCACGCGCATGCTGGAAGCCCGCAAGGTGCCCTTCACCGCCCTGGATGTGCCGGTGGAGAAGTTAAGCGCGTTGGAAGTGGCCGACATCCTGAAAGTCCCGCCGGCCATGGTCTTCAAGACCATCGTGGCCAGGCGCGAAAAAGGCGGCAAACCGATCCTGGCGCTGGTGCCAGCCACCGGCGAGGTGGACAACAAGGCGCTGGCGGCCAGCCTGAACGAGAAGAAAGTGCACGTCACCAGCCAGATTGAAGCCGAAGCGCTGACCGGCTTGAAAGCCGGCGGCATTTCCCCGCTGGCGCTGATCAACAGGGGTTTTCAGGTGGTGATCGACAGTTCCGCCCGGGAGTTGGAGGCCGTGCTGGTTTCGGCCGGTCAATGGGGGCTGCAAATCCGCTTGAATCCGCAAGACCTGGCCAAACTGGTCAATGCGCGCTTCGCCTCCATCGCGTCTGTTTCCCAATAAACCTATTTAGGGGTAAACCCGACCCACTCGATGTCGGAATTGCTTTTGAAGCGTTCCGCCATGACCTCCATGGCCTGGGGGTTGTTGTCCACCAGGATGAAGCGCCGCTTCATTTCCAGGCAGCCCGCGCCGGTGGTACCGGAGCCGGCGAAAAAATCCAGCACGGTGTCGCCCGGGTTGGATGAAGCCTGGATGATGCGCCGCAGGATGCCGAGTGGTTTCTGGGTGGGGTAACCGGTTTTTTCCTTGCCATTGGTGGCCACGATGGTGTGCCACCAGGTATCGGTGGGCAGCTTGCCGCGCGCGGCTTTTTCTTTGCCAACCAGGCCGGGCGCCATGTAAGGAATGCGCTCGATCTCCTCGTAATTGAAAATGTAATTTTCCGGGTCCTTGGCGTACCACAGGATGTTATCGTGCTTGGGCGGCCAGCGCTTACGCGTGCGCGCGCCGTAGTCGTATGCCCAGATGATCTCATTGATGAAACTGGCGCGCCCGAAAATCTCATCCAGCAGGATCTTGCAATAATGCACCTCGCGGAAGTCGATGTGGAAATAGAGGCTGCCGTTGGGGGTCAATAAGCGATATGCCTCGCGCAGGCGCGGTTCCAGAAAAGCCAGGTAATCGTCAAAGTTATCGCGGTAGCCTTTTTCTCCCAAAACCTGTGTCTCGTAACGCTTGCCCTGAAAACCCACCCGGTCGCCGTTCTCGGATGAGACGGTGTGAATGCGTTTGCGCGATTGGACGCGGCCGGTGTTGAAAGGCGGGTCGATGTAAATCAGTTGAATGGAGGCGTCCGGGATTTTCTCCAGAACCGCGAGATTTTCAGCAAAGATGATTTGATGGTTCATGTTTTTTCCGGAATATTCCGCCATATCCATTCCTGTCCATTTTAACATAGGCATGCCTGCATTCTGAATTCGCGCATTTCCTCGCAATCATGATAGTTTGGATTATCATAGGGGAAAATTAAAAAGGCGGCAAAATGACCCTTTCCAAATCCGAACTGGATTTTTTCAATTACATCGAAGGATGGATGGCAGAATTGCCTTCGCTTCCTAACCATGAAGTATTTGCTTCGCCTGAACAGACAGCCATCCTTTCCGTGGATCTCACCAATGGTTTCTGCAAAGCCGGCAACCTGGCCAGCCCGCGCGTGGGAGCCTTGATCGCGCCGATCACGCGCCTGATGCAGAGTGCCTGGCAGGCTGGCGTGCGCCAATTCGCGCTGCTGCACGACTGCCACCGGCCGGACGCGCTGGAGTTCAGCGCCTTTGCCCCGCACGCTGTGTGCGGTACGCCCGAGGCTGAAGCCGTGGACGAGGTCAAGGCGCTGCCCTTCTACGACCAGATGAACATCCTGAACAAGAACGCGGTCATTCCAGACGAAAACAGCGGGCTGGATCAGTGGCTGGCGCAGCGCCCCGGGCTGGACACCTTCATCGTGGTGGGCGACTGCACGGATATCTGCGCTTACCTGCTGGCGGTGCACCTGCGCGGCAAGGCCAACGCTCAACACCTGCCCTGGCGCGTGATCGTACCGGAGAATTGCGTGGGTACCTATGACCTGCCGCTGGAGACAGCCCGAAAGCTCGGCGCCATGCCGCACCCGGGTGACCTGCTGCACAAGGTGTTTTTGTATCATATGACATTGAACGGAGTTGAGGTGGTCAAGCGCATCGAGTAGTATTTCCTACTTATAGACAGAAATTAACCAAAGAACTTTCTGGAATAAATGAACGAAAATCCAACAAGCTTGAGATTGCCACAGCCCGCTTGCGCGGGCTTCGCAATGACATATTAACATCTACAGGTAAAATCCATTTTGCGCTCATTTAGCCGCATCGGGTTAACCATTTTGGTTTTATGATAGAGAGCGATAATTATTTTTCAACATGGAGAAAAAACATGGCAGAACGCAAACCCCAACCCAATTCCAGGATGTGTTTCATCTGCGGGCTTGAAAACCCGGTCGGATTGAAGCTGCGGATTTACGAAACCGAACCCGGCATGGTGGAGACCAGTTACACCGCGCCCGAGCATTTCCAAGGCTATCCGGGCGTGCTGCACGGCGGCATCGTGGCGACCATCATCGACGAGGTCAGCGGACGCTCACTGATGGGAACCGGCGAGCAGACGCGCTTCATGTTCACGGGCAAGATCCAGGTGATCTACCGCAAGAATGTGCCGATCGGCCAGCCGCTGCGCATCATGGGCAAAATGCTCAAGGATCGCGGGCGCAGCGCGGAAGCCTGGGCGGGCATTTACGACGCGCAGAGCGGCGAATTGCTGGCGGAAGGCACCACTTTGCTGGTGAACGTGCCCGGCGACCACCTGGATAAGGTCAACCTGGAAGAAATGGGCTGGAAGGTGTATCCGGACGAGGCGTTTGAATAGATTGGCTGAATAAACAACACAGATACACGCAGATATTTTTTTATACGATGGATGAACACAGATTGCGCTGGATGTATCCTGCTAGACCCGCAGGGTAAAGTATTTCTATGGGCGAATAAATAGAAGGCCATGCATCTTATTTTTAGGCCGAGATCCTTCACCCGCTACGCGGGTTCAGGATGACAAAGCCAGCAGCTGAACGCCAGAGATCGCGCAGCACTCCCTTGGGAGAGCATCCCGGCAGCTGTAGGGCGCGTTTCCACCTGTACCCATCAGTTTTGGGTATACGCGCCGTTTATTGCTTCCACCACAAATGCACACAGATAGTGTTGGCATATTCACCACGCTCAGGTTGATTCAAAAGCCGTTTTCGCAGGCAAGAATGCCTGCGCTACAGGGGCCACTAGGAGCAGATCAATGGAAAGCCATGCATCTTATTTTTAGGCCGAGATCCTTCACCCGCTGCGCGGGTTCAGGATGACAAGGCCAGCAGCCGAGCGCCAGCGATCGCGCAGCGCTCCCTTGGGAGAGCATCCCCGCAGGCAAGAATGCCCGCACTACAGGATCAATGGCGGGATTACTCAAAAAGATGAGTACGGGGGAAATCCCGTCCTACCGATGATCCTTTCATGTAAGGCGCGCTTCCACCTATACCCATCGCAAAACTTGCCGCAGGCAAGAATGCCTGCGCTACAGGGACCACCAGGAGCAGATCAATAGAAATCTATGCTTTTTTTTGGCCGAGATCCTTCACCCGCTGCGCGGGTTCAGGATGACAAGGCCAGCAGCCGAGCGCCAGCGATCGCGCAGCTTTCCCTTGGGAAAGCATCTAAACCTGCAGGCATCTCTGTTGTAGTAAGCATAAACAGTTTCATCCGCAATGGCAATCGACGAGTATGTTGAATGTAGATCGCATAAAAAATCCCGCTCGGTTGAGCGGGATTTTCGCATTCATTATTCTTTCACAGTGGGATTTTTCCAGTAGCCCACGTCATCCACGTTGATGGTCAGGTTTTCGGTCTTGTCGCGCTTGATGAAAATGCCAAAGTAGCCAGAGGAATACATATTGTCACTGATCTCGCCGACCTTTTCGCCATTGATATACATGATCAGGCGGCTGCCGACCGCCATGATGCCCAGGCGGTTGGTCTGGTTCTTGCCGGATTTGATCAGGCTGCTTTCCGTGGCAGCTTGTAAATCGCTCATCACGCCACTGGCGCCAGTCATGCCGTCCCAACTGCGCAGCAAGTACTTGCCATCGCAGCTGATGCCAAACAGATAACCGCGGTTATAGGCGGTGTTCTCCGGCACGCGGAAGATCAGGCCGTAGTTGTCGGCGCCGGAACACTCGCCGACTTTTATTGTCGCTTCAATGTACGCGTCGCCCAGGGCTTCGGTTGTGGCAATGCGCCAGGCATATTTATCCGACAGAGAGGTGATCATCAGGGTTTCTTTATCATAGGTGGCCGAGCTTAAATCGGTCCCTAGCGGCCAGTTGCCCACCGCGATCATCTTATCCTCCCAGGTGGACTCGCCCAGGTAAGTCTTGGGGTCGTAGGATTCGGTCAAACCCTTGGCTTCCGCGTCCTCGGTCACCTCAGTGGTGGCTTCGGCGGTCGGCTCACCGGTAACCGCTTCGGTGGCTTCCTCCGTCACCTCCGCGGTTGGTTCCGCGGTCGGTTCCGGGGTGGCAGTCGGCTCTTCGGTGGCTTCCTCCACGGGAGCTGCTTCCGGAATCTCGGTTGGTATTTCCGCCAACAATTCACCCACGCGCGTTTCCACGTACTGTTCGCGCGCTTGCTGGAACTGCGGAATCACGCTGCAGCCCGCCAAAATACCGATCAATAAAAACGATATCAGGGCAATCCTCTTATTCATGTTTAGAATCTCCTCTCTCCTCTAACCTGCTATTGTTTGTAGCCAATCTGGCGCAAAAAATTCTTGCGCCAGGCAATATCTTCTTCACCTTCGATGCCCTTGGGCTTTTCGCCGTCCGCAACGCCCAGCACCGCCCGGCTGCCATTCAAATCAGCCACGATGATCTGGGCCTGATTGGCGGTGGCGCAGTAGATCGCGCACACTTCAGAGATGTTCTTGATCGTATTGAGCACGTTGATGGGGAAAAATCCTTCCCCCAGGAAAACGAAAAAGCTGTGCCCGGCTGAAACCGCCATGGCGTTCTTTTTTGCCAACTCGATCATGTCTGGATCAGTGCCCGACCAGCGCACCAGGCATTTACCGGAGGCTTCACAAAAAGCCAGGCCGAATTGAATACCCGGCACCGCCCCGACCAGCGCTTCATGAATATCCTCGACTGTCTTGATGAAATGCGACTGTCCGAAAATAAAATTGATGGATTCAGGTTTTTCTATGTTGACGATTTGAAGTTCCATGTCCTGCTCCTCAATCAAACCTTTTTTAATTTTATATCCATAATCCCAATTTGGATATATGCTTTTAGCGGATGGATGGCAGTGAATTCTGCAGTGAACCAACCCCCAGGTTTACTTGCGGGAGCTGCCCGCGGGCAAAGGAATTGGTCAGGCCGTTGATCATATCCGGCAGCCCGGCCAGGTCACCGCCCAGCCTGCCAAAGCTGGCAGCGGCGTTCGCGCCTAATTGGCTGACAGATTGCAGCTCTTCCAGGCTGAAACGCCCGTCCCCGGCGGCGGATTGAACTGCCTGTAAATAATCGCGCGCCTGCGCCAGCGCGCCTGCCCGGGTTTCAGCGATCTCGCTGGGGTTGACCTGCAAGGCGCCGCCGGCCAGTTGCTCGAATTCGCGCCCGCGGGTTTCCTGCCAGGCGGGCAGGTGTTCCGCCAGCGTGCCAGCTTTATCTTCAACCTGCTGGCTGAGCTGCACCAGATTATCCAGCGCCTGTTGGGCAGCCGCGCTGCCCTGCTGCAGCACCTGGTTGATCTCGTCCAGCACCACAACCATTTCATTGGCTGTGTCCAGAATGGATTGAAGTTCCTGTTCCAATTGCTCGAGTTCATCGAGGGTTGCGTCCAGCAGGTCGGCGTATAACGCGTAGTACTCTTCAGCCAGATACAACGCCTGTTCGACCTCTTCCAGGGTCAAATAATACAGATAATACAAATCCTCCAGCTCATCCTCACTCACCTGCCCATCCTCAACCGCCGACTCACTGGCTGCGGCTGCTTCCTCGGAAGTCTCCACTGCCTCATCAGCCGAGCTTTCCACTGCCTGGGCAAATTCTTCCTCCGAAATTTCTTCAACCGCCAAGGCGGTGGGCGTAGGCATGGCAGTCAACGTCGCAGCGACCGCCTCCTCGATGGCGTTGTCCATCTCAAACTCAGCGGCTTGCGTGCCGGCGATGCCTGCCTGCACGGTGGCATCCACATCAGCCTGGCTGACGCGCGAGCAGCCTGTGACTGATGAGATCAGGATCATCCCCAAGAGTAAAAAGCGGATTTCTTTCATTCTTCCTCCTGCCAGTAATGCTTAGGATTATTTTATAGCAAAAATATCAACCCGCATGCCTGCGATAAGGTACAATAAGAAACCCGTATTGAAAGGATCTTTTTCAATTGTTCGAAATCTATTTCCTGGGCACCTCAGCCTCCGCTCCCTCCGTGCAGCGCGGGCTGCCCGCCCAGATTGTCATTCATAATGAGCTCCGCTTCCTGGTGGATTGCGGCGAAGGCACCCAGCGCCAGATCCTGCGCTCAGGGCTGGGTTTTCGCAAGCTGAACCGCCTGCTGGTCACCCACAGCCATCTGGATCACATCCTGGGCATTGGCGGGCTGGTATCCACCTACCTGCGCTGGGAAGCCATGGAAGAGCTGGAAATCTACGCCGGCAAGAGCGCCCTGGAACGCATCGAGGACCTGCTCTTGCGCGTGGTCATCCGCGGAGCCAAACCGCCCTTCCCCATTAAGTTCGTGCCGATCGATAGCGGCGTGATCATTGAAGAAAAGGGATTAACCATCAAAGCCTTCCCGGTCAACCATCGCGGCCCGGACTGTTTCGGTTTCATTTTCGAGGAACACGGCCGGCGGCCTTTCCGCGCTGAAGAGGCAGAAAAACTGGGCATCCCGCAAGGTCCGTGGCGGCGCGACCTGGCCAATGAGCAGCCCACCACCCTGCCCGATGGACGCGTGATCGAACCCGGGCAGGTGCTGGGGGATTTTGAAGCGGGCACCCGCTTCGTGGTAGTCGGGGATACCGGAGAAACCGCATCGATCGTGGAATATTGCCGCGGAGCCGACGGATTGGTGATCGAAGGCACATATTTGGAGCCGGAAGAGGCAATGGCGCGCGAGTTCTCGCACCTGACTGCCAGGGACGCGGCGGAGCTGGCCGCGGCAGCCAACGTTAAGCAATTGTTCATCACCCATATCTCGCGCCGCTACCGCGATAAGGATGTGGAAAAGGAAGCCCAGGCTGTGTTTCCCAACAGCGTGTTGGTGCACGATTTTGATCATTATGTGGTCAAACGCGGTTGATGAAAATCCAGCCCAGGCAATTTCGCCAAGTCAGGATATTCTTCCCGGGAATGGCGGTACGTATGGATGGCGGAGATGCCAGAGCTTTTTAGCGGGGATGGTCAGGAACAAAACGATCGCATACCCGATAAGAACCACAGATGCCCGTGAACTCCACAAAACCACCACCAGCAAAGCCAGGCCGATGCCCGCGCTGAGATCGAAATTCCGGGAAAGTAGATAAACCAGGCCGAAAAGGATCAAACCGGTCAATGTCGCCCTGGTGAATAGAACGCTCATTGTCCCCAAAGAAGTGGCCATGCCCTGGCCGCCATGAAAATGGGCGAATAAAGAAAAATCATGTCCCAGGACCACGCATACACCCGCGGCCAGCTTCCAAAGCAATGGCAGGCTGGCTTTTTCGCACAACAGGATCACTAAAGCTCCCTTGCCAAAATCCCCAATTGCCACGCAGATTCCCGCTTTCCATCCCAGAACATGGGTTGTGTTGCGCGCGCCCATATTGCCGTCGCCCAGTTCGCGGATATCCCTGCCGATCATTCTGCGCGAAACCAGCAGCGCAGTGGGAATCGAACCGACCAGGTAACTGATCAGCAGAATTGCGCCGAACCAAAATAATGAAAGCTTATCAGCCATCTTCATCTCTTTTTGGTGCCGGATGATTTTGTATGGTTCTCTAAAATCATTATAGGTAAATTTGACACTGCTATCAACCTGTGATATAAGTTTGGGCATTAACAACTGAAAGCCCCAGATGGTTCTCTTATCCAGAGAGGTGGAGGGATCGGCCCTGTGAAACCTCGGCAACCTGGCGGCAAACGCAGATCATGCGGCTGCTCAAAGGTGCCAATTCCGGCAGAAGGTAATTCTGGAAGATGAGAGGGACCGCAGATACATGCCTTACGTCTGCCCCTCCGTCCAGAAGGGGCAGTTTTCTTTAACCATTGGAGGTTATGCACAAGCAATGAAAACAATGATGAAATCAGCCAAGTACCTGTTCACATCTGAATCGGTAACCGAAGGCCACCCGGACAAAATCTGCGACCAGGTCAGCGACGCCGTCCTGGACGCTTGCCTGGCGCAGGATCCGCGCTCGCGCGTGGCCTGCGAATCGGCCACCAAGACCGGTTTTGTGATGCTGCTGGGCGAGATCACCACCCAGGCCAACCTGAATTACGATGAGATCGTGCGCGATACCGTCAAGGAAATTGGCTACGACGATACCTGCAAGGGTTTCGATTACCAGACCTGCGCGGTTCTGGTGGCTCTGGCCAAGCAATCGGGCGATATCGCCATGGGCGTGGATAAGGCGCTGGAAGCCAAATCCGGCCAGATGACTGAAGCTGAAGTGGAAGCCATCGGCGCAGGCGACCAGGGCATGATGTTCGGCTTTGCCTGCAACGAAACCCCTGTGCTGATGCCCATGCCGATCTACCTGGCGCACAAACTCACCCGCCGCCTGGCGGAAGTGCGCAAGAACGGCACGCTGCCCTGGCTGCGCCCGGATGGCAAGAGCCAGGTAACAGTCGAATATCACTACGGTAAACCGGCGCGCGTGGACACCATCGTGATCAGCACCCAGCATGCCCCTGAAATTGAACAGGCAGAAATCCGCAAGCAGGTCATCGAACACGTGATCAAGGCGGTTGTTCCGGCGGACATGCTGGATGACCAGACCGTTTACCACATCAATCCGACCGGGCGCTTTGTCACCGGCGGCCCGATGGGCGATTCCGGCGTGACCGGGCGCAAGATCATCGTCGATTCCTACGGCGGCATGGGTCGTCACGGCGGCGGCGCATTCAGCGGAAAGGATCCCACAAAAGTAGACCGCTCCGCCGCGTATGCCGCGCGCTGGGCAGCCAAGAACGTGGTGGCGGCCGGTTTGGCGGAACGCTGCGAGATCCAGATAGCCTATGCCATCGGCGTGGCGCACCCGGTCAGCGTGAACGTGGAGACTTTCGATACTGGCAAAATCCCCGATGAGCGTATCGCGGAACTGATCCTCGAGCACTTCGACCTGCGCCCGGGCGCCATCATCCGCGACCTGGACTTGCGCAAGCCGATCTACCGCAAGGTGGCCGCTTACGGGCACTTCGGTCGCGACGACCTTGACCTGACCTGGGAACGCACCGATAAAGCAGAAGCCTTGCGCAAGGCCGCTGGTATTTAAAAGGTTATCCGGTAAACCTGACTTTTCTATAAACAAAACAAAAAACCGCCGCTTCGACTGAGCTCAGCGAGCGGTTTTTTCTTTTCAGAGTTGGATTGGCGATTTTCCCGCTTCTTAACCTTTGCTCTGGAATCATCACACAAGAATGTATGACCTACTTTTACTTTTGGTCGGCTGTTTATTCTTATGATGGTTCTTCATCCCCGAAATCCAGCACGGGGCGCACGCCGCTGCCGGATTCGGATTCCCCCACGATGCCCATCTCCACCAGGCGGTCCACCAGGCGGGCGGCGCGTGTGTAGCCGATGCTCATCTTGCGCTGCAGCATGGATATGGAAGCGCGTTCCTCCTGGCGCACAAGGGCAATAGCCTTGCGCAAGAACGGATCTTCACCAGTGTCAGCGGGTTCATTAAAAAGCGGTGTTTGATCCTGCGCGGAGCTGGGGAAGACCTGCTGCGGCATCAGTTCAGCCGCATTGGGGTTCTCGGCCGCCAGCATTTTCTTCTGATCATTCCAGAATTGCACCAGCCGCTGGATTTCCTCGTTGGAGACGTACACACCCTGCAAGCGTTTGGGGGCTGGCGCGTCCGGCGCCTGGAAAAGCATATCGCCGCGCCCCATTAGGCGTTCCGCGCCAGGTTGGTCGAGCACCACGCGGCTGTCCACCCCGGAAACCACGGTGAAAGAAATGCGCGAGGGGAAGTTGGCCTTGATCTTGCCGGTGATCACGTCCACGGAGGGGCGCTGGGTGGCAATGATGACGTGGATGCCGGTGGCGCGCGCCAGCTGTGCCAGGCGGTTGAGGTTGCGCTCGGTTTCCTCCGGCGCCATCATCATCAGGTCAGCCAGCTCGTCGATCACCACCACGATGTAGGGCAATTTTTGCGGCTGTGTCTTGTTGTAATCGCTCAGGTTGCGTGCACCCACCTCGGCGAATTTTTTATAGCGGC
>Ga0172371_10011016_pt1 | contig 12107 bp, 11 predicted proteins | sample Lak12m_FD_114543 | JGI IMG/M metagenome (GOLD analysis project Ga0172371, IMG submission 114543) | Freshwater microbial communities from Kabuno Bay, South-Kivu, Congo - kab_022012_12m | ecosystem: Environmental > Aquatic > Freshwater > Lake | place: Democratic Republic of the Congo: South-Kivu...
AGCGGCGGCAGTTTGATGCGACCGTCGTGAGCGAAGCTCAGCAGTTCCAGCAACGCCTCCCGGCGCGCCGCCGGGTTGAAACTGTCGAGTTGATGTTCGAGTTGGACGATGTGTGCTTCCATTACGAGCGAAGCTTATAGCAAAGCTTCCACTGTCCCGGCAAAAGGAAAACGGTTATTACTTGTGGTCGTGTTCCCACTCGAAATGCCGGCGCACCAAATAATGCGGCTTGTGGGGCGGACGATGTCCCCAACTCTCGCTGTAACCGTAGTAGATCCAGCCGCTGAGCTTGGTTCCTTTCGTCTCCTTGTCGAGAACCAGCGTCGGATGCCAAGCGACCGGACGCCCAATGCGAGCAATCACTGGGGTCTTCCAAAGCTGCTGCACCCGGTCGCGCGGCCAGTGGATGCCGTCGTCGGAGAACGCCACGTAGAAACCGCTCCGGTCCGGCTGGTCGCGCTCGCGCCATGCGTTCACGCAGAACAACATCACGAACTTCTGCAATGCCGGCGCATAAACCACGTGCGGAAACAATGCGTCCGCCTCTTTCGTGCCGCTGACCATTACCGGCGCATCGCGGCCACCCAACCCCGGCTCGCTGAAGCCGCCGTTGTGGAACTTCTGCCACGCGTCCGGTTTCATGGCGTCCGCAATCCGACAACGCGCGAGGCAGATTTGCACGCCGCGATTGGCAATCCGTTCGTGCGAACTGTAGTAGGTGTACAGAAACTTCCCGGACGGCTCCGCGACAAGACACGGCTCGCCGACGCCTTGGTCGAACCGCCCGCCGGCAACCTTCGCAAGCTGGCCGGAGAGAACCGGCCCCCGTTTCTCGAACGTCAGCCCGTCGTCCTTCGACACGGCGAGCGCAACGCGGCAGTAGAATCCCGGTATGCCGGCGTCATTGCGTTTCATGCCTTCGTGATCTTCGGCATGGTAGATGGCGAGCAGTTCACCCGACGGCGCCCGCCACGCGCCGCTGATGCCAGCGTAACCGTTGTCAAACTCGCCGGCCTTTCCCGGCAGGAGCACGTCCTTCGGCGAACCGAGCGCCGTCATCGTCCTGCCTTCGAGCAACACCGATCTGACCCCCGCCGCCATGATCACGCGGCAGTCAGGCTCTGTGCGAAGCAGACACAGCCGTTCATCTGGGAAATAGTTCAGCCCATGCTGGCCGGCGGCGAGGACCACTTCCGGTTCACCGAGCACGTGGGGAACCACTGGTGGAGTGACGGGTTCCCGCTGCAAGAAGAGCAATGCCACGACGACGATGGACGGCAGCGAGTTCACACTTCGCCGTCTAACGCCCCGGCCCGCGAACGCCGGACCCTTTGCGCTTGGTGATCAAATCGCCCAAATCCTCGCGGCATTGTTCCGCGAGCGCCAGCAGCTTCTGCACAACCTCCGGATGTTTCGCGGCGACGTTGTGGTGTTCCTCGATGTCGCGTTCCATGTCGTAAAGTTCCGGTTCCGGAATGGGCTGCTTCTGGTATTCGCCCGGCCAGCCGTCCATGCCGGGTTTGCGACCGCCCAGCGTGCGGTAGGTGTGCGGCAGAACGAGTTTCCAACGACTCGTGCGCACGGATTCGAGTTCCGCTCCGCTCCAGACGCCGAACGGAATGCCGTAGAAGAAATATGCTTCATGCGGGTTCTTCGCGCCTTTCTGGCCGGACAACAGCGGCCAGATGTCCAAGCCGTCAATCTTGTGATCCGGCAATTTCGCCCCGATCAACCGCGCCAGCGTCGGCAACAGATCAATCGTGCACGCCATTTCCTTGCACGCTTTCCCGGCAGGGATGTGTCCCGGCCACGAAATAATGAACGGCACGCGCGTGCCGCCGTCCCACGTCGTCGTCTTGCCCTCGCGCAACGGATACGCCGACCCGGCGTGATTGCCATAGACGAGCCACGGGCCGTTGTCGGAGAGAAACATGACGATGGTGTCCTTCTCCAACCCGCGCTTCTTCAACGCCGCCAGAATCTCGCCCGTGCTCCAGTCAATCTCTGCAACCGCGTCGCCATAGAGGCCGCGTTTGGTCGTGCCGCGGAATTTTTCGCTCACGGCCAGCGGAACGTGCGGCATCGTGTGCGCCACGTAGAGGAAGAACGGGCGCTCCTTGTTGCGCTCAATGAACCTCACGGCGCGCTCGGTGTATTGCGCGGTCAACTGTTCCATGTCACGGTGGCTGAGTCCCGCGTTTATGATTCTGTCGCCGTCGAAGAGTGGCAGCGGCGGAAACACGCCGGGCTTTTCCGGGTGGAGCGGCCACTGGTCGTTGGAATACGGCAGTCCGAACCATTCATCGAAGCCGCGGTGAGTCGGCAGGAACTGGACGGGCCTGCCCAAGTGCCATTTGCCAACCATGCCGGTCGCGTAGCCCTCTTGTTTCATCATCTTGGGGAAAGTCAGTTCACGTTCATGGATGCCGAAGTCGTACCACGGTTCCATCGCACCTTCGATGCCGACACGGTTCGGATAACAGCCCGTCATGATGGCCGCGCGCGACGCGGAGCAAACCGCCTGTGCCACGTGGAAGTCCGTGAACCGAATCCCTTGACGCGCCAGTCGGTCCAAGTTCGGCGTGGCAAACCCCTTGGCGCCATACACGCCAACGTCCGCGTAGCCGAGATCGTCCGCGAGGATGAGGATCACGTTGGGGAGCCGCTCAGCCGCTGAAAGAGCGCTCGCAGCAATCAGTAGAAGAATGAGCAAGCGATACATGATGAGTGCAGTATATCAAGCGGCGGCGAAAAGACAGCCCCGCTCATGTCGTTGCCGGCGATGACTGCGGGTGGGCAGAAGTCTTGATGAAACTCGCCGCCACGATTCCGATGACGGCGCATATCGCAATGAAAATCCAGCCGGGCGTGTAGTCTTTGCCGGTGGCTTTCACGATGACCAGCGCGCTGAATATCTTGGTGGCGAACGCCGCCCCGCCGTAGCCGCAGCAGTTGACGAAGCCCATCGCCTTGCCATAAACCTCCGGCGTGAAAATCTCGGCGGGCACGGCAAGGATCGGTCCCCACGCCATGTTGGCGAAGAACCCCATGCCGCAAAGCGCCAGCATCAGCAGGCCGGGCGCGCCTGTCTCCAGCGAGCCGAGCAACAGCAGAAAGGGAATCAGTCCGGCAAAACAAACGATGATCATAACGCGCCGATTATTCCGGAACAGTTTGTCCGACGCCCATGACGACGCGAAGCTTCCCACCGCCGCGGCGACAAAATAGAGCGCGTTCCACCAGCCCATCGTTGCCAGCTTGAAGCCGAATGTGTCGGACAGATAAAGCGGAATCCAGACCAACGTTCCCCAGTAGGTGATCTGCATGACGATGGCGACGAGGACTACCGCCATGTAGCTGCGGTTCTTGAAGAAGTCCAGGAACGAGAAATTCTTCGTGGCCATGATCTGCTGCTGGGCGTTCTTGAAGTCGTCGCCCTTCAGGATTCCGGCCTGCAACTCATCTTGATACGAGTGTTCCAGTTCCTCGCGTGTGATGTGTTTGTAGTTCTCGGGCCGGTCAAACACGAATAGGGCGATCAATATCAGCGGCGCGACACCGGTGGCAGCGCTGATAAAAAACACCGGCCGCCAGTCTCCGAAATAGACAGTGAGCTGCGTGGCGACAACGCTCGCCCACGCCGGCGTCAGAATCCACGCCAGCGACAGCAACGCCTGCGCCCGGGCGCGGCCTTCCTTGTTGAACCAGCGCATCAGGATTCGCGCGGACGGCACCAGTTCCGTGCCGATCAGCAGGCCGAACAACGCCATCCGAAAGAAATACTCTCCCGGCGATTTGATCAGCCCCATCCAGCCGGCCATGATGGACCACGTGACAATCGAAAACAGCAGCAGCCGTTTCGCGCCGAACTTGTCGGTCAATACGCCGGAGATGACCTGCGCGGGCGCGTAGAAAATCATCATCAGAAACGCGCCGGTGCCGATGTCGGTTGTCGTCAGGCCGATGTCCTTGGCGAATCGCGGCGTCAACACGGTGGCGATGACGCGGTCCAGCCACTGAATGCTGTACGCGAACACAAGGACACCGGCGATTGTCCACCGATACGGGAGTCGGGTCGCCATTTGTTAGTACGCGCCAAACTCGTATGCGGCATCGAACATCGCGATGATGTTTTCCGGCGGCACGTTCGCCTGGATGTTGTGGACTTGGTTGAACACGTAGCCGCCGCCGGGGCTGAAAATCCGCACGCGCTCTTTCACGTGCTCGCGAATCTCCGCCGGGGTCGCCTTGCCGAGGACGCGCTGCGTGTCGCAGCCGCCACCCCAGAACACGAGCCGGTCGCCAAACTCCTTCTTCAAGCGCGCCGGGTCCATGTTGGCGGCGGAAGTCTGGATGGGATTGAGGATGTCAATGCCGGCTTCGATGAAATGCGGAACCAAGTGATAGACCGAACCGCACGAGTGCAGGAACGTCTTCCAGTGCGTGTTGGCGTGAATCCAATCGCAGAGCTTCTTGTAGTGCGGCTTCATCATCTCGGCCCAGAGTTCGGGCCGGAGGAATTCGCCGCGTTGCGTGCCGCTGTCGTCGGCGGCAATACCCCACGCAAAAACGTAATCGCCGATGGCTTCCTTCGCCAGTTTCAGGCACTTGATCGTCGCGTCCACCGAGCGATCCATCATCTCGTGGCAGGTTTCCTTTTCCGTCATCAACATCATCATCCACTCGTCGGTGAGACCTTGGGTGACGTTGCTGGTCCGGTCGGTGATGAGGCTCAGGCCGAGGAAACAAACGCCAAATCCCCAGCCGAGAATCGCGTAGTCGGTGTTCTTGTAGAGCGAGCGACCGTAATTGCTCAGCAGCTTCAGATGTTCGTCGGAAATGTCGGCGATGGGCCGGAACTTCTTCGGATCAATGCTGTCGCCCCGGTTGAACGACATGTCGTCGAAGTAGTAGCCGCCTTTCGGCATCTGGAACGTCGTGGGCGAGCCGTCGGCGTTGAGCAGGAGCCAGTTGCCCGCCGCGTCCTCGGCGATGCGCGTGTCGGGCGGGAAGAGCACGTTGGTGCCGTCGAAGAGGCGGCGCGGAATCCACTCGCGGTCGGGCCGGCTCAGCGGCAACACGCACGACAAATCCAGCGGCACCACGTCCACGTGCAGCCGGTGCAACACCGGTTCTTCGAGCGCGGCAATCATAAAACGCGTGTCGAGCACCTTCGTCGGAGTCGCGATGCCGAGTTTGCGTTTGACCTTGTCGTAGGCGATCGAAGCGATGGTCGAGGCTTTCATGCCGCCGAGATCAATCGGCACGCGGTCGGGGGTTTGGTGGTTGACGGCTTTGGCGACTCGTTCACGTGATGTCATGGCAGGCGCTCCGGTTGGTTTCGGCGCCGAGCTTAGACTGCCGGCGCAGGTTGTCAACGCCGCAGATTGCATCCAGCCTTCAGGGGATGACCCAGCGTGGCGCGATCTGATCAGCCTCGTCGGCCGTGACCAACCAGTTCAGGAGCCGCTGCTTCATTTCATCCACCACCGACTTGTGCGCCGGGTCGGAAGCGAGGTTGTGCTGTTCCTGCGGATCGTTCGCCAAGTCATACAACTCGGCGCTGCCGTCGCAGTAGTAGTTGTACTTCCAGCGCGCGGTGCGGACCATCTTCGCGTCGGGATGACGGATTCCCTTGACGCCCTTCCCTTTCTCAAACGTGAAGTCCATATTTCCGCCAGTGATCACTTCCGGGATGACGTTCTCGCTGAACACTGCCTCGCGCGCGGGGCCGAACAGGTTGCGGCCCTGACATTCGACCGGCTCCGGCAAGCCAATGAGTTCGAACAACGTTGGCAACACATCCACGCTCTCCGCCAGCGCGTCGTGGCGACCCGGACGGACTCGACCGGGGAAATGGATCATCAAGGGTACATGAATTGAGGCTTCGAAGAAAAGATTCTTGCCTGTCAGTCCATGTTCGAGAAGTTGGTCGCCGTGGTCCGAACTGAAAACCACGATGGTGTTCTTCGCGGCACCCGCTTCTTTCAATGCGTCGAGCACGAGTCCCACCTCGCGGTCGAGATGGCTGACAGTTCCGTAATAGCTCCGGTAAAGCCATTCGAGTGTCCGGCGATCCATGTCGTACTCCGGCTTCTTCCCGCGCAGGATGAGTTTCTGGACCGGCGGAGGCAGTCGCCCGATCGTCTCCGCGGTTTCCGGCGCGGGCAACGGAATCTCCACGTGGCTGTACATCGAGTCGAACGGCGCCGGCACGTCATACGGGCCGTGCGGTTTCCAAAACGAGCAGAAAAGGAAAAACGGACGGTCACCCGCCGTCAGTTCCTTCAACCGCTCACGCGTGCGCAGTCCGGTCCATGTTGTCTCGGTAAATCGCTCGTCAATCGCCGCCCGAAAAGGATTCGCGTCCGGTGGCAGGCCGGCGCGGAGTTTCGGAACCGTCCGCGCCAACCGCCGATACGGAATCTCGCGGAGCGGATCGTGCGCCTGACGCCACTTCGCGTAGTCGGACCATTCATCGGTGAAGCCAGCGCCGTCGTGCAGGTCAACCAGATCGAAACCGGTGCGCCGCGCTTCATCCGTCGTCGGCGGGTACCGATAATAAAGATGCGTCTTGCCGACCAACGCCGTGCGATAGCCGGCGCGTTGGAGCATGGCCGGCAACAACACTTCGCTGGCTGCCAGCGGCGTGTAGTTGACGCGGTTGCGGTGGCTGTGCGGATAGCGTCCCGTGAAGAACGAGGCTCGCGACGGCACGCACACTGGCGCCTGCACGAACGCGCGCGAAAAGTTCGCCGACTCCGCCGCCAGACGATCGAGGTTCGGGGTCTTGATGATCGCGTTGCCGTTGGCCCCGACACAATCGTAGCGCAACTGGTCGGACATGATCCACAGGATGTTCGGCCGGCGCGGCGCTGCATCTCCGCCCCACGCTGACGCCGCGCAAACCACGGCGGCGATGATCGCGAATTCTTTTCGGCTCATACAGTATGCCAAACTCTCATTCTTCGCGCCCTGCCGCAACGATTATGTTTGCGGCGTCACGCCGGGCGAGATACAAAAACACCGCAGCAGAAAGGACAAAAATATGATTAGAACATCTGGTTGGATTTGCTTGTTTGTGTTGGCGGCGACGATCGCCGTTGCCGCGGAGAAGCCGGAAGCCTCCGGCGTCACGATCCAGCGCTACGACAATGCGGAAATGGTGAAGTTCTCATGGGGTTGGATCCGGTGGTTGATGAACTCCAAGGTGGACCCGAAAGCGGAGATGACCGTTGGCATCGTGCACATCGAGCCGCACCAAACCAATCCTTATCACAAGCACCCCAACAGCGCCGAGTATGTCCACGTGCTCAGCGGCTCCTGCGAACAGCTCGTCGGCGACAAATGGGTGCCGATGAAGACCGGCGACATCATGCGGTTTCCCAAGGGCGTGCCTCACATGGCGCGCACCGGCAAGGAACCATGCCGCTCGATGATCGTGTACGACACCGGCGACCGCCAGATGGTGGTGCTGGAGCAAAAGAAGAAGTAATCACGGGCCGAAAGGAACCGACATCATGACAATGAATCGCCGCTCGTTTCTGAAACAACTTGGTTGCGGAGTCGCCGGGGTCGGATTGTTGTCGCTGGTACCCGGCTGCCGGACTACCGGGCCCGCTCTGAACGCCCACAGCCTGCCGCGAAGTACGCCGGAAGCCGAGGGCGTGTCGTCGGCCGGGATTCTGGCGTTCCTCGACGCCATCGCACAAAGCACACACGAACTGCACAGCTTCATGCTTGTCCGGCACGGACGCGTCGTGGCCGAAGGCTGGTGGACGCCGTACGGGCCGCGGTTCAATCACACGATGTACTCGATGAGCAAGAGCTTCACCTCCACGGCAGTCGGGTTCGCCGTCGCCGAAGGCCGGCTCACCGTGGACGACAAGGTGGTAAAATTCTTCCCGAACGATCTGCCCGACAAAGTCAGTGACAACCTCGCTGCGCTGCGCGTTCGTGATCTTCTCTCGATGTCCGCCGGCTGCGCAAAGGAACCGACCCGCAGCGTTGTGCAAGAAGAGAATTGGGTCCGCGCATTCCTCGCCGTGCCGTTCGCGCACCAGCCCGGCACCCAGTTCATGTACAACAGCGCCGCCACCTACATGTGCTCGGCCATCGTCCAGAAAATCACCGGCCAGAAGATCATTGATTACCTCACGCCACGGCTGTTCGAGCCACTCGGCATCGAAGGCCCGACGTGGGAGGTTTGCCCGCACGGCATCAACACCGGCGGCTGGGGACTCAGCATCCAGACCGAAGGCCTCGCCAAGTTCGGCCAGCTTTACCTCCAACAAGGCCACTGGCAGGGCCGCCAGATCCTGCCCGCGTCATGGGTTCAAGAAGCCACGACGTTCAAGATTCAGCAACCCGCGCCCGCCAAGCCGGCGCGACCGAACGCCCAGAACGACTGGCTCCAAGGCTACTGCTACCAATTCTGGCGCAGCACCCACAACGCCTACCGTGGCGATGGCGCCTTCGGCCAGTTCACCATCGTCATGCCCGAAAAAGACGCCGTGCTCGTGATGACCAGCGAAACCAAGAACATGCAAGGTGAACTCGACCTCGTCTGGGAACACATCTTACCGGCACTAAAAGACTATCCGCTGTTTGTTGACCGCGCGGCACACGCCCGACTCCAGCAAACGCTCTCGTCGCTGGCCCTGACGATGCCGAAAGGCCAAAGCTCCGCGCCATTCACTTCAAAAACCTTCAAACTCGACGCGAACGACCTCGGTCTCCAAAACGTTTCGTTCGTATTCCGCAACGACGCCTGCCTCGTCACATTCCGCGACGCGCAGACCATGCATCCCATCCCGTGCGGCCTCTCCCGCTGGCAACGCGGCTCGACCGGTTTGCCCGGCACACCGCCGCGGCTCATCTCCGGCGGCGCGCCCAAGCCCGGCACCAAGTTCAAGATCGCCACCAGCGGCGCATGGAAGGACGAGAACACCTTCGAGTTCATGATGCGCTACTATGAAACCCCGCATCACGACACCGTGACCTGCCGCTTCGACGGCGACAAGGTGAAGATCGCCTTCCTGAACAGCATCACCGGGATGAATCCCAACGCCAAGGACAAACGTCCCGTGCTGCAAGGGAAGATCGGTTAGTTACTTCAGACCGAGCCAAGACTTGATCGCGGACTCGATGGAAGCAAGTTGTTCTGGAGCAAGCGTGGCGCGTCGTCGCACCAGCACTGAGGGCGGAATGTTGCGAAGTCCTTGAACGTCAAAGACGCCCGGTTCCAATCCGGGAACAGCGAGACTGACTTCGAACCGCGTGCCGCGCGGCGCGGTCGTGTGAGGAATAATGGCGTAGAGAGCGCGTTCCTGATCGAGAAATCCAACGCTGATGACCAGTGCCGGCCGAACCTTGGCCGCCAGTCCTAGATCCACTTGCCAGACTTCACCGCGGTTGGCCGTTGGCATGAGACTCCTCGGCGCGGTCGTATTCTTGGAACGCGCGGTCCGCGGCCAGCAACAGATCGGCCTCGGTCTCGACGCGGTGCGCGTCCTGATAAATCAACGCGCCTTTGCGTTCGCGGAAGAGGCGATCCACGTCCGCGGCCAGTTGCTTCAGCTCGCGCTCGCTCAACGCCGGCAAAGCGGCTTCAATTTCCATCAGCGTGCTCACGCGGAGACTATACCGCACCCGCTGTTTCAGTTCAACGGCTTCTTGCGCCAGAAAAACAACACCGCATCACGACACCGTGACCTGCCGGTTTACCGGCGACACAGTCAGGATTGCCTTCCTGAACAGCATCACCGGCATGAATCCCAACGCCAAGGACAAGCGTCCCGTGCTGCAAGGCCGCTGTTAGTCGTTAGTGTCTCAAGGTTTGTTAGGTGAAATGCTCCGGTTTTGTTCTGTCGGGTTGATGATTTCTATGCTTTCGACTCTGAGAACCAGTCCCCACTTTTGTTCTGCAGCAGGCTTAGGCGGTGGCCACGGACCTCCGAAAATGCGCTCCCATCGCGATACCTTTTGTTCTGCATCAGGTTTAGGTGGCGGTTGCGGTGATACCCACGGACCGCCGTGAAACAACCCTGGAGTACCATCCACGATTCTGCCGGTTATGCTCAGAACTTTGCCGGCATATCCGTTCGCTCGGTAGCCTGTGCCAGAACGGTCAGCCAAGAAGACTGTCGGATGCCACTCGAGTTTCCAAGGGTAGTTTGGGGACGATTCAACTTTCCCTTTCGTACTCTCCACCGTGAATTTGGTCGCTAGAAATATTTTGCCATCGCGCAAATACAATTCACCTTTCTCAGCGCGCCCGATGAATGTTCCGACATACGGAGGTACCATCTTTGATTTTGAAAGTGTCGCGGCACGCCTAGCAGACAGCCACTTCTCCATCGCGACAGAGTCAACGACCTCAATCCTTTTGGCACGGAGAATCCCTGCCGACCTCAATAGCGTATTAGCTTCGGGTACTTCAAGGCTCGGCCCTCCGACAAACGGATAAACACGTCCCCCTCTTGTTTCAGCAGTCACCTTCAATATCTTTCCAACGTAACTGTCGGCAGAGCAAGCTACGTTAGAAGCGTCAACCAAGATCGCTTTCGTCCAACCTGCACGGCTCCAAGGCTCGTTCTTTTCTACATCTAACCAGCAGTATCCTCCATGTGTTCGTATCCCTTTCGTCGTCTCTATCCTGAGCACAGCCACCGCGAATGATTGGCCGTTCGTGGAGCATAATTCCACTTTCTCAGCGTGTCCTATGAATGTACCGCTGTACCAAGGAAACGTATAACACCCAATAAGAATCAACATGACAGGCAGCAATAAGAACATGCGCCATGCGCGACCGCTATTTGAGGTCTTGCGTTGCATACGACCCAGCCAACTCTACCGCTGTACACAACCCAGTCAAGCCATCAGAATCATCGGGAAGTGTTCCGGTTTTGTTCCGGATGCGTCGGGCGTTCGTCTTGACCGTCGGTTGGCCGCCTTGTATGGTTGCCGACCATGAGAGCCATTCAGTTTGTTGCACCGAGAAAAATCGCTTTTGTGGATGCGCCAATGCCGACGTTGCAGGACGGCGACGTGATGGTCCAGTGCAAATGGGTCGGGCTGTGCGGCAGCAACATGGGACAGTATTCCGGCGAGGGAATCTGGGCGAACATCAAGAACCCACCGGGCTGGGCCGGGCACGAGAACATCGGCACCATCGTCGAGTCGCGCTGCCCGGAATGGAAAGTCGGACAACTGGTATTGGCTCAACCGGAAGGGTATTTCGGTTTCGCGGAGTACTTCCGCACCAAGCCGCCGGGCATCGCCGCGTTGCCCAAGGACGCCCCGGACATCCCGGCGTTCATGATGGCTCAGCCGCTGGCCACGGTGCTGCGGGCGATGACCCAGACCGAGAACGTCATCAACCAGCGTTGCGCCGTGATCGGCGCGGGACCGATGGGGTTGATCTGGATCCACGTGCTCCGCCAATTCGGCGCGCGGCAGATCATCGCGACGGACATTCTCGACTGGCGATTGAATTGGGCAAAACGAATGGGCGCTGACACCGTCATTGACGCCTCAAAAGAGAACGTCGCCGATGTCGTGCGCGACCTGACCAGCGGGAAGATGCTCGATTTCGTGGCCACGGCCACCACATCGGCGGAAGCGCTCGCTTCCAGTGTCCCTTTGCTCCGGCGCGATGGCCGGTTGTTCGTGTTCGGGATGCCGCACCACAACGACCAGAAGTTCCCGTGGTATGCCGCGTTCCGCAACGAGTTGAAGATGATTTGCTCGGTCGGCCCAGAGTGCGCGGCGTTTTTCCAAATCGCGATGGACATGATGGTGGATGGCCGGGCCAGCATCCTCGGCGAGGCCGTCACACCGCGGATGAAGTGGGACGAAGCGGAGAAAGCCTTCGAGATGTATCACGACTGCGCGCGCGACTCGCAGAAGCTCGTGCTGGAACTATGAGTCTGGTGGATTACGAGCAACGCGACGGCATCGCCGTGTTGCGGCTGAACGCCCCACCCGTCAACGCCATCACTTTTGCCGTGCTCGACGAACTCGGCGCCGGCGTCCGCCGCGCCAACGCCGATCCCGAAGTGCGCGGCCTCGTCATCACCGGCACCGACCGCCTCTTCAGCGCTGGC
>Ga0172371_10011019_pt1 | contig 12106 bp, 11 predicted proteins | sample Lak12m_FD_114543 | JGI IMG/M metagenome (GOLD analysis project Ga0172371, IMG submission 114543) | Freshwater microbial communities from Kabuno Bay, South-Kivu, Congo - kab_022012_12m | ecosystem: Environmental > Aquatic > Freshwater > Lake | place: Democratic Republic of the Congo: South-Kivu...
ACTTGCTGATGCCGGGGCAGAAGTAAAAGAGGTCGTTATTCCCGGTTTAGACATCATGCGTATAACCCAGGTAGTGACAATGTTAGGTGAGATGGCAGCCACCATGCGCAAATACCCGGCCAATTTCAAGGATTTGCGTCCTGCAACACGTATCGGCCTCGATATGGGTCGTGAGTTTGAAATCAGAGACTATATCAAAACCCAGAGGATGCGCACACATTATATGAATATCTTCAGTGATATCTTTACCAAGGTTGACGCTATCATAACACCGGCCACAGCTATAACAGCTCCTCAAGTCTCGCTTAACGATGCTTCCGCGGGTTGGTTGGACCTGGCTGGCGCTACCGAGATCATGCGCTACACATTCCCGGCCAACCTGGTGGGGCTGCCGGCCATCAGCTTTCCGGCGGGCTATAACAACCTTGGACTGCCCATCGGCATACAGGCCATGGGACGGTGGTGGGATGAAGACCTTTTACTGCGCATTGCTTTCAATGCCGAAAAAGTGGTGGAGCGCAGGAGACCGGTCAGGTATTTTGATCTGATTTGATTAACGATGCCGGCTGTTTTGCTGCAATCTGGCTATCATCGAGGAGTATGAGTCTTGGAAATATTTTTGAATTTGCTGCGTGATTTCGGTCTTACCTTCGTACCGCTATTCGTGGCAATGGATTCCATAAGCACGGTGCCCATATTGTTGACCATAACACAGGGTATGCAGGATAAGACAAGGAACGTGGTGATACGCCTTGGGCTGATTACTGCACTGGGGTTAGGATTGGCTTTCATAGTAATCGGGAAAAGCATCTTTACCTTCATGGGTATCACGGTTAACGATTTTCTTATTGCCGGTGGACTTATCCTTTTCCTGCTGGGCGCAAAGGAATTGGTAGCAGGTAAAATGTTTGAAGCACAGGCTGCTACCGGTGACAATGTCGTGGGTATAGTTCCCCTGGGCACACCCCTCGTGGCTGGTCCAGCAGTACTGACCACTCTGCTACTCCTCACTGACCAGTATCATATAGCTATGGTAACCTTTTCTTTCGTAGTTAACCTGCTGTTGACATGGCTCTTTTTCGCACAGGCCAACAGGCTGGTCAAAATACTGGGAAATGGTGGAATGATGGCCCTATCCAAAATATTTGCGCTGCTGCTGGCTGCCATAGCTGTCGCAATGATACACCGTGGAGTTCAGTCTATTCTGCACGGATGAAGGTGTCTATTTAGACAGCAATATATATAATATAGCCTGGCCAAATTCATAGCTAGTATCAATGAAAAGAAGTGCAATGAAAAGGTATTTTATTAAGTAGTCATAACCTTCCGCCACGTTTTACAGCGACGTCGGGAAGATTTGGCGTTGCCACCTTTTCTGTACCAGTTGTAATGCGAATTGTGAGGCCCAAATGGGGGGGAGTTTAATTATACTTGGACCGGATTACCGGGGCGGGGTTTCAGCGCATATCAGTTTAAGAATATAGCTAGTATATATGTCTATGTATTCGTTTAACGTGCACAGTTTTTGAAATGCCCATCGTCTGATCGCCCACATCTGCGCTATGACTATTATGGTTTGAGCTATCATTTGAGGATGTTCGATTTCGAATACTCCTTTTTTACACCCTCGGATGAGCAGCTTCTCAAACTCGGTTACTATATCCCTGTCCACATTTATGATGTTTTGGCGCGCCGAGGGTTCGACATTCTGCATGGAGCGATATGAAAACATGATTAAATCCTGAATTTCATCAACCGACTTGATAAGTTCGCCCATCGCCTGTTTCAAGGCTTCAACCGGGTCCAGCGATTTAGATTTGCTGAAAGCTTTTTTGCGGAAAGCCATCTCCCTCTGTATTCCAAGATCGATAACCAGACAGAGTATGTCCTCTTTAGACCCCACATACCGGTACAGGGAACCTATGCTCATGTCGCAGGCTTCAGAAATGTCACGGGTATTCGTGTTGGAATACCCCTTTTTTACAAAAACTCTGGCCGCACATTTAGCTATATGTGCCCGCCGGAATGAGATCAACCCTTCGTTTTTACTGTAAGCTCTCATTTTTTGACCTCATTAATTATAGAAGCGTAGGGAGTGTGCGCTCACTCACTCATTATATATTAATGAGATAAATATTGAAAGACATCTTGACAGGCCCTTAATGGTATGTTATATTTTGGTATATGAGTGAGCGCTCACTCATAATACATTTTAATAGCAATATATCCGGAGCAAAGAGATGTATAAAAAAATCATTTTCAGCAAAAAAGACGGCGTTGCCAGGATCATTTTAAACCGGCCTGAAGCCATGAACAGTCTCGACCTGGAGATCGTGCTCGAGCTTGAAAAGGCGCTGAACAGTTGTGAGACGGACGATGAGATAAGGGCCGTGATAATAACGGGAAGCGGGAAGGCGTTTTGCGCCGGCGCGGATTTGAAATACCAGCTCAATGTGATTGCCGGAAATGTCACACGGGAGCGTGAATTTATCAACCATGTCAGAAAAATGACGGATATCATACATGGATTGAGTAAACCTGTAATAGCTGCCGTAAACGGTTTTGCGCTGGCAGGCGGATTTGAAATATTGCTGGCGTGCGACCTGGCTATCGCTGCCGCCGGTGTGAAAATCGGTGATCAGCATATCAATTATGGCTTGTTGCCAGGCGCCGGCGGCAGTCAGAGGCTGCCCTGGCTGGTAGGTGTCAGGAGAGCGAAGGAGATTTTATTAACCGGCAAATGGTTATCGGCTTCAGAAGCAGAAAATATGGGCCTGTTGAATAAGGTCGTACCGGCTGCTGAGCTCGAATCTGCAGCCATGGAAATGGCAACTAACCTGGCAAATAAAAGCTCCTTTGCATTAAAAGAGATGAAGCGTCTTGTGAATTTGTATAACGAGACCAATACGCAAATCGGGATGGATATAGAAAGCCAGGCTTGCATAATGCTGGTGGCCAGTGAAGACGCGCATGAGGGTGTCAAAGCTTTTAATGAGAAGCGCGACCCTCAGTTCTGACCGGTGACCACTTCCATTTAAATCTGTGTTGTTCAAATTCACTTACCGGGGAAATATCTTGTTATGGAGATGAAATGGGTAATAAAGTAGCGATTATCGGGATAGCACAAAGCAAATATGTCGAAAACCGAAGCGACTCTCTGGCTGAGGTAATTTTCGACGTGTGTTACAGGGCGCTGCAGGATGCCCGGCTGAATATTAAAGATATTGAGTCTGTAACACTGGGGGCGCATGACATGGTGGATGGCAGGGGCATAACCACCATGTTGACTGCTGCGCCTGCCGGAGCATATCTCAAAGACGAAATACGGGTAGCGGAAGACGGCGCTTTTGCTGCTGCACTGGCCTGCCTCAGGATCCTATCGGGCGAATTTTCCAATTCGCTCGTCGTAAGCTGGAGCAAATGTTCGGAGTGCGAACCGGGTACTTTGAACACGGTTGCCAACCTCAGCTATGATCCGTTTTTCTATCGCCCCTTCGCGCTTAATGATGTCATCTCATACGCAATTCAAGCTCAGCAATACAAGTTGAAATACGGTATCGCAGATGAACAGGCCGCCCGGGTGGTCGTGAAGAACCGCGCTAATGCTTTAAATAATGAACTGTCTCATCTCAAATCGGCAGTTACTGTCGAAGATGTGCTCAAGTCTTCCCCGAGCTCAACTCCTTTGAAAAAGCTTGATCTGCCTCCCTGGTCGGATGGCGCCTGTGCAATGGTGATAGCCAACGAAAAATTGGCCGGGAAAATGAAAAAACAGAGCGCCTGGGTGAAGGGATTTGGCTGGTCTAACGATACTTATTATAGCGGGGATAAAGAATTATCCAGGTTGGAATCATTGTCGGCGGTCGCAGCTAAAGCGTACAAAATGGCGGGAATATCCAATCCATCGAAGGAGTTAGATGTAGCGGAAATCCATGATATAACTTCTTTCCAGGAGTTGATGGAATACGAGGCGCTGGGCTTCTGTTCCGAGGGCATGGGGGGCAGATATGTTCAAAGCGGGGCCACCTCTTCGACAGGCGATATCCCTGTCAATCCGTCAGGGGGATGCCTCTCGACAAATCCTTATACAGCCGTGGGTTTAATCAGGATTGCGGAAGCCGCGCTTCAGGTCACGGGAAGAGCGGGGAGTCACCAGGTTCCCGGCGTTAAGACTGCGCTGGCCCATGGGATCAGCGGACTATCGGCACAGAGTAACTGCGTCTTTATCCTGAGTAAAAATCAGTAAAAGGAGTACCAGAATTGGCAAGAAAAGTGGCAATAGTAGGTACAGGACAAACTAAATACGCTACTAAGCGATTCGATTTATCCGCTCCAGATATGGTGTACGAGGCCACCAGTAAGGCGCTGGATGACGCCGGACTGACAATAAAAGATGTCGATGCCGTCGTTTTTGGAATGGCGCCCGAGTCCCTGGACGGCGTCAATTCCATGGACAAATGGTGCTCCTCCGCTGCGGCGGCATATGGCAAGCCGTTTATGAGGGTCCATACGGGAGGGGCCACCGGTGGTTCAACTGCCATTGCGGCCGCCTACCATGTGGCCTCCGGCTTATTTGACGTGGTCCTTGCGGTGGCTGTGGAGAGAGTGGGTGAGACGCCGGATGCGCAGAGGGTGCTGAACCGTATATATGACCCGGTAATAACCTCGGATTTTGCCCTCAACATTATCAATGTGGTTGCAATGGGGACTTCGCGGGCCATGCAGACCCATGGATTCACCGAACATCACATGGCATTAATAGCGGTAAAAAACCATCTTAGCGCGCTGAACAACCCGTATGCGCACCTGCAATTCAGCATGACGGTTGATGATGTGCTTAAGTCGCCACTGGTGTGCTGGCCGCTGAAAATGGGGGATTGTTGCCCCAGATCCGACGGAGCGTGCGCCGTGGTCTTTGCCTCCGCAGATAAGGCAAAAAAAATAGCCCGCGTTCCGGCCTGGGTTAAAGGAATGGCGGCGATAACCGATATAAATGTACCCGGGGAAACCGGCGATTCAGGATGGATGTCGACAGACGCCGTGTGGAAAGCTTACAAAATGGCTGGCATCGACAATCCGAGGCGACAGATACAGGTGGTTGAGTGCTACGCTCCTTTTTCATCGATGGAGTTGCTGCTCTATGAGGGCCTGAAATTTTGTGAAGCATCGGAGATCGCCAGGTTGGTGGAATCGGGGTTTGGAGAGATGAACGGCGAGGTCCCTTTTACACCTTCCGGCGGAGTCATGTGTTCAAATCCCATCGGCGCTACGGCTTTAATCCGAGTAGCTGAAGCTGCCATACAGGTGATGGGAAAAGGTGATAAGCGGCAGGTGCCCGGAGTGATTAATGCCCTGGCTACAGGATCGGGCGGTTCACCGGGAGTAGGTTCGGCAGGTTTCAGCACGGCTATGATCCTGGGAAAGCGACCTTAAGTACATTAAAAGTAGGAGGAGATAGTGATATGCCAGAGAAACAGGAGTTGTTAAGCGTCCCCGGTGTATGGAATTTGCCATACAAATACAGTGCGGGAGAGACGATAAGTAAATTCCTTATCGAACTGCGTGATAATGCCAGGATAATGGCGACCAGATGTAATCAATGCAACCGTGTCATAATACCTCCCCGGTCTTATTGTGAACGGTGCTTTATACCGATCAAGGACAATTGGATAGAGTTGCCGCCGAGGGGCACCGTGGCCGCATACACTCTGGTCACAAGTAAGTTCGTCGGGCTTCCGGACCCGCCCTATGTTATAGCCTATATTAAACTTGAGGGCGCGGATACCACTTTCCCTCACTATCTTACCGGCATTGACCTGTCCGATACAGCAAAAATAAGAGAAAAATCGCTCCTGGGGCTACCGGTCCGAATTGTTTTCAGGGACAGGGCTGAACGTGAAGCCAGGATGACCGATTTCAGAGTCGAGCTTGTATAAGTAGTCCACTATTAAATACTAATTGGAGGAGGGAACCATGGAAGATATATATGCAAAGAAGATATGGAAAAAATGGTATAACGACAGGGTATCGAAAAAACTCGATTACCCGTCTATTTCAACCGCCGATTTCATGGGAAAAGCTATAAAGAAATACCCTGACCGCATCGCCGTTCACTATATGGATACAAGTATCACGTACAGGGAACTGGACGGCTACGCAAATAAATTCGCCGATTTCCTGCACAGGTCGGGATTGAGACAGGGTGATGTGATCGGTTTGAATGCCCTGAATACCCCTGCGTATTACATTGCAGTACTGGGGATATTGAAAGCCGGATGCATCTTAACCGGTGTCAGCCCTTTGCTCACACCGAGCGAAATTGAATTTCAACTGAATGACTGCGGCGCCAAACTGCTGTTGACGATGGATTTTCTGTGGGGAAATGTAAAACAGGCCATCGGTAAAACTAACGTGAAAACCGTGGCAATATTCGGCTTATCCGATTTTCTGCCGGATGCCGCCCAAATCCCTGACAGTATATTGCACGAGGCGCCGGGTGTAAGTGTGCACAGGTTCACGGACATCATGAGGGATATGCCTGACAGGGGACCCGCGGAAAAGGTGGACCCTGATGCTATTTGTTGGATCCAATATACGGGCGGCACTACAGGACGATCGAAGGGGGCGACATGGACCAACAGGGATGTAGTCAGCTATGTTTTACGGTTTGCGAACTGGATAGATGTCCGGGCCGGCCAGGAAGTACTGTTGACTCCCTTTCCCCTATTTGTCGGGGCGGGGATGCTCAATACGCTGGTCGCCTATGCCAATGCTATGACACAGGTAGCTATTCCCAATCCCAGGGACCTGGATTTTCTGGTTGCGGCCATGAAGAAACATAAGCCAAATATAATTACCGGGGTCCCGACCATATGGATAGGGCTCATGAAGAAGCCCGAGTTCTGTGAGTGGGATTTCTCCAATACGCGCATGTGTATCAGCGGCGCTGCCCCGTTCCCCGCCGAGTACTTTGAGAAATTTGAAAAGATTGTGGGAACAGGGAAACTTTTTGAGGCGTACGGCATGAGCGAAACAGGCCTTATAGTGTCGACGCCGCCTACAAAATATAAAGTCAGCTCAATCGGGGTGCCGATCACAGATACAGATATACAAATCCTTGATACGGAGACCAAAAAACCCGTGCCGCTTGGAGAAGTGGGTGAAATTGCGGTTAAAGGCCCGAGCATGTTCAGCAAGGGTTACTATAATAAGCCGGAGGAGACAGCGAACATAATACATGACGGGTGGTTGTGTACCGGTGATTTAGCGAGGATGGATGAAGACGGGTTCATTTTTATAGCCGACAGGCTCAAGGATATGGTAAATGTATCCGGTTACAAAGTGTTTACACAGGAGCTGGATGACGTAATCATGAGGCACCCGGATGTCGACCTGGCGGCATCCATCGGCATATCAGATCCAAAACGGCCCGGATCGGAACGTGTAGCATCCGTTATCGTGCTTAAGCCCGGCATTGCTAAGAGCGATGAAGAAAAAGAAAAGCTGCTGGCATATCTGAAGGAGAAGGTTGCCCCGTTCAAAGTGCCGAAGGTCATTGAATTTATGGATCAACTGCCGCTGAGCGCTGCCGGAAAGATTTTAACGCGGGAGTTGCGTGAAACACTGGGCAAGAAGCTCAACGTCAATCAGTGAGACGGGCAGATGGAAGATAAGCAAAATACACTCCTTGTAAAAACCGAAGAAGGAGTTGCCACCATGGTGCTCAACAGGCCGGAGAAATTCAATGCAATGGACGAGGATTCGATACGCGAAAGCACCGAGGCATTGAAGAGGCTTGCTCTGGACGACAGCATAAGATCAGTGATTATAACCGGGGCCGGGAGCGCATTCTGCGCAGGCGCTGATCGGGATTCGCACATATTCAGCATGAACGGGTCTCAGGAATTCTGGATTTTCATGCAAATGATCAATGAGATGATTCTTACCATCAGGAATATGCCTAAACCGGTTATTGCGGCAGTCAACGGACCTGCAGTCGGCGGCGGATGCAATGTTGCTCTGGCATGCGACATTATCATAGCAGCCCAGTCGTCTTACTTCTGCCAGATATACTCGAAGATAGGCATCCATCCGGATGCAGGAGGCACGTATTTCCTCCCGCGCCTGGTTGGAGCAGCCAGGGCGTGTGAGCTTATGTTCACAGGCAGGTCGGTCAGCGCGGACGAAGCACTGGAAATAGGTATGATAAACCGGGTAGTCTCCTCTGAGCAGCTACTGGATACGGCGCAGGATCTTGCAAAAAAAATGGCCCGCCGTGCGCCGATGGCGATAAAAATGATTAAAAACTCGATTTACAGCAGTTTAAATTCAGACCTGGGAACGGTGCTGGAGCAGGAGGCAAAAGCGGTCAGCATACTGATGTTTACCGATGATCACAGGGAAGCGATGGCAGCGCTTGCTGAAAACCGGCAGCCCGTTTTTAAAGGAAAATAAATACAGATTGTTCTAAACCCTGTCGCTGTCAGGCGATACCGTCAGCCTGCGGAACTGGCATTTGGCCACCCCGCAGTGGCGGCAGCGGTTGAATCCCACGTCTGATCCGCTGACGCCGATGCCCGTGCAGATGGTGACAGATTTCTTGGGTATCATCATGCAGGAATCGTTCAGCATCACTCCGATGCTCTTTGCCGGAAGCATGCTGAAGATCAGGCGCTGGTCGGTCAACGGCCAATCGAGATAGCCGGGATTGAGCCACGGCCCGGCCTCCACACCCTCCGGTCTCAACTTATCGCAGGCCATCTGCTGGATCTGTACTCCCACCAGTCCCAGTGCAATCGTGCCGGCAATATCGAGGTTTAGCGCCTGTACCTGCTGGCCCTCCTGCATCATGGCTGAAGCGCGGTCTTCCAGTTCCAGCCCTATGGTGTACAGGGCAATCCCCAGGGACCTGCTCCCCTTCCATAACTTGCTGATCCTGCTGCCTATGCCAAGGTGAATGCCGTTTTCCAGGACCACGCTCGCCGTATCCAGCTTTGCTACAGGGAACTCACGATAGACCGCGCGCGGCCTGATCAGGCCGGCTGCTTCATCCGCTACACTGGAGGCCATCTCAACGACAGCAGGACGGGGCTTTTTCGCTGCGCCGTATCCGTGGACCGCCAGTATGACCTGCGGGTCTATCGCCACTTCGAAGTTATCCAGTATCCCTTCCGTCAGCATAGTCATTATCCCCTGAAGCTTTCAGCACCCGGCCTATAATCATATAGCTGCATCTGTTTATGATATAATATCAGCCCGAATCATTATCTACAATGCATATCAATAAAGTCGTTCTACATTCGGATAGATATCCCGGCAGGGATTGCTATCCCTTCAATCTGGATATCTTCAATCAAACCGCCTCGGTCGATTTCACCGGCCCGGTGACCTTCTTTGCCGGCGAGAACGGCACTGGCAAGTCCACGCTGCTGAAAGCCATTTGCCAGAAGTGCGGGATACATATCTGGGAGGGTACCGAGGGAGCACGCTACAAGTACAATCCCTATGAGAGCCGCTTCCACGAATATATCGATGTAGAGTGGGCGGCAGGCCCTGTGCCCGGATCGTATTTCAGCTCGCAAATCTTCCACGATTTTGCTCGCTACCTCGATGAGTGGGCGCACGCCGACCCGGGTATGCTCGAGTATTTCGGCGGTGATTCCCTGCTCACGCAGTCCCACGGCCAGTCACTCATCTCGTTCTTCAGCTCCAGGTACAGGATAAAGGGCCTCTATTTCCTGGATGAGCCTGAAACCGCGCTTTCACCCAGGAGCCAGCTCAAGCTCCTCAAGCTGCTAAGGGAGATGAGCACAGACGGACATGCCCAGTTCATTATAACCAGCCACTCACCTATACTGCTGGCCTTTCCCGGGGCCGTTATCTATGATTTCGACAGGGTACCGATAGAGCCGATCGATTATCTGGACACGGAATACTATCAGATATACAGGGAGTTTATGAACAACAGGGATGCCTACCTGGCAAGCCTGTAACGAGGCGGTTGCAAGGAGATAACGGGTATGAAAGAGATTAAACACAGGGTTTTCGATGCCATCGGCAACACACCGCTGGTAGAGCTGGGACCTCTTAACGGGGCGAATCCGCGCGTTAAAATATTGGCCAAGCTGGAGGGATGCAATCCCGGCGGCTCGATCAAGGACAGGCCGGCCTATTACATGATCAAAAATGCTGAGGAAAGCGGACAACTGACTCGTGACAAGGTCATCGTTGAGCCCACCTCGGGCAACACCGGCATTGCGCTGGCCATGATCGGCTCAGCCAGGGGTTACAAAGTGAAACTCTTCATGCCGGAATGCGTCAGCACCGAGCGCCAGATATGCCTGCAGGCCTTCGGGGCCGAGGTCGTTTTAACGCCGGCCAAGGAGGCGACGGACGGCGCCATCCGCAGGGCCAGGCAGTTCATCGAGAAAGAGCCGGACAGGTATTACATGCCCAACCAGTTCGATAACCCGTACAACCTGCTCTCGCATTACGAGACCACCGGGCCCGAAATATTCAGGCAGACCGGCGGAGAAGTGGATGTGTTCATCGCCGGCCTGGGCACTTCCGGGACGCTGATCGGGACCGGCAAATACCTGCGGGAGAAGAAGCGCAGCGTCCGTATCATAGCCGTCGAGCCTACGGTCGGCCATACCATACAGGGCCTCAAGAACATGACCGAGTCCATCGTGCCCGGCATCTATGACACGAAGGGATTCGACGAAAAAATTGTGATTGAGGACGGCGAAGCCTTCGAGACTACCAGATTGCTGGCCACCAGGGAGGGCATCTTCGTGGGCATGTCCAGCGGCGCAGCCGTGGCCGTGGCGGTCCAGGTTGCCGACAGGATGGACAGGGGTAACATCGTGGTAATCCTGCCGGACCGTGGCGACCGTTACCTCAGCACGACGCTCTTCCGTTCCGTCTGCGCCAAATGCCCGCCTTAAAGCCGGCCGGCAAGCAGCTCGGCGATGTGTACAACCCGGATAGGGCTACCCCTTTTGTGCAGGCCGCCGCGCAACTGTAATACGCAGGCTGTGCAGCTGGTGACCACCGTATCCACACCTGTAGCCTGGATGTTGGCCAGCTTGCGCTGCAGGATGGAGCCGCACAGCTCGGGATGCGTCAGAAGGGTATCTCCACCGAAGCCGCAGCAGGCGTCCGCATCGTTCATCTCGACTAATCCGTATCCGGCCTGCTCTATCAGCTTCCTGGGCTCCGCAGATATGCCCAGTCCGCGCTTCAAATGGCATGGATCATGGTATGTGACCTCTTTCCCCGCTGACGCTTTCCACCCCGACCTGGGGCCCAACTCCGACAGCAGCTGTGTCAGGTCGCGCACTTTGCCCGACAGGTGTACCGCCTTCTCGTGCAGGGCTGGCTCGCCGTAAGTCAGGCTGAGGAATTCCTTTTTCAGCATAACGGCACAACCCGGGCAGACCGTGACGATGTAGTCCGGTTCCTGATCTGATAGTGCCTCTATATTGTGCCTGGCCAGCGTCAGTGCGGTAGCGGAATCCCCGGAAAAATAGGCCGGCGCGCCGCAGCAGGCCTGCTCCTGCGGATAGAAGGGAGCAACCCGGTATTTTTCCAGCAGGCGCATAACATCTTCTCCCAGCTCAGGGTAGGCGAAGGAAGTTACACACCCGGAATAGAGGGCCACCCTGGGCGCCTTCCCGGCTGCCGGTGATGCATATCCCGCCATACGGTCACGCAACAAATTGGCCTGCAGTCCCGGCAGGCTGATAGTGTCGGTTATGTTGCCCAGCGGATACGGCAGCCTGTTGATCATGGAGTCGGCATCGAGGAAAGGACCCTGCAGCTTTGCCCCCATTTTAACAGCCTTTTCCAGCCGGGCAGGATGCTTCAAAATCATACCGTAGGCCAGTCTCTTGCCGGCAGGCGGCCCTTTTTCACGCACGTGACGGGCGCGCATGCGCCGTATCAGGCCGGGTATGTCGATACCGGCGGGGCAGACGGACTTGCAGGACATGCAGCCCAGGCACATCTCAGAAAGCTCGTGGGAGCGTTCCCGGTCGTGGTAAAAGGCGGTCAGGATGGTTCCGATGCCTCCCTGGTACACGTGGCCGTAGATCTGGCCGGACAG
>Ga0172371_10011021_pt1 | contig 12105 bp, 7 predicted proteins | sample Lak12m_FD_114543 | JGI IMG/M metagenome (GOLD analysis project Ga0172371, IMG submission 114543) | Freshwater microbial communities from Kabuno Bay, South-Kivu, Congo - kab_022012_12m | ecosystem: Environmental > Aquatic > Freshwater > Lake | place: Democratic Republic of the Congo: South-Kivu...
GACTCTTGGTGAGGAAAAATCTTAATGCAAAGATCAATTAACAATATGGCCCGTGGAAAAGATGGTCATTCATCATTTCTTATTTTGTTTTTGGCATCCTTTATTGAAGGATCGATCTGCGTTGTTTGGCTGCTTTCAATTCCTTCAAACCCCGGCGGTTTGATCTTCGGACTTTCATTAAATCGACTGCTCCTTATATTTCCTCCTTTGATCTCCTCTTTCTTTTTCCTTGTATTGTTTTTATTGTCCTTTTTTAGAGTATCGGCTTTTCAGAAAATGGTCAAAGGACTCTTCTCTCGGAAAATTGCTCGGATCCTTTTTGTTTTCTCAGCGGTCCTGTCAGTAGCTTCGTGGTGCGTTCTTTTCTTTTTCAACCTGCTTAATTATGCAAAGTTCCAGTATCTCAGTGAACGTTCGCTGCCTTTGGTCGTCTGGGGTGTTGTAACTGGATTGACAATTCTGGTCAGCTTTCAGTATTCCCAAAAAAGCAATTTATCCTCGAGGCGCACACTTGATCTTCGACTTTTTCTGCCGATCCTGTTGATTATTCTGGTTCTATTTGCTTTACCGCTCTTGACGGGCATCGGTCTTCACACAAAAGATATTACGGTCAATGACCTGGGCATACCGCTGTTGGAATGGCAGATCGTTTTCACTATCGGATTATTAATGTTATTTGCTTATATAAAATCGATTCTGAAAAATCAGGAATTATTTAATAAAGAAAAGATCGAAAAGGTGCAGAAAAACCTGCCCGCAGTAGTATTTTTTGCCCTATGGTTTTCTGCTCTTATTTTTTGGAAAAACCAACCGCTTCCGATCAACAACTATTTTGCCCCAAAAGTGCTGCCGCCAAATTTTGAAACATATCCTTTTTCGGATGCGGAGAGGTACAGCCTGGATAGCATCAGAATAATAAATGGAATAACCTCAAATTTCATCATCAGTAAACCCTTTCACGCGATCTATTTGGCAATTTTGAATTATTTTGGCAACTTGAATTATCAAAATGTGGTCTTTGGGCAGACGTTCTTTTTGGCTTTTTTTCCTTCGGTACTTTTTCTGATCGGAAAAGAAATTCGCGGGAATATCCTTGGATTGGGTTTGGGGATCTTTGCGATCTTTCGGGAAATTAATGCAATCCAGGCATCCAATATAGCCAATGTGGCAAATTCAAAATTGCTCTTAAGTGATTTTCCCTCGACCTTTATCCTCTCCGTGATAATTTTGCTAATGATTAAATGGACCAAGAAACCTCAGGGAAAACATTATCCGATAATTCTCGGAGGCATCCTCGGGATATTGATCCTTTATCGGGCGCAATATTTGATCTTTATTCCGGTTTTTTTTGTCATTGCTATTTTGCTTTATTGGAAAGATCTTAAAAGGATCATTCTTTTCAACGGAATTTTCCTTTTATGCCTGTGTGCGATTGTTCTGCCTTTGCTTTTTAGGAATTATTCCATTTCAGGATTTTTCTGGTTTGATTCCTCAAATTACATCTCTGGCTTCACAGAAAATTATGTTCTGGCTGACTCAGAGAATTCCACTAACGGAATTAATAATCAAAATACAAATACTTCAAAAAATCAGCCGGGGGATCAATCAGATCTGATTCAATCTGTAACAAAGTCGAATTATCTATATGATATTTCTGATAATTTTTTCCGTAATCTAATTTCAACCTTTCTGATTCTTCCGATCCGAATGGATGGCAGCCAGGATCTTCAGGAACTTTCTGTTATCAAAGATAATTTTTGGTCAGAAGCATTTCAATACAGCAGCCAAATAAACCTGCTGATTGCAATTTTCAATCTCGGTTTGCTCATTATTGGATTGTATTTTTTCTTTTCAGCTGAGTGGAAGGTTGCAATTGCCTGCTTATTGATCTATCTTTCTCAGAACCTAAGCTCCGCCTTGTTCCGATTCTCCGGTTGGAGGTTTATCATGCCGGTGGATTGGATGACTCTGTTCATTTATATTATTGGTATCTTTGGCTTGTTTGAATTTTTTCATCTGGTTCCTTTCACAGATCAGATCGAAAAGGTCAGCAAATCCGTACCAGCGAATGTCTATGTTAAGAATGAACTGAAAACAGCTATCCCCCTTTTAGTCGTTTTCCTGCTGATTGGTTCGATCCTTCCGATAAGGGAATTATTTGCAGCCAATGATCATTACATGTCAAAATCTGAGATATGCAGTTATCTGGAAACGAATATCTCCCGGGATAAGTACCCACTTCTACAAGAAAAAGCAATTCAGTTATGTAATAATGAAAACTCCACCGCCCGGGAAGGTGAGATGATCTATCCGCGGTTTTTTGAAAGGGGGAATGGCTTTTATAACATACCAAGCGATATCTTTTATGGTAAACAGGATTTTTCCAGATTAATGTTCCGATTCTCGGCTGATGACATCATTAAACTTTATATTCCTTTAAACGGAATAAATGAAAATATTCAGATCGAAAATGGTTCACCCGTGATTATCCTGGCAAAAACGGATCAATTACCAAAGATCCAATTTATTTTGCTAAAGGAAAGAAAAGATATTATTTTATATTCAGATGAATTAATCTTGAATTAAAACTTTTTTCATTTATTCGACAATTCTTCCTGATTATGTTTAATAGTATTTTAAAAAATTTTGGATTATTTGCGCCAAGACATTTTCAATAGATCCAGGAAGCATTCAAACTTTTTTATCAACTTTGATCTGAACCTTTCGCAAATCATTACCGGTCTTATTACCCTATCTAATATATAATTTGCACGCTCAATGATTTTGGTCGATAATATAAATGCTCTCTCAGGATCGCACACATGAATCTTTTTAAATCTGTTATGACAAAGAAGAACCTTTTTTGTATCTTTATTTCAATATATGTAATTTGGGCGGCTTTTTTCATTGCTAGATCATCTTTTTTGGCCATCGATGGAAAACGATATTTTTCATTGTTTGATGACGCCATGATCTCCATGCGTTATGCCTGGAATTTTTCCCATGGCAATGGACTTGTCTGGAACCCTGGTGAGTATGTAGAAGGCTACACCAATTTTCTAATGACGCTCATCATGAGTGCCGCCACCCTCATTTTTAATGAAAGGTTCTCTGTTTTAGCCATCCAAATATTCGGGATTTTCACGGTAATTGGCGTCGTTTGGCAGGCATCCAAACTGTATTCGGCTGTGACCATTAACGAACCAAATGAGCTGCTTGAAATTCTCTTTCCGCTTTTGGTTTTATTGTATTATCCCCTTTCGTACTGGTCGCTGATGGGTATGGAAACAGGTTTGGTCACATTTCTGATCCTCAGTTCTTTTAATCTGCTTCTCAAGTATGAAACAGAAAACAGATTCTCCACCTTGGCCTTATCCGCTTTTTTTGCATCTTTGGCATACCTAACTCGTCCAGATGCGGTATTGATCATTATTCCGATCTCGATATTCATACTTACTCGTCCAACAAAAATTACAGATCGCCTGATAGATTTACTGAGATTTGGCGGAGTTTTTGCACTGATCCCTTTAGCCCATCTGCTATTCCGTTACACATATTACGGCGACATTTTACCGAATACCTATTATCTTAAATTATCCGGAATGACCACCGCTAAAAGATTGGAAGCAGGCCTAAATTTTACTTATCCGTTTCTCATTTCAACGCTGCTCGTTTGGGTTTTTGCGGCACTGAATTCCATATTTAATTTCAGCCGGCGAAAGCTCCTTTTCCTTTCAACTGCACTTATCTACATCGTATATCAGATATGGATCGGAGGAGACGCCTGGAATTACTGGCGTATGGTCACCCCTGTCGTACCGATGGGAATGATCCTTTTTATTGGTGAATTCTATTTATTTATTGGTGTTGCTTTGAAAACACTTCTCAATTCGAATATTCGCGAATATCTAAATCGCAATCCAGTCTGGAACGATCAAGCTCTGACTTTTAATAAATTTTCCAGAAAAACCATCAGCCGCGCCTTAATGATTATCGGTCTTTTCTGTTCCTTAATGATCTTGGCTTCGGGTCGACTTGGATTGGGCGAGCCAGGATTTGGGTATGCCAAGCTGTCTCTTTTACTTGGAGCAGGTCTTTTTATAACTATTTCCTGGTTGATTGGTGCATCCGGTGAGAATTATGATATTAAGATCCACAAAAGAATTTTTATTTTCGGTCTCCTTGGGATTTTATTTATGGCAGATCAAAAATTTATCCCTCAAATGCTGTTTACAACCACCCCATACCAGGAACCATCAAATAGAGGTAATGTCAATATTGCAATCGCGATCAATGAGATCTCAACTCCTCAATTGAAGCTTGGTGTATTCTGGGCGGGTTCGGTTCCCTATTACACACACCGTTATGCAGTCGATTTCTTGGGGAAGTCAGATCCGTACATTGCCCATCTCTCCAAGATCGAAAAGAGCACAGTCAATACTCTTCCAGGACATAATAAATTTGACCTGAGATATTCCATCCTTGAATTGAAGCCAGATTACGTCGCGGGTTTTGAATGGGGAGGAATTGATATTTCCTCTGAAGCGAAAGACCTTTATGAGCGTGTGAAATATAAAGGTGTGAACCTGTACTTGTTAAAGAATTCCGAGCAGGTTAAATGGGATCTCTTGTCGGCGGCCGGAGTGGAATAAAAGTTTTATGAAAGATAAGAAACAGCTCAAGATCGCAGTTGGCATGAGCGGCGGAGTGGACTCCACCATGGCTGCTTACATCCTCAAAAATAAAGGATATGAAGTTGTTGGCATAACCATGCGCATTTGGGCGGGTGAAGGCACTGCGCAGGAAGTTGTCCGGAGCGGATGCTATGGACCCGGTGAAGTCTTCGACACCAGGGTCGCCCAGAGTGTTTGTAAACGGTTGGGAATTTCCCATCACGTCGTTGATCTGACACAGGAATATCGCTCAAACGTTTTGGATACATTCTCGCACGAATACCTTGGCGGTCGCACTCCGAATCCTTGTGTTTTATGCAATCCATTGGTCAAATTTGGTGCCTTGCTGGATAAGGCTTCAAGCCTTGGTATTGGCTTTGATCATTTTGCTACAGGTCACTACGCCCGCATTATGCATGATGAAAAACTTAAGCGTTTCTTGCTGAAAAAAGCAGCGGATCAAAAGAAAGACCAGTCCTACTTTCTTTATCGATTGGATCAGAGCCAACTTGAAAAGTCTATTTTTCCTTTAGGCGAGTATACAAAAGAGCAGGTCAAAGCCCTTGCTGCAGAGGCCGGTTTTTCGGATATCGCCGAAAAACCTGAAAGCCAGGATTTCATCGATGGCGGGATCTATGGATCGCTCTTCTCAGAAACTGAGAGAACAAAAGGCGAGATCATCGACCTGGATGGTAAAGTACTGGGTTTCCATGGAGGCATCATAAATTTCACGATAGGGCAGCGCAAAGGAATCAGCATTGCCGGCAGCAAAGAAGCGCTTTATGTATTACGCATTGACGCCCAAAAGAATCAGGTGGTTGTTGGGCCGAAAGAACGATTGGCAGTTGACAGGCTGACAGCAATATTTCCCAATTGGATAGGATTTTATAAGTTAGAGACTGAGATAAAAGCAAATGCACGCCTGCGCTCGCATCAGAAGGAAGTCCCTTGCATTATTTACCCCGCAAATGAAAATGCTGTAGAAGTGCAGTTTTCACAACCGCAATTATCGGCAACACCCGGCCAATCCATTGTTTTTTATCAAGATGAATTAGTTCTCGGTGGGGGGATCATTCAGGTCACCCATAAATTATTTAGCTAATTAATAAAGGATCGTATGATCAGTTCATACCTTGAAATACTCGATCGGGCAAAGAACGGTCCCCAAGTCTCCAAACAGGATTGGGATATGGATCATATTGTTCTGCCAGTCCGGATGCTGGTGCGGAAGTACAAGCTGACTTGGGATGAAACCCAAGTCATTCCTTATGATGAGGATTTAATTAGCCGGCTTTTCCAGGCGGGTATGGAATTGGCAGTATCGTCAGGAGTTTATTGCATCTCAACTGGAAGGGTGATCAAGTTCAGCCAGTCGGAAATAGACGAGGGCATCAGGCGCATGCCGCTGACTTTGCAAATGGGTGAAGGCAAAGATGCGCGGGAATTATTTGCCCGCAAAACAGGGGATAATCGCCCGCCAATGATTTGGGCTGGAAATCCGGGAGCGCCAACGCCTGAAGAACTTTTTATGCCTTGTGTGATGAGCTGGATGAAAGAGCCGCTGGTTGATCTGGCAACCTGCGGGTCCCTGACCAGCGTAAACGGACTTAATGTGGAAACCGGAAGTCCGATGGAAATATTTGCCGCGCGCTGGGAATTGAAAAAACTGCGTGAAGCGCTTCAGCGTGTTGGCAGACCTGGAATGGGATTACTGGCGGGGCAAAGTGCAGTTACAGAACTGGGTGATCTTGCGATCTCAAACCCTGAACATCTTCGCAAAACAGATTCTCATCTTGTGGCCTTATTCAATGAACTGATCATTGATCAGGTCAATATGTCCAGGGCTTTGAATGCAGAGGGCTATGGTATGCGGAATGCGTCTCTGGCGACCGTGATGGTGGGTGGTCTCGGTGGAGATGCGCCAGGTGCTGCGGTTGTTCAAATCGCTTCCTTCTTGCTGGCAAACTGGGTATGCCTGGCGGACTATCATTTGCTGCACCCCATTCATATCCGCCATGTAGCTACCAGCACCCGTGGCGTTATGTGGGTGCAATCCTCAGTGGAGCAGGCATTTGCCCGCTTTGCGCCATGTATTGTCGTCTCAGATATTTATCCAAAGAGCGGAGCACTGACACGTGAACTGCTGTATGAAGTGGCGGCGAACGCTATTGTGATCACCGCCAGCGGGGGACATTTGGAAGGAGTGGGTTCCGCGGATGGAGCCCTGCCGAACGGCACAGGGCTGGAGGTGCGCTGGATGGCTGAGGTTGGCCATGCTGTTGCCCGGCAAGCGCTCACTATGCCTGAGGCAAATAATTTAGTTAACCAGCTTTACAACCGCTACGAGCATATCTTCAAGATGCCTGGAGGCAACCCGGGACAGCGCTTCGATCAGGCATATAACCTCGAGACCCTGGAACCAGTTCCTGAATGGCATAGATTGTATGAAGAGGTTAAATCCGAGGTTCAGGATCTGGGTCTTCATCTCAATTGAATTGATCAGATAAAAAGTTGTACCAAACTGGGTAAACCCCCGAAAAATATCCAGTTTGTTTTTTTGTATCAATCCATGAAGAGATCAATCTGGCAGGGATATTCGATCCCTTCAGGGCTGACAACGATCATTGGCCAACTGCTATTCTTCACGCGGTAAAGAACTAGGTCCGGCTGAATAGCCTTAAGATTATTCGCTGCTGTTCTTTGCGATAGATGGAAAGATTGCCAGTGATCTTGATCCCTGGGATCAGTTTTTGTTATTTCCCTATAACATACCAGAGAAGCGCCAATCCCTTCATGAATATTTTGAGGAATTTTACCCGAGGAAAAAGAATTGACCAGGGCAGGAATGGCGTCGCTCGATAATGTCGATAAATAGCTCGCATCTAATGGTTCGGCTTGAATTGAGCGATTGATATTGCTATTGGCGATAAATTTGTCCACATTGAGCAGGTTGAGCGAAACTGTAAACCCAATTACAACAACCAGTGAAATATTTGCGAATGCACGCTGGCGGCGGATGATCTCCATGACTGCCAGTGATACCAGCAGCAAACCCAGCCAGATGATAAAGACATGCGCATAAGCCCTTGAACGAGAGAAACCGTAAGCAGTTTCATACAAGTAAAGGCGCTGGAAAGCCGATACAAGAATGATCAACACAAGCGCAACCAATCCAATAGTGAATCCTGTAAAAACCTTCCTTTTCTTTGTGGTGTCGATCTTTGACAACTCACTTAAGGCTTTGATCATTAATATGCAAAAAACTGCCACTGCTACGAGTTCCCCAAAACCGCGCCGTGCATATTCTGAATATGTAAAGCCCTGCTGAGTGATATTGGCTTGGCCAAAGAAGAAATACTCGATCTGGATCAGGACAAATGCAGTGAACAAAGCAATGACACCCCCCAATATTATCGAGGCTTCTGTGAATCCCAGAAAAGGCGCGACAACAGGCTTTTCTTTTCCGATCAGAGCAAGAGAACTGCTGCGTTGAGCGGCGTAAAGAATGATCCCGCTGAAAAAATAACCTATAAGAAGGATCAATATTCCCCTGAAGATATATTCAGGCAGATTTTCGAGTCTTAGGCTGGCGGCCAGGTCGGTAATGTGTTTGGCAAAGACCAGATCAGCTGAGGAAAACAGGGCGGCAAAGACTAACAGAACCGGGAGCGCCAACAGAACACCGCGGATGGCCGGCTGCGCATTCTTTAACCAGGTCTTGAAGCCGGCGTTCCCTTGTTGCGGATCTTCATTCGGACTGACATGCCACGGAAGCGAGAGCATGCCGCCGAGCAAATGGAAAAAATTTGCCATATAATCTGCTATTCCGAAAGACAGCCACTGCCCGCCGAGGTAAGTCATGGCCAACACTGCCAAGCTAAATAAGCTCAGAGAGATATTCAGGAAGGACGTGAGCGGTTCTTTTCTGATAAAGGTCATCAATGAGAGAAAGAGAATCGGGATCAATAGCAGCCAACTGGCTTTGGCTGATGGAAGGTGCTCTGCCTTTATGAGAAAGAATCCTGAAACAAGACACAATACAACAAAAATAAAGAATGATATTCCCGGTGTTTTTCCCCAGAATAATAGGTCGAAACAAAAGCCCAGAAGAAGTGCGACAGGAAGCAAATACTTTTTCATTGGTTGAATCTCCGAATTAGTTTTGATCAATTCTATTGCAGGAAAATCGGAAAGACTATCAAAACATATCGAAAAAACAGAAGAAATTTCCCCGCAATGGCACAACTATAAAAGGTTTCTTGTCCTGACAGAGGGTCATACAAGAATCATTTTTTTGATCAATTCTGAGGGATTGCAGGTACCAGTCCGCAATCACCAGTAATATTCAACAAGCTCAATTTGACCCACCCCTGGTGGGATGGCCTTTCTATCCCTTCGATCAATGCCCATTCACCTTTTTCATCCACTTTTTGGATCTTCACTTCTTCACCTGCAGAGAGGCAGCACCCGATAATATCTCCAGAAGGGTTTCGGCGCATATTGACGCTGTTTACCCTGCTCTCGGCTTTGCAGGGTCCCGGTTTTGGTGTACTCGTTGGCGCTTGCGTCGGAGCTGGCGGAAGAGTTGGTAAAAGTTGATCATTGGAAGAACCGCTCTCGATCGTTGCGGCAGCGGAAGTAAGCGCAGGATTTATGTTTTCCTTAGGTTCCATAATTCCACAGGCAAGTGAAATTATCAGGAGAAAAGAAAATGCGGCTAGAGATATTAAAAAATAGTTTAAAGATATTTTATTGGTCATTTCAGATCCTTGGTCTGTTTCACTTTTCCCAAGACCACAATGAAATAATTATATGTTGTCCTATTCAAAGATTCGTAAAAAAGTAAATTGCATAAATTGTGAGGTCAATAACGGATTGGTATGGGGAACTCTTGTGATACCATATCAATAAATCCATTTGAATAATGTAAAAACTTTTAGAAAAGGAAAAAATGTCAAAAATACCCACCCCCCATATTGAAGCAGAATCAAAGGATGAGATCGCCGAAGTTGTGCTGATGCCCGGAGATCCGCTGCGCGCTCGAAAGATCGCTGAGATCTATCTGAAGGATGCAGTGCTCTTCAACCAGGTTCGCGGCATGCTCGGTTATACGGGCACTTATAAAGGAAAGCGGATAAGCGTTATGGGTTCGGGTATGGGCTTTGGGAGCATCGGGATCTACTCCTACGAATTATACAAATTCTACGATGTGAACACCATCATTCGCATTGGTTCTTGCGGTGCGGCAATTCCGGATCTCGATCTCATGGATATAGTTCTCACAGACCTGGCGTTCTCCACCGAGCCGTTTGCGATGGATGCACACGGGATCGAAGGTAAATTGATCAAAGGTAGTCAACGGGTGACTGACATTATTAAGAAGGTCGCGGTTGAGAATAGCATCAAGATTTTTGAAGGGAATGCCGCTTCAGGCAGCGTTTTCTATTCCACGGTGGAAGATAATTCGGAGAAGGTATTAAAGGAAAATAAGATTATTGCTCTGGAAATGGAGTCTTTTGCACTGTTTGCCAATGCAAAAGCCTTGAACAAAGAAGCAGCCTGTCTGTTAACCGTTTCGGACAGTATCTTTAAGAAGGATCAAAACCTCACGGCTGAAGCACGTCAGAATGCATTCGACGATATGATGGTCCTGGCGTTGGAGTCGGCAGTTATGTGTGTCGAATAATTAGGCTGATCTTTTCACTTGGAAAGGATGACTAATTTATCACCTGCCGAGTATTCGGAGAATTTTGATTCGTGAAGCTCAACGACAAATTGGGCTGGCTTAATTGAGGCATAATATGGTGCCCACTTGATTTATAATCGTCTTACCAGTTCTGTTTCACCCTTAACTGGCCGCCATCAATCGGAATCGGTGGCCGTTTTCACCGGAATGCGCACTTGCAATTCAGAATATCGTGCATGGTAAACATACCTCATCAAACACACATTGGAACCAACGCTGATTACTTGATACCACCTTTTTAGAACAAACAGTTTTTATACACATCTTGATACGGATATTTTGTCGAGACCTTCATCACCACATAACGTACTGTTCTGATGATCTTCGCAGCCAGAAAAACATACTATATCCAGAATGTTTTATTTGTTGTCGTTATTCTGAATTATGTAGAGAATCAAACTTGAAAAGTAAAAACGGGTTGTAGGCGAGCATCATCATTTGAAATATAGCGTAATTGGCCCAAGAGGATTGAAGAAACAAGTGTCCAACGGCCATATCATAATTGGCTTCCTTGTTCTCCTTCGGGGTACTTATGCAATTCTCAGTATTGCCGCGCTTTTCATATGAAATGACGACTTTTTCTGAAGGTAGTTGAGTATTGGTTACAAAGAAAAAGCATTCGTACTCATCGCCTTCCATGAGAGATAATTGGGCTCTGTCTTTTTCGGTTATTAAACACACCAGGGACTACTAACCTTCGATCTTTGTCCCATGTGTTGAGTTGTGTGAATAGTTCAGTTGTTTCCCTACCTTCATCTCCTGTCACGAATAAAACAGACGGATCCATTACTTTAGCCGCCAACGTAGGATATTCTCATCCCTTGATCAAATACTTACAACCCAGTAATTCTATGGCTTCAACAACCTCTACATCAAAATAGCTGCTGTCCATTCGGAACAAGATCTCCAAATCATTCTTTTTGCTTGCAGCACTGGCGCAGGCACAAGTGATATTGGCTACGATTTCTTTGATCATTTCAGCTGCGCCAATACCCCAATTTGGGGGTTGGCGGTGTAAGTGTTGCCGCTCCTCACGCTACCAGCCCACTTCGTGCAAAACCAGTGATGTAAGATTTGAGTTCATCGCAAAAAGAAAATTGGATGTTATAACACGGGTTGCCAAGCTTTTCGGGATTGTATCCTTTGGCTACTCCTCCGGTGCCTTCTCTGGTTGTTCCTTCCAATGGGCTTTCAATGGGGTGCAAAGCATCTCAATCACTCACCTGGCTGCCTGTGGATGATCCCAGTGGCGTTGCAGAATACCAGGTCAATATTCAAAAATCAGGCGATAACAGCAATTGGAACAGTCTGTCAGGAGCCAGTTTAACCGAAGTCGATTTGAACAACTTTTCATACTGATAACCGAGTATGAAATATTGGTAGATGAGAAAAACAAAGTGATAACCCCATAAAGGGGAATAAATGATTGAACTTTTTGCGTTTCTTCTTCAAACGGTTTTGGAAATCGAGAATCATTTTCAAGAATTCCTTGTGAATGCACAAATTATCAAAAAGTATCACTCAAGGATTACTTAGGAGGTCCTTGGGAATGCCGTGAACCAACAACTTGATGAACAGAATCATGTACACAATACCATTCACCAAGAAATGGGTCAACATATAGACCTTATAAAAACCATCCTCCAAGTTTTTCTTAGAAAAAAATTAGAAGAGGTAACATCCTTA
>Ga0172371_10011022_pt1 | contig 12104 bp, 11 predicted proteins | sample Lak12m_FD_114543 | JGI IMG/M metagenome (GOLD analysis project Ga0172371, IMG submission 114543) | Freshwater microbial communities from Kabuno Bay, South-Kivu, Congo - kab_022012_12m | ecosystem: Environmental > Aquatic > Freshwater > Lake | place: Democratic Republic of the Congo: South-Kivu...
CTTTGCCAATTCTCCGCGTTTGATTTTGCCTGAGGCGGTGCGCGGAAATTCTTGTAGAAAAATAATTTGCTTTGGAATTTTATAACCCGCCAGACGCGGGCGCAAAAAGTGGATGAGTTCTTCCGCTTGACAGGGCGCGTTTGGGATGACCGCCGCCGCGACAGCCTGTCCCCATTCCGCGCTGGCTATTCCAAATACGCAACATTCCGCAACGGCGGGGTATAGCGAAAGGGCATGTTCCACTTCTTGGGGATATACGTTTTCTCCGCCGCTGACGATTAAGTCGCTGCGGCGAGCGAGAGTCCATAAATCTCCGTCTTCGTCTTTGTAGCCTAAATCGCCGGTGTGAAGCGCGTCTTGTTCTTTTTGATGGAGATACCCGCTCATTACAGTTTTTCCGCGTACAACAATTTCTCCAATTTGATGGGCAGCCAGCGGCTGCCCGTTTTCATCCTCAATGCTGATGGTTGTTCCGGGTAGGGGAGCGCCTACGCAACCGGGCTTGCGGCGGGTTTGTTCAGGCGTGGCAGTCGCTACTTGGGAGCAGGCTTCTGTCATCCCGTAGGTGAGGGCGATGGGTAAATTCAAATGAAGCGCTTGTTTCAGTAAATCGGGCGGGCAACTTGCGCCGCCTAATAAAATTGCGCGTAGCGAAGATGATGGTTTGAGAGTCGGATATTGATTTAAGATGCGCCGCAACATGGTGGGAACAAGCGAGACGTGCGTCACGTTTTCTTCCGTTAGCGCGCGCTGAATTTCGTCCGCGTCAAATTGAGGATGCAAAAGAATGGGGATGCCGTACATGGCGGCGCGAAAGACAATGGACACGCCGCCAATGTGATATAGCGGAAGCGTTAGTAGCCAAAGGTCATCCGCTTGAACGGGCAACCGCTGCGCCGAGGCGCTGGCGCTGGCGTAGTGATTTTCCAGCGAAAGAATTGCGCCTTTTGGAAAGCCCGTTGTGCCAGAGGTGAAAAAAATTCCTTGCGGGCGCTGCGCGTTCAGCGTTTCTTCTTGGACGGGCGCGGCAAAGTCAAATGAAGGCGGTTCGTTTGACAGAGATAAAATTTTGTCTTTATATTTTGTTTTGTATATTTCGCTTGGGCTATCTTCGCCAACAAGGATGAATTGACCTTCGCTCTGCTCAATTTGCCATTCCAATTCCGGCGCGGTCAGGCGCAGGTTGAGCGGCGCGGCAACCGCGCCGATTCTAATGAGCGCATGAATGAGCGCGACATGCGCCGGTTGATTGTTGATGTACACGGCAACGCGCGCGTTTTTTTGGACTCCGCTTTCTTCTAAATAATGCGCCAAAAAATTCGCCCATTGATGCAGGGCGAGGTACGTCCACGTTTTCTGTTTGAACTTTAAGGCGGGGGCGTTTGGAATTTCTGCGGCGCGGCGGGCAAGGTAATCCATTGTTGTAATTAGGGCAGCCACGGATATTTTTTGAAGTTGGGCTTGCGTTTTTCGTTGTATGCGTTGCGCCCTTCCTGCCCTTCTTCCGACATATAAAACAGCAGCGTGGCGTTGCCCGCTAACTCTTGCAAGCCCGCTTGCCCGTCTAATTCCGCGTTGAATGCAGATTTAAGATTGCGAATTGCCAGCGGGCTGTGCTGTAAAATTTCTTGCGCCCAAGTAATCCCTTCTTGTTCCAGTGCCTCTACGGGAACAACTTGATTCACCAGCCCCATGTTCAACGCTTCTTGCGCGTTATATTGGCGGCAGAGATACCAAATCTCTCGCGCTTTTTTTTGCCCGACCAGCCGCGCCAAGTAGGAAGAGCCGAATCCCGCGTCAAAAGAGCCGACCTTGGGACCGGTTTGCCCGAAGATGGCGTTTTCTGCCGCGATGGTTAAATCTGCCATGATGTGCAGCACATGCCCGCCGCCAATGGCATACCCCGCCACCAGCGCAATGACTGGCTTGGGCATACTGCGGATGATGCGTTGTAGTTTCAGCACGTTGAGGCGCGGCACGCCGTCTGCGCCCATGTAGCCCGCGCTGCCGCGCACTTTTTGGTCGCCGCCGGAGCAGAAGGCGTATTTGCCGTCTTTGGCAGGACCATTACCAGTGAGTAGAATCACGCCCACGCGCGTATCTTCCCATGCGTTCTCAAAGGCTTCTATCATCTCTTGAATGGTTTCGGGGCGAAAGGCGTTGCGAATTTCCGGGCGGTTGAAGGCAATTCGCGCCATGCCATCCGCTTTGTGATAGGTGATGTCTTGATATTTTTTAACTTCAATCCATTGCGTTGTCATTGAGTCCTCCATATATTAAGAAGCGCGGCGCTGCGGATTTGCTCAAATTTTTCCGCATCGCTTGGAATTTCTAAAATCACCATTTCTTTTTGTTCTAGCGCTTCCCGCAGCGCTTTTTTTAGATTGAGCCGCTCTATGCGGGAATATTTTATGTCGTACATTTTTGCGGCGCTTTCAAACGTTAACCCGTGCGGGGCGCGGAATAAATCGGTAAAGGGCGGCTCAAATTGCGAGACAGGCAGCCGCTGAAAAATTCCGCCGCCGTTGTTGTTGATGATAATCATCACGGCTTGTAGGGCGTAGCGTTTTGCCGCCAGCAAACCGTTTAAGTCGTGATAAAAAGTTAAATCTCCGCTGACGAAGACTAGCCCCGGCAAATGCGCCGCCGCGCCTAAGGCGCTGGATAGCGTGCCGTCTATGCCGCTTGCCCCGCGATTGGCAAAGACCCGCAGCGCTTTTTTTTGCGGGGCGGCAAATTCATCCAAATGGCGAATGGGCAAACTGTTGGCGATGTAGAGCGCGCCGCCTGCGGGGAGAGTCTCTACGATGTCGGGCAAAATGCCGCCTTCAAAGTTTTCTTCGGCGCGGACGGAATCTAACGCGGCTTGCGCTGCATCCTCCATGTTTTTCCACGCGCTCATCCAAGTTGATTCGTCTGCGGCGTTTGTTTCATTCAACAAGGCGCGGCAAACCAACGCCGGGTCGGCGTGAAGAAAATGCGTGGTCGTAAATCCGTCATCGCGCCAACGCGGAACGGCGCTGATGTGAACTTGCGTTGCGCCGTCTTGCTTTTGAAGATATTCGCCCAGCGCCGCGCTGATGGGAATGTCGCCAAATTTTAAGACGAGTTGCGCCGGCGGCGCTTGCCGCAGGTAAGCGCTGAATCTTCCAAGCGTGTTTGAGTGGACGGCGGGGTGAAAGCGCAACCCGGAGAGCGCGTCCGCGAGGATGGGGTAGCCCAAGCGTTTGGATAGCGCAAATAACAAGTCGGGAAAATCTTCGGCGGGGCAACGCGGACCCGCCACGATGATTCCATGCGGCGCGGCGGCGCTTGCTTCGGATAAAAATTTTATCTGCGCGGGCGCGGGCGTAAGCAGGGGGCGCGTAAAAATGGTATGCGTTGGGTTCAATTCGATTTTTGTTTGCGCGTCTTCATTCAGCCAGACGGGCAGGTCGTTGGGCTGCGGCGTAGGTTCAAGCGGTTTGCGAAACTCAAAGTTGATGTGCGCCGCGCCGGGGATGGGCGCTTGCGCCGCCTCATACGCGCGCGCCGCCAGCGTTTGCAGCGCGCGCATTTGAGATTGCGAAAAACCCGCTTCCGGCGCGTTTACATTTGCAAACATGCGAACATGCCCGCCGTACATTTTGATTTGGTCAATCGTTTGGTTGGCTCCGCTTTCGCGCATTTCTGCGGGGCGGTCTGCGGTTAGAACCAGCAGCGGAACTTCTCCGTAATTTGCTTCCACCACAGCGGGGAAGAAGTTTGCCGCCGCCGTGCCGGAGGTGCAAAGCAGCGCCACGGGCGCAGCGCAAGCCTTTGCCAACCCTAAGGCAAAGTAACCCGCCGAGCGCTCATCGCTGTGAACGTATATTTTAATTTCGCTTTGGGTAAAGGCAAAAGCCAGCGGCGTGGAACGCGAGCCGGGCGCAATGCAAACCGCTTGCAGCCCCAGTTTTTTTAATTCGCCCACAAAGAGATTTGCCCAAAGCGTATTGCGATTTGAGATATTCATGCCACGCGCTCTGTTTCATTCATCTGTAACGCATTGAGGAGAAAATGGATTTTTAACCCAATTTCTTCCCACTCCTTTGTTGGGTTAGAGTCGGCGACAATGCCCGCGCCGCCAAACAGCCGCGCGCGCCTGCCGCAAAATAAACCGGAGCGAATTGCCACCGCAAAATCGCCGTCCCCGTTGGCGTTGAGCCAGCCTATCGGCGCGGCGTACCAGCCGCGCTCAAACGTTTCGAGAGTCTCTATCCAATGTAGCGCCGCTTGCGCGGGCGCGCCGCCTACGGCGGGCGTGGGATGCAACGCGGCGGCGAGGTCTAGCGCGTTGCGCGAATTTTTAACCCGCCCGCAAATGGGCGTGTAAAGATGTTGAATATTTGGCAGGCGCATTAAGCGCGGCGCGGATTCGGCTTGCAGGTTTTGCGTCAGCGGCGCAAGGCGTTGCAAAATTTGCTCGCGCACAATGGCGTGTTCTTGTAAATTTTTTTGAGAGCCGAGCAATTCTTCTCCGAGCGCCGCGTCTTGCGTTTCGTCCAGCCCTCTGGGGGCAGAGCCAGCCACCGCCGCCGAGATAAAACTTCCGCCTTCAACGGAAATTAATCGTTCGGGCGTTCCGCCCGCAAACGCCATGCCCGCTTGCGGCTCAAATAAAAAGCGAAAACAATTTGGGCAGGCTGTTCCCATTTGGCGCAACAGCGCGGGCAAGTCAAACTCGGCATTGGCTTCTACATCCAATGCGCGGGCAAGGACTACTTTTTGAAGTTCTTTATTTTGGATGAGTTGAATGGCGCGGCGGACGGATTCTTCCCAATGACTTTGCGAGCTGGCGCGGGTTTGAATTTCGAGCGGCGCGCGCTCTGCGGGACGGGCGGCTTCATCCAGTTGGCGGAGCATGTTTTGCGCCTCTGCTTTTGCCTGCTTTAAGATGCGTTCCGGCGAGTCGCCTTTTTGCATGGGCAGAAAAATAGCGGCGAAGGCTTGGTCTTGCCAACGTAGGATGGCGCGGCGCGGCAGAATGAGCGCGGCGGCTGGAAAGCCGCTCCATTGCCCGGCGGGGAGGCTGGGGAAGAAGGCGCTGCCGCCCGTCAGAAAAGGCGGCGGGGTTTTTGCTTCCAGCGGATAGGTTTCAATTTGAGTGAAGATATTTTCTGCGCCGCGCGAGAGGTCATTAAAGCGGGTTTCTCCCGCGCTTTGAATTTGAGCGGCAATTCCGGCGGCGGCAAAGGCAAGCGGCGAGCGGGCGCTTTCAAAGTAAAAACGGGGTTGTCCTTCCGCGTTTTGTAAAAATGCAAAAGGCTCGTATGCGCGGCAAGGTTGGGCGTAGTATAAAAATTTCAATTTTTGTTCTCCGTAAGAGCGGCGTGTCCTACGCTTTGCAGGAGGAGTTTACGCAAGGCGGGCAGCGCGCGCGCGGGGTCTGGGGCGCCGGTGTAGAGCCAGCGCAGCACAATTTCGTTGAGCGCGCCCATCCACGCGCAGGCGGAAATTTCGGTGTCTTGCGGGGGGATGCTGCCCTCGGAGACGGCTCTGTCCAGGTTTTCTTTGATGAGCGCGATAAATTTATCGTTGATGACGCGGCGTTTTTCTTCAAAGGACGCGCCCAAGCCAATGGCTTGCACAAAGGCAATTTTTGCCAAGCCCCGATATTGACCGAAGGTTTCCATGCAAATTTGCAGGGCGGCGTCCATGCGCGCCAAGCCGGAGGGTTCGCGGCGAAAGCGTTCGCGCAGGCGGTCTTCTAGCAGAGCCGCAAATTTTTCCACGAGCGCAAGGAAGATTTCTTGCTTGCTGGGGAAATAGAAATAAAACGAGCCTTTGGAGGAGTTGGCTTCGCTGACGATGTCGTCCACTTTGGTTTCGTGGTAGCCTTTGGCGGCAAAGACTTTGACGGCGGCTTCGAGGATTTTTTCGCGGGTGTCGGGGGCGGTCACTTTTATCTCTGTAAACTGACTGGTCGGTCTAGTGCGGCGAGGATAGCCGAAAAAAAGTGCCGCGTCAAGTGATGCGGCGCTTGGCGCGAATCTTTTTAGTGATAGGAGAATTTTGCGCCAAGTTTAATGAGGGGCGCTTCGATGTACTTCCACGAAAAATGCGCGAAGAGGAGGGTAAGCGCGGATTGAACCAGCAGGCTGATGAAAAAATTTTTCAAAAAGGTTTGGGTAATAAGCGCAAAAAAAATATGAAACAGATAAATGCTGTAACAGCGCATTCCAATGTATTGCAGGAAGGCGGCGTTCAAAATAGAGGCGGGCGGTTGCGCGGATATATTTTGCGCCTGCGCCAGCGTGACGAGCAAGCCCATCAAAATGGCGATGTAGGAGTATCTGAATCCGTGTCCAATTTTTTCGTAATAAACGAATATGGGCAATAAGATGAATAAAACAGCGGCTAGGATTTTTATGCCGCGTGTTTTTGTTGCAATGCGCGCGGCGCGCTGCGGCGAGGAGAAAAATAAGGCAAGTAGAATCCCAACAAAAATTCCGTCCAGCCGCGTTGGGGTAAATCGCCATAGTCCGTTTTTGTAATATTCGAGCAAGATGATTCTGATAAAGGGCGCGGCGATAAGATAGCCGCCCGCGAGGTAGGCAAGCTTTTTGCGGTCTAATAGAAAAAATAGGATGGGTCCAAAAAAATAAAATTGTTCTTCAATGGCAATAGACCATAACGCGCTTAGCGCTTTGTGAAAGATGTAGCCTGCGTTTTCCCAAAAGTTGAAAATAAATACTGTGTACGTCCAAAAGGGAATTTTGTAGAGACTAAGACTGCCCTTTGCCAGCCAAAAAGTAATTCCCAGCAGGGCGTAGTAAAGGGGCCAGATTCTTAATATTCTGCGAATGTAAAAGGATTTGATTCCTGCAATATTTTTCCCCACGCGCAGCAAAATACCGCCAATTAAGAATCCTGAAATGACAAAAAATAAATCCACGCCATAGGCTAAGAGGGAAAAGACGTTCCAGACTTTCCACTGCGTAAGCAATGGCTCGTATGGCTGGACGACCCAATGGAGAACGACAACCGAAAGGATGGCGATTCCGCGTAGCCCGTCAATTTGAGTAATTCGTTGCGCGCTGGATGACATGAAGCCCTCTTTCTGTTGTAGATTTAATCAAACTTGAATATATCTCTTGCAAAAGTCCTTTGAGCCACGAAACACACGAATTTTTAAGTTCGTTTTCCTTTGTGTATATTCGTGAAATTCGCGGATAAGTATTCTTCCTTCACTTACGCAAGAAAACTATTTTATATGCGAATGGCGCGACTGGGAGAGCGCCATTAAAACAAAATGACCAGATGCAAACATCTGGTCAAAAGTAGCGGGGACAGGACTTGAACCTGTGACCTTCGGGTTATGAGCCCGACGAGCTGCCACTGCTCCACCCCGCATCGAATAACGGATGGTGATATTACCAACGAAAGCCTAAAAAGTCAAGAAGTTTGTGAAAGTGGGAGTGTCTAATTAAGTGGGCTTGCTAAAAGATTTAACCACAGAGACCGCAGAGCGTGCCGAGAAAAACGCCAAACAATCTTTGCGCGCTTCGTGGTACATGCTCTTCATGTCCATTCTATTAACAACTCTTCAAATACTTATGCGAGAGGTTAATCAAAGAATTGGGGTATAATCCGACAACCTTAACGATTTTATTTAAGAATTCGATTCGATAATAGATAGGCGCAACTCTCAACTCATTATGAAGACTGCCACTCTTTTGGTTATAGAATCTCGACATGCTGAAATCCCTTCGTTTGCGGCTGATTTGCAAAAGAAGGGATTTGACGTTCAAATTGCGCCGAATGGAAGCAAAGCGCTGGCGCGTTTGAAAGATATTGCTCCCAGTTTGGTTGTGATTAATGCCGCGTCTCTTCGCAGCACCGGCTTGCGAATTTGCCAATCGATTCACGAGAAAGACGAAAAACTTCCGCTGGTGTTAATTGTGGAAAATGCCGAGGGCATTGGTAAGGACGCTGCGGATGCTGTTTTGGAACTTCCGTTTACCGCGCAAAAATTAGTCAATCGGATTAAGCCCTTATTGCCGGGCGATGGCAAAAACGTTTTGCATATTGGACCTATTCGTTTGGATTTGGAAAAACGCCGCGTGCGCTGTTTGGGCAAAAGCGTCAAATTGACTCCGCGCCTTGTGACTTTGTTGCAACTGCTCATGGAAAAGCATGGAGAAGTTGTGGAGCGTGAGCCGCTTTTCAAAAGGGCATGGGAGACAAACTACACTGGCGATACGCGCACGTTGGATGTGCATATCTCCTGGCTACGGCGGGCAATTGAAATTGACCCGGAAAATCCAAAGTTTCTTAAGACCATTCGCGGCGTGGGGTACAGGCTAGACGTCTAATTGAATTTGTTTGCCTTGCGCGGTCATCAATCGGACGCATACGCGGCGTCCGATTTTTATTTTTAATTCAAGAGGAAGTTCCCCGTTTTTTGTATGGCGTTGCGCTTGCGCCGCGCTGTGGAAGATTTTTCCATCCCAGTTTGGGTCCACTTCCCAAAACTCCACATCCAAAGACGTGTCCAGCGTTATGCTGTTGCGGCTATGGCGGATGTTGATTTTTTTGCCCGCGTAGAGAGTTGCGTCTTTGAGACTTACTTCGCGTTCCAGCGAACAAACGGCGGAAGTCTCCGCGAGTCGGCGGTAGGCGGTGTGAACGGCGCGGAATGATTCATCACAGGCGATAAATTTTCGCCCGTGTTGCGCCGCAACCTTTGCGGTTGTGCCAGACCCGCAGAAAAAATCCGCGACAAGGTCGCCCGGATTGGATGAAGCCAGAATGACTCGTTCTAACAGCGCTTCCGGTTTTTGAGTTGGGTAGCCGGTGCGTTCGTTGTGAAGCCGCGCTACAACGGGAAAATACCACCAATCTTCCGGCACTTTGCCGCGCTCCAAGTTTGGAATTTTTCCAAACCCGGCTTTGCGGGAGGATTGAAAGGTGTGCAGGGTGTTTGGGCTGTAAGGCTCGCGCACAGCGTCCGCGTTGAAGGTGTAGTCTTTGCCTTTGGCGTACATGAGGATGGTGTCGTGTTTGCGGTTGAACGCCGTGCGAATGGGGGAAGGACCATGATACGCCCAGATAATTTCGTTGAGAAAAATTCCTTCTTTGCCAAATAACTCGTCTAGGATGAGGCGGGCGTGCGCGTCAGCGTGCCAGTCTAAATGCAAGTAGAGCGAGCCATTGGGGGCGAGCAGGCGCACCATGAGGGCGAGGCGCTCGTATAAAAATTGGAGGTAGTCGTCTATGCTGTGCCAGTCATCGTGGTAGCCCTCGGCGAGTTTCCATTGGGCGGGTTTGCGCGAATCTTCGCCTCTGCCAATGCGGGCGTGAAATTTTCGATTGGTGAAAAAAGGCGGGTCGGTGTAGATGAGATTGATTTTGTTTTCGTACTCTCGCAAGAGAGCGGACATGACGGAGAAGTTATCTCCGTGAATGAGCCTGCCGCTGGGCGCGGCGGCGGGGTAGCCTGCTCCGTTGGGGTGGAGGATGCAGTCGAGGTCAAGCTGCGCTGCCTCGCGGGGAGGGGCGATGCGTTTTTCGTTCCAGTGAAGGATGGGCATGGGGGAGATAATCTATGGGATGAGTTAGTAGTGAATTTCCACTTGCGTGCCAAGCCCGTAGTGGTTGGAGACGGCTTCGGCGGTGTGGTCTGGTTTTGCCCAGCGAAAAATCCAATTGGCTTCGGCGTTTCGCATGTTGATGCAGCCGTGACTCATGGGCGTGCCAAAATTTTCGTGCCAGTATGTGCCGTGAAAAGCGTGTCCTACGGGCGTAAAGAAACTAGACCAAGGGATGCCCGGCAGGACGTAGTTATCTGCGTCTGCGAGCAGGCTGCCATTTTTGCCAACGCTGAAATAACTATTGCCCATGTGTTTGGCGGGAACTTTATCCAGAATGTTGAACTTTCCATTTGGGGTGGTGGTGGAAAGCCCGTTTGCGCCGCTTTGTCCGCCGCCGGGAATGCCCGATGAGATGTTGGTTTGAAAGACCGCGCTGCCATCTTCGTAGGCAATGAGGGCTTGAGTTGTTAGATTAACTTCGATAAGTTTTTTCTCCGGCGGTATGTTCGGCGAGATGGGCGCAAAAATTTCTTCGGGCAGAATACGCATGTGAATGGCGGGGACATAATAGCGAATGTTAGAGTCTAGCTCGTCAAAGATGCGATACCACGCGCCTTTATAGTCCGCCATTGCGGGACCTTCGGCGAGTTCTTCCACCCAATGAATGGAACTGTAATATAAGTTGGGCGCAAGAGCCTGCCAGCCGTAGGTTTTAGAATACCAATAGGGCGTAGTGAACGGCACGGCGACTTCCGCCAGTAGGCGTTTGCCCGCGAGGATGTCTTGCGGCTTTTGGTAGATGGTTTTAACGCGCTGGACTCTGCCGCGATGGATGTATCCGCCCCAAACGCGATACCAAATTGGGTTGTGTTTTGGCTCTTCGGCGGTCACTTCTTCATAAATATGCACAAGGTCGTCCCGCCGCCATGTTTGGTAAATGCGGCTGTCATCGCTGGGTTTAACGCGGACGGGCATTTCTTGCGTGGCGATTCGGATGGTTAGGTTGTCGTTAAAGTCTGTTAAACCCGGCAAGAAAGGCGAGAAGGCGAGGCTACCCAACGCCGCCCCGCCAAGTTTGAGGAAGTCTCGTCTGGTGAAATTTTTTTGCATGGCAAAATTTTACCTCTAAAATAACCAAAAGCCGACTTCCGTGAGGATAGCCGGCTTTTGGGCGTTAATAAATGTATAGTTATGCTTCGGCGGGAGCCACAATCATATCTTTTAGTAAAATTTCAAGCGCCATGGTGTGACTGCAACGTTTATGCGTCACAAAGAATTCGCAATCGCAGCTAAATTCTCCGCCGCGATAGGCGACGTGATGCTCGTTGTTGTCGCCGTGAAAGGTTAAGTCAAATTGATTAAAGAGGAAGCGGTGTCTATCCTCTGCGTAGCGTTTTGCTTTTTCCAATTTTCCTATCAGTCCGAAATCCATAGTCGTAATCTCCTTTTTGAGGGAATATAAAAAAAGACACGCAGTTAGAACTGCGTGTCTTAGTTAACCGGTGAGAAATTTATATAAAATAAGCGCATAGCGTGTTACCTCTTGTTGTAAGCAGTATAGCCCTTTTCAAAAGGCGAGTCAATAACCGATTCATGGCTTTCTCAAAGTAGATTGACAAAAAGAATAAAAATAGATACTTCTCGGTAAACCACACGGGGAAGATGAGTCGCCGGAAATTACAATATTATCGTACAGATTATCAATTCGAATTTGGGATTATGGATTCCATCAACAACCTGGTTTTAGCGTTGACCAACAAGCAATCTTCTGTAATACCGCGCAAGCACGTCGGTGGTTTGCTGTCAACATCTTCTGCGCTTTTACCTTGCTTATCGCGCCCGGTTTGCTACTTTGAGGAAGTCGTAACGCCTTTTTATATGGTTTTTGCAAAGTTGCTTGATAAAAGGTAAAAAATAAGATCCTTCCCAGTAAAATTGCAAGTGAGAACAAGCAAAAGATTGAGGAGAATCTAAAATGGGGTATAGCACGGTCAGGAAGGATCAAGAGATAAGCGCAGAGGGCGTGGTCTATGACAAAGGCAGCGTGTATGATCGTCTGCATAAATTGCATGATATACGCAAACCTCGCGGCAAGCGATACAGTCTGGCGGGACTGTTGATGATTATTCTGCTAGCAAAGGTGTGTGGCGCAGATAAGCCGACCGAGATAGCAGACTGGGAAAAAAATCATCAAGAAGAGTTACGCACTTTGTTAAAGTGGAAAAGGCCAAAGGCGCCAAATGAGAGCGCGTATCGTCGGGTAATGCCATACAATCAAAAAGGGGCACAGGGGAAAATCTATGCGTTGGACGGCAAAGGGTTGCGGGGATGCGTAAAAAAGATGAACTGGGGGTGGAATATCTATTGAGTGTATATGACGTGGAACAAGGTAAAACGATGGCGCAAGTGGAGGTAGGACGCAAAGAAAACGAGATCAGCAGGGCTACTGAAGCGTTAAAACTTGTGAAAATCTCCGGAAAAGTGTTTACGGGCGACGCCATGCACACCCAAAAACGATTGTCCCAGTAAATTGTGGATGAAAAAGGCGAC
>Ga0172371_10011023_pt1 | contig 12103 bp, 7 predicted proteins | sample Lak12m_FD_114543 | JGI IMG/M metagenome (GOLD analysis project Ga0172371, IMG submission 114543) | Freshwater microbial communities from Kabuno Bay, South-Kivu, Congo - kab_022012_12m | ecosystem: Environmental > Aquatic > Freshwater > Lake | place: Democratic Republic of the Congo: South-Kivu...
ATTTTTCTTAAAAAAACTTCTTCTTCCGTAAACTCTTTTAGCAAATGCGAATATTTGTTTTCACCAAACGGATTGTATCGTGAAGGGGCTTGTGGAAGGGCGGCTAGAATGGCGGATTCTGCTAACGTGAGGTCTTTCGCGGACTTGTTGAAGTAAATTTTTGCCGCTTTTTCCGCGCCGTACGCGTTGTTGCCGTATGGGATTCTGTTCAAATAAAGTTCGAGAATTTTTTCTTTGTCATATTTTCTTTCGAGTCTCACCGCCAAAATGAGTTCTTTCAATTTTCTTATGTAGCTTCTTTCGGGGGAGAGGAATGCGTTTTTAATATATTGTTGAGTGATAGTTGACCCTCCACGTTGAGCTCCGAGGCCTGTGACTTCGTGAAAAATCGCCATTGCTATCCCCGAAAAATCGAATCCGCTGTGTTCGTAAAATCCGTTGTCCTCAATTGCGATCGTGGCGTCTTGAATGGTTTGCGCGATTTGGTTCAGAGGTACATATTGCCTGTTTTCTTCGCCGTGGACCGTGTATAAAAGATTTCCGTCGCGGTCAAAAATTTCCGTTGATTGAGCGGCCGCGAGATTTTCCAAATCGCTAACGTCCGGCAGGCCGATTGAAAGAATTCCTATCATCGCTCCGAATGCAATCAGTCCAAACAATGCTCCACTAATTCCGATTGCAATCACCCAAAAAAAGATTCGTTTGCCGATATGTTGTTCGTTTCCAGGAACATGTTTCCTTAATTGCTCTAGGATTTCTTGATAGTTTTTCATTGATTTTGAGTTACATTCCTCTGATTATGCCGCCATCTTTTTGCAGATTCTCAAAGATTTTCTTTTGAACTTCGGCCATTTCTTTGTCGTTTAGCGTGCGGTCTTCCGCTTGCAGGGTTACTTTAAATGTAAGTGATTTTTTGTCTTTTCCGATGTTTTCTCCTTCATACAAATCAAAGAATTCAATTTCATGAATCAATTGTTTGTCGGCGAAAGAAATTTCTTTTTCAACGTCCGCGAGAATTTTATTTTTATCAACAACAACTGAAACATCGATAATTATTGGTGGGAATTTGGGGAGCTCTTTGTGTTTTGGAACTTTTTTCTCCAATTTCATTAACAATGAAAAGTTTAATTCGAATGCGGCTGTATAGAATTTTTCGAGATCGAATTTTTTCGCAATCAATGGGTGAATTACAAAAATTCTTCCCAATGTTTCACCTTTGTATGTCAAAAGCGTCGCTGATTTTGCGGGGTTCGCGTATGGGATGTCGATGTCTTTTATTAATTTAAACGCAGGGAGCTTTAAATGTTTTAAGATTTCTTCGATTGCACCTTTTGCTTCAAAAAACGGCTTGCCGCCTTGTTTTTTGTCTTTTGTCGCGACTATTCCCGTGATCCATTTTTCTTCCAAGGGGAAGTAGTCTTTGGTGTTTTTGTATGTTCTTCCGATTTCAAAAATCTTGAACTCGTCGAGATATTTTGAATTGACGTAAGCCTTTTTTAATAAATTCGGAATCAAGCTTATTCGCATGTGTGTTTGATCTTCGGACAAATAATTTTCGATTTGAACGTGATTTTTTTCGGCAAGTCCGCAATCGCTAAAATCCTTTTTTGAATAGAATGAATAAGTCATGATCTCGTCGAATCCAAGCCCTAAAGTCAAAAGTTTTCTTAAATTGTGTTTAACTTTTCGTTCTTCGTTTTCGAGAGGAAGTTTTGTCGGGAGGCTTGGCAGAAGCGCCGGGATTTCTTCGTACCCGTGAATGCGCGCGATCTCCTCGACTATGTCGTCTTCTGTTGCGACGTCTTTTTGTGCGCGGAATGACGGGACTGTTACAACGAGTGACGGAGAAACGCTGAACCCAAGGCTTGTTAAGATTTTTTTAACCTCTTCTTTTTTGATCTGAACTCCGATTTTTGAATTGATTCTGTCTAGTTTTAACGAAATTTTTCTTGGTTTTTTATCAAATTTTCCGATATCCGTGATTGGACCTGCAATTACGGCTCCCGGGCTAACTTCCAAAATCAGCTCCGCGGCTTTTTTGATGGCTGTAAGCGCTAAAGCCGGATCGAGTTCTTTTTCAAATCTTTGAACGGCTTCGGTTCTTAATCCGAGTTTTGTTGAAGTTCTGCGGACGTTTGCGCCATTAAATGTTGCAGATTCTATGACGATTTCTGTTGTGTCATTGCCGATTGATGAATGTTCTCCGCCCATCACTCCCGCGATCGCGATTGGTTTTTCGTGGTCTGCGATGAGCAGCATTTCTTCTGTGAGATTTCGTGTTTCGCCGTCGAGAGTTGTGATTTTTTCGCCTTTGTTTGCGGTTCTTACTACAATTCCTTTTTTAATTAAGCGTTTGTCGAATGCGTGAAGCGGCTGGCCAAGTTCTTGTGAAATGTAATTGGTGACATCTACGATATTGTTGTAGCAAGTGTGGCCGGCTGCGTTGAGTAATTTCTTCATCCAATCTGGAGAAGATTGAATTTTTACATTTTTGATTATGATCGCGCAGTATCTTGGGCAGAGCTCTTTGGCAGTGATTTCCACTTTTTCTTTGTCGCCTTTTTGTGGAATTTTTGGAGTTGGGTTCAATGGTTTTAACGGCGTTTTGTAGATCGCTGAAATTTCTCTCGCGATGCCATAAATTCCCCAAAGATCCGGGCGGTGGGTGAGTGATTTGTTGTCGAATTCGAGGACGGCGCTCTTTAACCCTAGGATTTCCGCCAATTCTTCTCCCGGATTTGGTTTAATTGATGATAAATCCAAAATGTCTTCCGGGCCTTCGCTTACCGGTTTTTTGAGGCCGAGTTCTTCGCTCGCGCAGATCATTCCGTCGCTTTCCACTCCGCGTATTTTTACTTTTTCGAGAACTACCGGCTCTCCTTGTCCATGCCAAACTACTTTGCATCCTGGGGAGGCTACCGCTACTAACATTCCTTCTTTTAAATTTTGTCCTCCGCATACGACGGTTTTTTCACCTTTTTCTCCGAGAGAGACTGTCGCTATTCTTAATTTGTCCGCGTTTGGGTGAGGTTTTAATTCTTTCACCAGTCCTACCAGTACTCCGTCCAACAATTCATTTCCCCTCTTCACTCCTTCAACTTCAGCGGTTTTTATTGTTAAAGTTTTTGCCAAATCTTCGGGAGAAACGCCTTTTGGGATTGTTACGAATTTTGAGAGCCAGTCGATTGGGACGAACATTTTTTTATGATTATTGCCTGAAAGCTCGAACAGGTTCGGGCTTTCAGTTTTAAAATTGTTTAATAAATCTTAAATCGCCGCTGTTAAATAAGCGAATATCATTGATTCCGTAACGCATCATTGCCAGGCGTTCGAGGCCGAAGCCGAATGCCCAGCCTTGGTAAATTTTTGGGTCGACACCGCCTGCTTTTAAAACGTGTTCATGTGTCATGCCGGAGCCCATGAATTCGACCCAGCCGGTGTGTTTGCATACACGGCAGCCTTTTCCATTGCAGAGCAGGCAGGAGAAATCTAGCTCCAAGCCCGGTTCGACGAACGGGAAATAGCCAGGTCGGAAGCGCACTTCCACCTCTTTGCCAAAAAGTCTGCTCAAAAATTCTTTCATTATTCCTTTGAGGGTTGCGATTGAAATGTTTTTGTCTATCAATAGTCCTTCAACTTGGTGAAAAGTGTGTTCGTGGCGTGCGTCGGTTGCTTCGTTGCGGAAAACGCGGCCGGGCACGATCATTCTTATTGGCGCGCCGTATTTTTCTAATGCTCTTACTTGATTTGGCGAAGTGTGGGTGCGCAAAACCAACCTGCCGTGGTGATTGTCGTGTTTTTCTGTGACGAAAAATGTGTCCTGCATGTCGCGGGCGGGGTGGTCTTTTGGAATATTGAGGCCTTCGAAATTGTAGTATTCGCTCTCGACTTCTGGGCCATCTACAATCATAAAGCCCATTCTCTCAAAAATTTTTTCAACTTCTTCTTGGATTTGCGCGAGGATGTGGATCGTGCCGAGATGCTTGTTGCCGATTTCGTTTTTTGTGCCGGGGAGCGTTATGTCGAAAAATTCTTTTTTTAATGCTGACTCAAGATCGGCTTTTTCGAGGTTGTCGCGCTTGTGTGCAAATGCTTCTTCGAGTTCGATTTTCAATTTGTTTAAAGATTGGCCGGCTTGTTTTCGTTCGTTTTCGGGGAGGTCTTTGATTCCGCGGAGTTGTTGGGTCAGAAGGCCGCTGCGGCCGAGGTATTTTATTTCAAGTTCGGCGAAAGTTTTAAGCGTTGAGGCTTTTTCGAGTTCTGCGAGCGCAGATTTTTTGAGTTCGTTTAAATTCACGAGAGGGATTTTATCAGGAAAGAGGTTTGCGGGCAAGCTCGTGATGAGTTCGTGGGTGATGGACGACAAGGCGGTTTCGTGGTATAATATACTTGTCTGTAAGTATAAAATCTAAACAAACACAAAATATGGATGAAGCACAAAATAAACCAGAGGTTCCTGTAGAGCAAAAAGATTTTGAGCCGACTGATAGAGTAAAACTACAATCTCAAGCTCAGAGGTCGGATCTTTTTGGGAGTATGCATGCGGTTTTGAAAGAGAAGGGGGACAACGTGGAGGAGGTGACGCAGGAAAAATATGCGGAAATTATTTTGGGGCACATGGCGAGCTCGGATCTCAATTATCAGATTGTGGCTTTTGAAATTTTGAAGCATACGCTTGCGATTCCTTATGAGGAACAACCTGAGAAGTTTGAGAAATATTTGAAAGATATCAAAGATTTCAAAGAGGCGGCTGAGAAAATGAAAAAAGGGTTTGGGTGGTTTAGTTTTGGGGAAGAGGGACATCAGAAAAAGAGGGTTAATAAGTTTATTAAAGTTTTGAAGGAAATTGTCGTCTATCTCGAGAAAATTAAAAAGCTTGACGAAGAGGAAAAGGCTGGATTTGATAAGCCTGAGAGCGAGAAAAAATTGACCAGTGGGCAGGAGGCTGTGTTGAGCGAAAAACAGGATTTGAAAAAATATCTTGATGAGTTGGAAAAAGAGTTGGAGTTGAATGTGAAGGCATCGGAGAAAAAGGAGGAGGGGGTTGCGGAAGTTGTTGATTTGGAAAAAGCGAGGAGGGAAAAAGCTGGGGAGGGGGCGGGGGGAATTGCTGCTGGAGGTACTGATGTTGTGACTTTGAAAGCGGTTGAAGGGCAGAAAGCTGCTGCGGAGGGGGAAGCGAAAGTTGAGGGGATGAAGAAGGCGGCGTAGAGATTTGCAAAAAAACCTCGCTGCGCGGTTAGGCGAAACGAGGTTTTTTAATTTATTCCGAAAAAATTAACGAATAGCCTCTTTCAATGTTTTTCCTGCTTTGAAAGCTGGAAGTTTCATTGCTGGGATTTTGATTGTTTGGCTTGGGTTGCGTGGGTTAACTCCTTTGCGAGCTGATCTCTTTGAAACGCGGAACGTGCCGAATCCTGTGATTGTTACAGTTTCACCCTTTTTGAGTGATTTTGTGATCATTGCGAGCATTGTGTCGAGAACTTCCTGTGCAGCTTTTTTTGTAGCTCCAGTAGCTTGCGCTGCGCCTGCGATCAAATCCTGTTTTGTCATGGATTTTTTGGTTAAAAATTTTTTTTGCAAAGCGAATTATAATTTTTTGAAATTCAAACGCAAGAGAAAGTGTATAAAAAAGGGCTTGTGCAAGGGGTGATTTAGATGTTTGGTATAAAAATTGTCGAGAAATTTTGGTGATGGAGGGTGGATGGATTTTGTGAGTAATTAGTGCGTGTTGGCGGAAAATTATTTTTAAAAAACTTTGACGAAAAACTTTTTATAGTATAGAAGGTAGGCTATGTGCGAGATGCGGAGATTGACCGTAGAGGTGTAAATCGATGTGTTGAAATGGCTGATGAATGGATCGAAATGTTTGCAAAATGGCTTGGAATAGAGTAGGATTGTGAGATTTGCGGTTTGAAAAATTAATGTGTAGCGAAGAATTGCAGGATTTAAAATTTAAAAATCACCATGGCAAAACATTTAGTTATCGTAGAGTCTCCGGCGAAAGCAAAAACAATTTCCAGATTTTTGGGAGGGGAGTTTAAAGTTTTGGCGTCGATGGGGCATGTGAGGGATTTGCCGAAAACAAGTATGGCTATTGATACAGAGCATGATTTTAAGCCGAAGTACGTGATTTCTTCGGACAAAAAAAAGACGGTGAAAATGCTGAAAGATGAAATGGAAAAAGATACAACTTTGTGGCTGGCGACTGATGAAGACCGCGAAGGGGAGGCGATTGGATGGCATTTGCTTTCGGCATTGGATATTGATGAATCAAAGACTCCGGTGAAAAGAATTGTGTTTCATGAAATTACAAAAAAGGCGATTGATAACGCGGTCGCGAATCCACGCACGATTGATAAAGCGCTTGTGGACGCGCAGCAAGCTCGTCGTGTACTTGACCGTTTGGTGGGCTACGAATTGTCGCCATTGTTGTGGAGAAAGGTGCGCGGAGGTTTGTCGGCGGGGCGTGTGCAGAGTGTTGCGGTGAGATTGGTTGTTGATCGTGAGAGGGAAATTCGCGCGTTTAAAGCTGAGGAATTTTGGAAAATTAAAGGTGAGTTTGCGAAGCTGCAATCCGATGAATTTGGAAGGCAGAACTTTTTTGCTGTTCTTGAAAAAGGTGCCGATGGAAAAAAATTGGTGGCGAAAGAAGGCGCTGATGAAGTTTTGAAAATGCTTGAAGGGGCTTCGTATAAAATTGGTTCTGTTGAAGCGAAGGAAGTTGAAAGAAATCCCGCGGCGCCTTTTACGACTTCCACTTTACAGCAAGAGGCGTCGAGGAAACTTGGATTTTCCGTGAAAAAAACGATGATGTTGGCGCAGAGACTTTATGAGGGAGTTGATGTTGGTGATGGGGCGAAAGGTCTTATTACTTATATGAGAACCGACTCCGTGAATTTGTCGGAAATTGCTTTGGCGCAGGCGCGCGAGGTTGTTAGTTCAAAATTTGGATCTGAGTACGCGCTGCCGACGCCACGTTTTTATAAAGGGAAAAAGGGCGCGCAGGAAGCTCATGAGGCAATTAGGCCTACCGATTTGTCTGTTTTTCCGGATGATGTTATGGGAAAATTGGAAAAAGATCAGGGGAGATTATACGAACTTATTTGGAAAAGAACTTTGGCGTGCCAAATGGCCGCGGCGAAATTGCATCAGGTGAAGGCGGAGGTTGTGCCTGTTGGCGGAGGGGTTGCTCAAGGTGGGGAAAATGGGCTCGAGGCTCAGCCTGCAAACTCGGACAAGTCCGGGTTTGCAGTTTTGAAGTTTCACGCTAAAGGGGAGAGCGTAATTTTTCCCGGGTTTATGAAAGTTTACATGGAGGATTTGGATGAGGATGAAATTGTGAGCAATGGTTTTGGAGGGTTTGGCGCGAAGGCCGGTTCTGATGGTGGAGAAAATGGTGATGGCGGAATTTTGCCTGTGCTTGCCGAGGGCGAGGATGTAAAAAATTTATCATTGAATCCTTCTCAACATTTTACAAAACCTCCTGCGAGATATACCGAAGCTTCGCTTGTAAAAAAACTTGAGTCGGAGGGGATTGGGCGTCCTTCCACTTATGCGCCGACAATTTCTACAATTCAACTTCGCGGGTATGTGAAAAAAGATGGAAAACATTTGATTCCGACTGATGTTGGAGAGGTCGTGACGGATGTTTTGGTGGAAAATTTTTCTGACATTGTTGATTATAAATTTACTGCTGAAATGGAGGACGGTTTGGATGAAATCGCGGAAGGAAAAAAAGAATGGGTGCCTGTGATTAGGGCTTTCTATGGACCTTTTCATGCTAATATTGAAGAGAAAATGAAGACGCTGAAAAAGTCGGATATTGTGAATGAAAAGACTGACGCGGTTTGCGAAAAATGCGGGAAGTCGATGGTTATAAAGCTTGGAAGATTTGGGAAATTTTTGTCGTGCACCGGGTATCCGGAGTGCAAAAACGCAAAGCCTTTGAATGAAGAAGGGGCTGCGGGCTCAGGGGAAGGGGGTTCAGGGGCTGCGGGCTCTCCAGCGGCTGGTGCCGCTGTTATTGATGAAAAATTGGAAAAATTGCAAAAGGAGAATTCGGATAAAGTCTGCGAAAAATGCGGCAAGCCGATGAAGGTAAGGAAAAGCAGATATGGATATTTCTTGGGGTGTACCGGTTTCCCAAAATGCAAAACAATTGTTGCGATTGAAGGGGAAGGGAAGGGGTCTGCGGGCGGCGGTGGAGGTGCCGGCGGCGCGGCGAAGGCTGCTCCGGTCAGCACGGGAGTAAAATGTCCTGAATGCGGAGAAGGTGAGTTGGTGGAAAGAAGAACTCGCCGAGGTGGAAAACTCTTTTGGGGATGCAGTCGTTATCCAAAATGCAAACACGCGACGTGGGATAAGCCGGAGTAGGATTTTATAACGCGTCTGAGAATTCTCTTGGGGGGATTCCTGCTCTGTCTAGAAATGTTTTTAGCATTCCTATCCCGACTTGGTCGCTGCCGTGAATTGCTATCACGCACGTCCCTTCATTTCGGCTTTTAAATACATGGTGACTTCCACTGACTCTCAGTGGTTTTCCTAGTTTTGCTTCTGCGGCTCTTAAAACTCTGTTGCCTGGAAGGCCGCGTAGCTTTACGTGTTCGAAGTCATCGTCTGGTGTTTCTGTGGTTGGCTCTTTTTGGTCAACGTTTTCAGGTTCTAATGTGCGTGTTCCGAGTTGTTTGCATACTTGTTTTCTTTGTTTTCCGGCGATTCGCATTGGTGTTTCTTCTTTTTCTCCTTCCTTTTCCGGTGCTTTGAACAAGTCTGTGATTTCGTCTTCTTTCCTTTCCAGGTGGTCTAATACAAATTCGAATAAATATTTTTTTAATAACAAGCAGGCATCTTCTCTCATGAGGGTTGAGAGCGGGAGATGTGTTCCGCTTAGGACTATTTCGCCGGTTCCTCTGTCTATTTCCACTTCGACTAGATGTTGATTTTCACCCATTTTTACTGAGATGCTTCCGTCTGGATTTACTACTGGTTCATATGGTTTTATTGGGATAGATGGGTCAAGGACTATCTGTGCTCTGCATATTTTTAAAGCTCTGTTAAATGTTTTGCGCGGGATCTCTTCATAGTCTTCGAAAATTTTGATTTCCATTTCTCCGAATTTTCTTGTTTCCGGGGTTATTTTTCTAAGACATGACAAGTCGTTTATTACTCCGAATAATTCCTCCGTTTCTCTTTCCATGCTTTCTGTCCATTTTTTACTTTGTTTTGAGGGAAGACTTGCCAGATCTTTTGTCCCAAATATAAACGAGAAAAACCTTTCTCTGTGGAGGTCGTTGAAGTAGATAATATTCATTGCATTGTTTCTTTGTGTTCTTGCGAATACGCCTGAAAAAGGATGATCAAATAGTTCTCCCCATTTATCGGTTAGTTCTTTCAAGGTTTGTTCTAGTTGTTTTCTGCGTTTGTCACTAAATTTGTGTCTCTTGTGTTTGCAGTTTAACTCTTGAGTCATGATGCTTGTTATTATTGAGAATATTGCATCAACGAGAGAAACGAGTATGCGGCCTCTGAAACATTTCTTGCTTATTCCTTGTGAGTAGACGACGTCTTCGATGTTTTGGAAAACGGCTATCAATGGTTCATGCAAAGTTGACTCCTCGTTTTGGGCTGGCTGTGGCGCTTGAGGCTGTTTTTGTTTCGCGGATGGGTTTAAAAGGTTTTTAAAAAAGCTGCCAAGACTTTTTCTTGTTTCCGTTTGCGTTTGGGTGGGGACTGGCTCTTCTTGTTTAACATCGGGTTCAAGTCCCAAGGCTTCTCTATGATTTTCGATTACATAACTTGCTATTTCTGAGGCTATTTTGAAAATAGATCCGCGAAGTCTTCTTATTTCATCAACCTGGATTATGTATTGCTCAAATTCCTCTGTGGTCATTTGGCCGCATAAAAAGAGGGCTTCAACGTCTGTTAGGTGTTGGTCATATGCCAGGCTTTGAATTCTCTGCATGTTTTTTGGGCCGATGAAGGCCTCTGTTCCTTCTGGAAATTCATGTTTTTCTTTTAACAAAGCAGCGGCCTCGTCATATGTTAGAGGTTCTTGTTCGAGCTGCCCGTCATTTTTTTTGTTTGCTTCCATGGTTATGCCAATTGGGATCGACCATGTTTAAGTCGTCATATTAACATATTCCATAGGAGTTGTCAACAGCGGTTTATGGTTTGTACCAGTCTAGATTTACTTCGGGGTGTTTGCGGATTTCTTCGTACATTATTGTTTTGATTTCTTGGAGTTTTTCTGGGGTTTCGGCTTCGAAGCGCAGGGTGAGATTTGGGCTGGTGTTTGAGGCGCGGACTGCTCCCCAGGCGAGTGGGCCGAAGTTGATACGGACGCCGTCAATGGTTATGCAGTCGTAGAGGGAAGTGAAATGTGCGGAGAGGGCTTCGACGATCGCGAATTTTTTGTCGTCGGGGCAGTGGGCTTTGAATTCGGGGGTCATGAAGGTTTTTGGGAGGTCTTCGAATAAGGTTGAAAAGGGTTCGTCGAGGGTTGAGAGGATTTCGATGAGCTTGAGCGCGGCGAGGAAGGCGTCGTCAAAGCCGTAGTAATTTTCCGCGAAGAACATGTGACCGGAGACTTCGCCGGCTAGCGGCGCGTGAATTTCTTTCATTTTTTTCTCGATGAAGCTGTGGCCGGTTTTTGACATGACCGGAGTTGCGCCGAGCTCTTTCATTTTGTTAATTATCGCTTGGGAAACTTTTACGTCGAAGACGATTTGGGGTTTTGGGTTTGTGGGGGTGGGTTGGCCGTGGTTTTGATTTGCCGGTGCGCTGGTTTTGCTGTTTTGTGCTGCGGCTTTGTTTGCGCGGCTTGCCGGCCAGCGTGTGAGCAGGTCTTTTGTTAGCAGGAGCAAAAGATAATCGGAGCTGTAGTGCCGGCCTTTTTCGTCGATAATGCCGATGCGGTCGCCGTCGCCGTCGAAGCCGATGCCAATGTCGGCGTTGGTTTCCAATACTTTGTCTGTGAGTTGGCGCATGTTGTTTTCGTCTTCGGGGTTGGCTTCGTGGTTGGGGAAATTGCCGTCCGGCTCGCAGAAGAGCGGAATGATTGTTGCTCCGGTTTTGGCGAGGAGTTCGGGGGCGAATGGGCCGGCCGAACCGTTGCCCGCGTCGATGACTACTTTAAGCGGATTTTTTATTCGGTTTACTTTTGAAACCAACTCATCGCGGTAGGCCGGCCAAATATTTTCTTTTTTTAGTTGGCCTTTGATTTTTGGCTTGTGGAAGTCTTCTTTTTCGGCGAGTTCTCTTATTATTTGCAATTCGGGTCCGCAAATTGAATGCGCGTTTGCCGCGACAATTTTTATTCCATTGTATTCTTTTGGATTGTGGCTCGCTGTTATATTTACGCCGCAGTCAAATTGGAGGTCGTCTTTGCATGACGCAAAATAAATCATTGGTGAAACTGAAAGTCCGACGTCCGTGACATTTATCCCACATTCAAGTACACCTCTTATGAACGCTTTTTGGAGTTTGTCGCTTGTCGTGCGCACGTCTCTCCCGACCGCCATGTGTGTCGATTTGTATTCTTTGTGAAGGTAGGTCGCGGTGGCTTTGCCGATAATGTACACGGTTTCGGCGGTGAGGTCGGGGGTGTTGGTTCCGCCTTGCGGGACGGCCGGTTTGGCTGTGTTCCCGACTGTCGGCGGCTCTGCGATCGCGATTCCTCTTATGTCATACGCGCGGAAGATGTGTGGATTGATTGTTGGCATGGTGGGATTTTAGCACGTTTTTGGTTTTTATGGTACGTGATTTGTGGTATAATTAACAGATGTATTTATCATAATTTATTTGTAAGAAAATGCCCGAGAGACCAGAAAAAGATCCGATTCCGGATATGAAAAAAGAATTTGCTGAACTTCGTGAAGCACAAACTGCTAAGGTTGAGGCTCAAAAGAAATCCAAAGTTGCTGAGTTTGAGCGTGCTCAACAAAAAGTGTACGAGGAGGCTGAAGATATTTTGAGAATTGCTCGCGAGTATTCTCCTGATCCAGTGAAGTTTATTCTTCAAGTGGCTGATGATTATGCGAAAGAAGAAAGTATTTCTTTTTTGGCGGCCGTTGCAAGACTTGGGCAGGATCTTTCTCCCGAG
>Ga0172371_10011024_pt1 | contig 12103 bp, 6 predicted proteins | sample Lak12m_FD_114543 | JGI IMG/M metagenome (GOLD analysis project Ga0172371, IMG submission 114543) | Freshwater microbial communities from Kabuno Bay, South-Kivu, Congo - kab_022012_12m | ecosystem: Environmental > Aquatic > Freshwater > Lake | place: Democratic Republic of the Congo: South-Kivu...
GCGCCCCTTCGGGGCTGAAAGCGACCGCGGCCAACACCCCTGCTCTGGCATGTGCATTTCGACTGTTCTTCCCCTTCAGAACAAAACCAGCATCCATGAGACTCTCAGCCTTTCACCCGCCCAGGTTTCACCCACTAAATGGGTTCTCACAATTCTGGGAGGGCGAGGCTCCTGCCGAGCCTGCGACACGCGTATATCTCCCGACGCCACGACGGCTCGGCAGGAGCCTCGCCCTCCCAGAATCACGTAAGGTCATTTAGAAACCCGGAATTCCCCGAATCCTGAACCCTGAGCCGTTTGGTTGCGGCCGCAGGCCACGCTGCGATAGAATCTCGGCGGCTTTCCGTCGTTCTCCGTGCTTGGACCAAGACCTTTCGGAGGAGTCATTCTGATGAACCGTTGGCTGACCTGAATGCTGCTGGTGGGGTTGGGCGGGGTGGCGAGTGGCCAGAAGCCCGACCCGGCGAAGACCGATTGGCTGGTGGCCGGCAAGTACGGCGTGTTCGTCCATTATCTCACAGGACTCCAAAACAACCCGGATCACGTGGCCAGCCTCGGACGGCAGACCTCGTGGGACGAGTGCGTCCGGGCGATCAAGCCGGATGGCCCGGGCCAGCCGGGCACGCAGATGTCGATCGCCGAGTTGGAAGCCTACGAGTAAACTGCCGGACGATGTCCAAGCTCACCTAGGTGCCGAGTTCCGGCGGGTCCGCGCAGAACGATTTCATTCCACAGGAGACCGTGCGATGTCAAAAAGACCGGTAGACCGCTGGGGACTGGTTCTGGTCGCGTATCTGTTCGCGCAGACGCCGCTTGCCGTGGCGGGCTGGGAGGGCAAGGTGGCCGGGGCGCCGGAGGGCTGGAGCGTGACGGCCCCGCGCGATGAGATCCGGCCCGAGTTCGCCTTCGACCCGCAGGGCGGGCCCGAGCGTCACGGCGCGCTGCTCATCCGGGCCGACGCCCGCGAGGGGCTCGACGGGGGCTGGGTCAAGACGTTCCCCGTCAGCGGCGGCCGCCACTACCGCTTCCACGCCGTGCGGAAGGTGGAAAACGTGACCCTGCCGCGCCGCAGCGCCGTGGCCAAGATCAACTGGCTCGACGCGGCGGGCAAACGCGTCAAGTACGACGAAGCGGTCGTCACCGGCTACCTCCGCGGCTCCCGGCCCGTCGCCGAGGCGGAGCACCCGACCGACAAGGCCACGGACGCCCGAGGCTGGACCGAAGTCTCGGACACCTACCAGGCACCCTCGAAGGCGGCGAAGGCCGTGGTCGAGTTGCGCCTGCTCTGGGCGCCCGGCGGCAAGATCGCGTGGAGCAACGTGAGCTTCCGGGAGACCGCCCCGCCGCCGGGGCGCAAGGTCCGCCTGGCGGCCGTCCACTTTCGCCCGCACGGCGGCAAGACCCCGGCCGACAATTGCCGCCAGTTCGCCCCGCTGATTGAAGACGCGGCCCGGCAGAAGGCCGATCTCCTAGTGCTCGGCGAGTGCGTCACGATCGTCGGCAACGGCTGCAAGCTGGAACAAGCCGCCGAGCCGGTCCCCGGCCCGTCGACCGAATACTTCGGCCAGTTGGCCCAAAAGCACAACCTCTATATTGTGGCCGGCCTGTACGAACGGGTCGGGCACCTGATCTATAACACGGCAGCCCTGGTCGGGCCCGACGGCACGCTGGTCGGCAAGTACCGCAAGGTCACGCTCCCGCGCGACGAGATCGCAAGCGGCGTAGCCCCGGGCCACGAGTACCCGGTCTTCCAGACCCGCTTCGGCAAAGTGGCCATGATGGTCTGCTACGACGGGTTCTTCCCCGAGGTCGCCCGCCAGTTGACCAACCGCGGGGCCGAGGTCATTGCCTGGCCCGTCTGGGGCTGCAACCCCGATCTGGCCAAGGCCCGGGCCGTGGAGAACCACGTGTACCTGGTGAGCAGCACCTACGAAGACATCTCCAGCAACTGGATGCTCACGGCTGTGTGGGACCACGTCGGCAACACGCCCGCCTTGGCCAAGCAGTGGGGCACCGTGGTCGTCGCCGAAGTGGACCTGGACGGGCGCGCCCACTGGGGCAGCCTCGGCGACTTCAAAGCCGAATTGCCCCGCCACCGACCCGTGTGGACGGTCGATCAGTGAGGCGTGCGTTGGGGCGACCTTGCCGCTGGCCCGTGCCGATCGTGTGCCACTGCTTGCTCGCATGCGGAATCACCATCTGCGATGAACTTGACCGAGGATCTCCGCGCGTCCCCGTGGCCGCATGCGAGCAAGCAGTGGCCGGGGCAAACCAGGATCGCGTCTGATCGAACGTACCCGGCCCCGACGCCCAATGCACTGCTTGCCCGCATGCCGCCCACGCACCCATCAGAATCGCTTGGTGAAAGCACAGCACATGGCGGTTCGGGCATGCGGGCAAGCAGTGGCACACAGGCTACGTCGCCCGCCCCAGAAGCAAGGGCACCCGCGCGCCGCCGCGGCTCGCTGGGAGCTATCGGCGAGCGCGGATTCGGCCGCCAGTTCGGCCCGCAACTGGGCGTCGTAGGCCGCCTTCTTGTCGGGGAGCGAGAGGCACGCCTTGGCCCCGGCCAGCTCGTTGAGGATTCGCTGGGAAAGCTCTTGGTGGATGCCCAGGTGCTTGGTCCGCACGAACGCGATGTGCCGTTCGCCGGCTTCGCGGATCACTTGCGGGTCGTCCTCGAAGAGTTTCAGCCCGAGGAGCCGATAGCGATTGGGTGGCTGTTCCTCCGGCGGAATGCCGAGCCAAGCGTGATAGGGATCAAAGGATTCGGCCACGGCGGTTCCCTTCCAGCGGGCTCCGATACCCTTTTCGTTTTCCCCCCTTGTTCCGGGGCCATTATGCCACGGCAGACGTTGCGCGACAAGCAGCGATGGCTGCCGGGAGCGGCCGGTTGCCGGAAACGGACGGGTTGGGAAACCCGTCCTACGACCGAATGGTCAATTCCGCGTAAGCCGTTGGCAGCCGACCAGCAAGGCGCTCGTGATTCGATCGCTTCGCACCCTCACCCCTTGCCCCTCTCCCGCGAGCGGGAGAGGGGAGATAGATACGGTCGGCCCGTCGGTCAGGAGAAGAACGTCTGTTCGGCCGTGCGGCGCAGCAGCCAGGCACGGTCGGTGGGGGTGAGGAAATCGAGGCGGCTGCGCAGCAGGTCAATCGAGTCGGCGTAACGGTGGCCGCCGATGACTTGGAACGGGCTGTCGCTGGCCCACATCAATCGCTCCGGGCCGAAGGCATCGAGGACACGCCGGATCATGGGCGCGAGATCCAGGTACGGGGCCTTCTTCTTTCCCAGGGCGTAGAAGGCCGACAGTTTGACCCGCACGCTCTTGTGCCGCGCCAGGGCGCAGAGGTTGTCGAGGTCGTGGCTGCGGATCTGACCGTCGACGCCGATGCGGGCGAAATGGTCGACCACCACCGGCGTTTTCGGATACTTGCCGCACATCGCATTCACGGCCGGGAGGAAGTGAGGGTCCATGAGCGGGCAGATGGCCAGCCCTTCGTCGGCCCCGCACCGCCACATGGCGGCCATGGGCCCGCCGGCGAGCCAGCGGTCGGCCGACTGCTTGCCGGCCACGATGCGAAACCCGCGCACCCTCTGGGCGGCCAGCTCTCGCATCTTCCGTGACGGATCGCCGCGCTCGTCGACGATCGCCACACCGGAGAAGATGCCCTTGTGCTTGCGCATTATGTCGAGCATGTACGAGTTGTCGGACTGGTAGTAGCTCATCTGGATGAGCACGATCCGCTCGACCCCGCACGGCCGTGCATTCGCGAACAGTTCCTCGGGAGTGAAACTGGGGATGACCATCTGCTCCTTGGAGTAGCCGGGCGCAAGCGGATAGCGCTGGGTATCGGGCGTCCAGACGTGAACGTGGGCGTCGATGTATTTCTCCGGGGACTCGCCTTTCGGCTTTTCGGCAAGGGCCGGATGGGCGGCAACACCCCAGCCCGCCACCGCGGCCATGCCCGCGCCCAGAAAATCACGACGCGAAAACGAGCGTTTCGGACCGTTCATCTTTAGTCTCCTCGACCCGCCGGATGTTAACGCTGAGTGTAACGGATAGGTAAGAGGTTGTCGAGAGTCATCAAGCCGCGACCGCTGGTCGCGCCGGCGGTGCGCGCAGGGTGGCATGCTTTCACGACGCGGAGCGTCGGGTAAGCATGGGAACCGCGTCGGACGTTTCCATGCCGACACGCGGCCGGAGCCGCGTGACGGCATGCCACCCGGCGGCTGTGCCACACATTTGGGCACTGTCGACGCCGCGTCTGGTATTCCACCCCGGCTTGCCCCATAATGGGGCCAGCGTTGTCTGCGAGAGGAGAACACCTGTCCGGAGGGACGAGCCATGCCGAGAAATTGTTGCTGTTCTGGAGGCCGCTGCGGCGCCAGTCAACCCGTTGAATTGAGCCGCCGGGAATTCATTGGGGCGCTCACGGCCGGGGCTGCCACGCTGGCGCTTGCCGGGGAGTTGACTTGGGCCAAGGCGTCCGAAACCGGAGCCGCGTCGCTCACGCTGCCGAAACGGCCGAAGGAGTGGAACTATCCGCTAACGCCGGCGCGGGTGTATCGCGGCAAGAACCTGGAGGCGGTTTCCATGCCGATCGGCGGCATCGGCACGGGGAGCATCTGGCTCGACGGCCAAGGCCGGCTCGCAATTTGGCAGATCTTCAACAATCTCAGCGAAATTCGCATCCCCGATAGTTTCTTCGCCGTGCGAGTGCGCTCGGAAGGCAAGGTCGCGACGCGCGTATTGCAAACCGCGGCGGAGGGGCCCTTCAAGCCGGTCAAGTCGATCCGTTACGAGGGCGGATACCCGATCGCCCGGCTTGCCTTCGAGGAGCCGGCCCTGCCGGTCGAGATTCGCCTGGAAGCGTTCAACCCGATGATCCCGCTCGATACGGCCAGCTCGACGATTCCCTGCGCCATCTACCGCTTCACGGCCCGCAACTCGGGCAAGTCGCCGGTTGAGGTCGCCTTGCTCGGGTCCCTGCAAAACGCGGTGGGGAGCCAAGGGGCGGGCGGCATCCAGGGGGCGCGCTTCGGCGGCTACGGCGGCAACGCGAACCGCGTGGTGCGGGAAAAGGGCTTCACGGCCCTGGCCATGAGCAAGTCGCCCGACCCCGTCGCCCCCGGCTCAGTGAAGGTTCGGACCGCGGCCGGACACGAGGTCGAGGGGCCGGAGATGCGGTGGCTGGCCGGCGTCCCCGCTCTCACGCCGCAGGTGGCCGACTCGCTGGCGCAGATCGCCGGGGAGGGTGGGCTGGTGCTGGGCGACGGCCTCCAACCGGCCTTCTTCAAAACCGTGGCCGCCCTGCGCGATCCGAATCGCGACACGTCGGCCCTGGCCACCGTGTTCGAGGACTTCGAGAAAGCCAACTACGAGGGTTGGACGATCGCCGGCGACGCCTTCGGCAAAGCCCCCTCGCGCGGCACCGAGTCGGGCCAGCAGCCGGTGAGCGGTTTTGCCGGCCGGAGGTTGGTCAACACGTACATTGCCGGCGACGGCCCGCAGGGCTCCGCCACCTCGAAGCCCTTCAAAATCGACAAACGCTACATCGGTTTCTTGATCGGCGGCGGCCAGCATCCCGGCAAGACGTGCATGAACCTCCGTGTGGGCGGCAAGGTCGTGCGCACGGCGACGGGCAAGAACCTGGAAGCCCTCGAACCCGTCAGTTGGGACGTCGCCGACCTGAAAGGCCAACAGGCCGTGATCGAGATCGTCGATCGGGAGTCGGGCCCGTGGGGGCACGTCAACGTCGATCAAATCATCTTCTCGGACTTTCCGCCCGAAGGGCTGCTGAAGCAAGGCACCACGAGCGACACGGCCGCCCGGGCGCTGGGGTTGCCGTTCACCGGGGCCGAAGAAGCGACCCTCGCCGCCGGACAGCCGATCGTGCTCGCGCAAGACGCCCCGACGGCGCTCCAATCGGTGCTCGCCGCATGGAAGGTCACACGGTATACGCGGCTGGCGGGCTTCCGCTCCGGTGAAAAGGGCTACCGGGCCGTGGCCACCACGCCCACTGGCGATCCGCTGGTCATCGAAGGCCCGCTGGGAAAGGGACGGATTCTCCTCGCGCTGGCGCCCGGACTGCCCTGGAGTTGGGGCAGCGTCTTGCTGACGGCGCTGCGGGGGAAGCCGCTCGGGCCGGGCGAGCAGATCGTGCCCGCCTCGCCGGGCTGGGGCACCATGGCCTTGACAATCTTGGATTCGGAGGCCGCGGCCCTGCCCGGCTGGACGAGCGGCGATCGCCTGCTGGCGTGGCTCTCCGCGTTGCCGGCAAGCGGGAAGACCGCCTCGGGCGAGGCGGTGAGCAAGCCCGGCGAAACGGTCAACGGGGCCCTCGCCGTGCCGCTTGGCCTCAAGCCGGGCGAGGAGCGGACCGTGACCTTCGCCGTTACCTGGCACTTCCCCAACGTGCAGCGGTTCCAGCATGTGGGCAACCTCTATAGCCGCCGCTGGCCCGACGCCCTGGCCGTGGCCCGCACCGTGGCCGAAAACGCGGAGCCCCTCTGGGAGCGAACGCGGCTCTACCACGAGACGCTCTATCAGTCGAACCTGCCCGAAGAGTTTCTCGACGCCATGACCTCGCAGAGCGTCATTTTCCGCGGGCCCACGTGTTTCTGGTCGGAGGACGGCTATTTCGGCGGCTTCGAGGGGAGCTACGGCTGCTGCCCGCTCAACTGCACCCACGTCTGGAACTACGCCCAGAGCCACGCCCGGCTCTTTCCCGAGGTGGGGCGCAACATGCGGATTTCCAACTTCGTCACCTTCCTGCACCCCAACGGCGAGACCTCGCACCGCGAGCACGCCGTCCACAACGGGTTCATCGACGGCCACTGCGCGTGCATCGAGGGGGCGCTCCGCGAATATCAGCTCAGCCCCGACCGCAAGTTCCTCGAGAAGATCTGGCCGGGGGTCAAGAAGGCGGTCGATTGGCTCATCGAGGCCATCGACAAGGATCGCGACGGCATGCCCGCCGGCGAGCAGTGGAACACCTACGACACGGCCGTGGCCGGGGCGAACACGTACATCGGTTCGCAATACCTCTCGGCCCTGGGCGCAGGCGAGCGCCTCGCCCTGGTCATGAACGACCCGCAGATCGCCGCCCGGTGGCGGGCCGTGCGCGAGGCGGGCGAGAAGAACCAGAACCAAAAACTCTGGAACGGCGAGTATTACATCCAGATCCCCGAGGCCAAGCCCGCCCGCGATTACAACAACGGCTGCCACGCCGATCAACTGCTCGGCCAATGGTGGGCCCACATGCTCGACCTCGGCTACCTCTATCCTCGCGAGCGTGTACACAAGGCCATGGAGGCCGTGATGCGGAACAACTACCGCGCCAAGTTCGCCGGGTTCAAGCAGGACCCGCGCCGCTACATTCCGGACGACGAGGGCGGACTGTTGATCTGCACCTGGCCGCACAACGACCGGCCCAAGTCGTTCATCCTCTATGCCGACGAGGTGTGGACCGGCATCGAGTACGCGGCGGCCGGGGCGATGGTTTTTGAGGGGCTCATCGACCAGGCCCGGCAGATCGTCAAAATGGCCCGCAGCCGCTACGACGGTCGCCGGCGCGACGGCCTGAACTCCGGCCCGGGCGGCAACCCGTACAACGAGCTGGAGTGCGGCAAGTTCTACGCCCGGGCCATGAGTTCCTGGTCGCTCCTGGTGGCCTCGCAAGGCCAGGTCCTCGAAGGCCCCAAGGGCCTTTTGGGCTTCAAACCCCGCTGGCAGCCCGAAGACCACCGCTCCTTCTACACCGCGCCCGAAGGCTGGGGCCTCTTCATCCAACGCCGGGAAGGCAAGCAGCAAAGCGAGCGGATCGAGGTCCGCCACGGGCGACTGCGGCTCAAGGAACTGGTCTTTGAGATCCCCCCCGACGCCACGAACCCGACCGCTACCGCCACAGTCGGCGGAAAGCCCTTGAATGTGAGCGTCAAGCCAAACGGCACCGAGGTCCGACTGAGCCTCGCCGCAGAGTGCGTCGTTCCGGAAGGGGACGCCATCGAAATCGTGTTGCGTTGGTGAAGCATCTTGGTTGACACGCCCCGTCGTGACGACGGAAGAACGCGGAATAGCAAGTCCTATTCCTTCGCGAGTGAAAAGCAGAGCCAACACCCACGCGCGGCCCGACAGCCCACTGCTTGCTCGCATGCGGGCGCGGGGTCGCGCTGAGTTCTCCGGGCGAACTCCGCACAGGCGGCAATTCCGCATGGGAGCAAGCGGTGGCACACCGTTGGCTGGGCCAGAACGCGGGCGGCGTGGTACGCTTTGAAAAATGAAGGGCGTGCCAGGCGTTGCTTTTTGCGTCGCCTGCGGATACGCTGCTGAGTAGCGGAAACGCCTGTCTCGCCGTTAGGACGCTTCGGCCACGCCCCTCGAAACCTCCGGGCGTGCCACCAGGCCGCGTGTGAGCTTAAGGAGCCGTGTGATGATTATGTCTTGCTTTCCGTTTCCGCGGACTGTGGGGCCGCTGGTGGTTGCCATCGCGGCCGCTTGCGGCGCGCTGTGGGCGGACCCGCCGGCGCCGGTCCAGTCCGGCCCCAACCGTACGATCCCGTCCCCGTGGAAGAGCCCCCTGGTGAAAAAGGGCAAGCTCAACTCCCCGCTGGTCGAGGTCACGCCGTTTGTCTTCAAAGACCGCCTCTATTTGCTGGAGAACTGGCAGAAGTTCTGGGAGCTTCCCAACCCGGCCGACGGGCACCGCTATCAGGAAGACCAGGTCCGCATCGGCGACGTGGAGGCGGGCAAGATCGTGTCGGTGGCGCTGGTCGGCCACGGGCTGGGCATGGCCTTGGTCGTGAAGGACCGGGTCTACGTCTTCGCCGGCGACTGGGGCAGCGACAAGAAGTGGCGGATCAAGAAAATCGACATGACCTGGTCGGACGACCTCGTCCACTGGTCGAAGCCGGTGGCGGTGCTGGAAGCCCAGCCCAACGAGCACTTCTTCAACGTGTCGGTCTGCCGCGGCGACGGGCGGTTCGTTCTGCTGGTCGAGAGCGACGATCCCCGCTGGCCGGCCTTCACCTTCAAATACTTCGCCTCGGAGGACCTCGTCCGCTGGAAGCCGATTCCCCAAGGGCTCTACGGCACGAACAAGTACGTGGGCGGGCCGGCCCTTTACTACGAAGGCGGAATGTACTACACGCTGTACCTGGAGAGTCTCGGCGGCGGGCGATACGAGACCCGCATCGCCCGATCCAAGGATCTGGTCCATTGGGAGGACGCCCCGCAGAACCGTCCCTTCGTGACCTTCGATCCGAAGCACCTGGTCCACCCGATTCGCTCCGGGACGATCCACGAGTGCAACGCCTCCGACGCGGAGGTGGTCTATTGGCGGGGCAAGACCCTGGTCTACTTCACGGGGGGCGACCAGCACGTGGCCGGCGACCTGCAGCGGGCCGAGTTCAAGGGCACGCCGCGGGAGTTGTTCGAGCTGCACTTCCGCCAGGAAACCGACGTATCCCGTGGGACAAAAGAGAAACCGTAGAACCGTTGAGCCGGCGGACACTCGCCGAAGGGGGAAGCGATGAAGTGTACACGGATCATCCGGTGGTTGGCGTGTGGCGTACTGCCGGCCGGCCTGCTCGGAAGCGCCGGGGCTGCCGAGCCGCAAGCGGCCCAAGCGGTGAAGCCGCCGGCGGCCAGCTTCACGATCCGCGCCGACTGGTTCGACCGCGGCAACGTGCAAGTCAGTCGGGTGGGAGAGAACTACGCCGACAAGTATGCGTGCATCTGGAACGGCGGCCGGTTGCCCAACCAGAGCGAGTACGACGTCGAATTCCCCGTCACGGCCGACTACACGCTGGTGGCCCTGTACACGGCCGCATCGTCGCGCCCCGTCGACATCTACCTCGACGACAGGAAGATCCACGGCGGGTTCTCCGGCGTGACCGGGAGCTGGTCGACGAAGGACGCCCGCTGGGAGACCCAGTGTACGGCTCACCTCACCGCGGGGAAGCACACGATCAAGCTGCTTTGCCCCGGCTCGTGCATGCCGCACATCTGTGCTCTGCGGTTCGAATCGCCCTTGCCGTTTCCCAAGGACTGGCACCTCTGCCGGCAGAGCGTCTTCCGGCAGACCGAGCAGAAGGAGTCCGTAGTCCCGGATGACTACGTCTGCGGCTATCCCAAGGAGCCGCCGGCGGTGTACGACTACCACCAGCCCTTCAAGCGGACGCCGCCGCCCACGCCCCGGGCACACTGCATCTTGGAGTACACCCTCTTCGGCCAGGGCCGCCACCCGGTGCAAACGGAGATCGTCAACACGGCCGAGCAGCCGTCGGCCGGCCCCGAGGTCAACAACGAGTTGCTCCAGACGCAGGACCAGGCGGGCGTCGCAACGACGCCCTGGATAGCGCGCCTCTCCGTCAAGCTCAGCGCCCAGCGGACGGAGACCGAGACGCTCAGTCTGTCGCCCGAGCACCTCCGCAAGATGCTCCGGCACGTCGTCGAGCTGATCGACGACTTCCGCTCGGCCGACGGCGTTGCGAAGGACTTGCTCGAGGCCGAGCGGGCGGAGGCCACCCGGCGACTGGTCGAACTGCAACACCTCCTGGCCGAGCCGGAGGGCAAGGCCAAGTGGGAGCGATTCTACCGGGAGTATCTGGCCGCGTATCAACTCAAGAATCGCGTAGCCCTGCGAAACCCGCTTCTGGACTTCGACCGGCTCCTGCTGGCCAAGCGGCTGACCTACGACACCTCGCACATCTACACGACCTACTACGACGGCAGCCACCGCTATAAGCCGGGAAGCGGGATCTTCGTCCTCTCGCCGGTCCGGCCCGACGGAAAGGTGACCAATCTCATTACCGGGCTGGCCACCAGCGCCATCTACCGCGATCCGGACCTCTCCTTCGACGCCCGGCGGGTGTTGTTCTCCTACAAGCTCGACCGGCCCACGCCCTGCCGGATTTACGAGGTGGGAATCGACGGCGCCGGCCTGCGGCAGATCACCAACAGCGAGTACGACGACGTGGACCCGCGCTACCTGCCGGGCGGTCGGATCCTGTTCGTCTCCACCCGCTGCCGCCGCGTGACGCTCTGCCACAACGCGTTCACCGTTTCGGTGCTTCACACGATGAACGCCGACGGGTCGGAGATCCGCTGCATCTCGCCCAACCCCGTCCACGAGTTCCAGCCCAGCGTGATGCCCGACGGCCAGATCACCTTCACCCGCTGGGAGTACGTCGACAAGCACCTGGGCAACCAGCAGAGCCTGTGGATCGGCAACCCGGACGGGACGCGGATGACGCACGTGGCCGGCAACCACTTCGGCCCGCTGACCTGGTGGCAGCCGTTCCGCGTGCCCAACAGCCGCCTGATCGCCTGCATCCTGGCCCCGCACATGCCGCTGGCCTGCGGGCCGGTGGCCCTGGTCGATCCGATCCACAGCTCGGCCAGCCCGGCGATCTTCGAGAATATTACGCCGGAGCTGCCCCCCGCGACTCACTTCAGTTGGCTCCGCAAAGATGTGGGCTACTACACCTATGCCTACCCGCTCTCGGAGAAGTACTTCATCGTCTCCTATTGCTACGGCCCGCACGACCGCGACCCGACCGGCTACGGCATCTACCTGTTGGACCGCTGGAACAACCGCGACCTGATCTACCGCGACAGCGAGCTGAGCGCGTTCGAGCCCATTCCGGTCCGTCCACGGCCCGTGCCGCCGCTCATCCCGTCGCACGACACGGCGGAAGCGGCCGCCGCCGTGGCGGCGGAGAAGACGGGGACGTTCTACGTGACCGACGTGTACCGCGGGCTGCCGGGGATCGAGCGGGGCACGGTCAAGTACCTTCGCGTGATCGAGGAGATCCCCAAGCCCGTCTCGGCCAACTGTTCGGGGTTCGGCATCCAGTACCCGGTGATCTCGAACATGGGGCACCTGGCGCTGAAGCGGCTTTGGGGAACCGTGCCGGTCGAGCCGGACGGATCGGCCTGCTTCACCGCCCCGGCCGGCAAGGCCCTTTACTTCGCGGCGCTGGATGAGAACTTCATGGAAGTCCAGCGGATGCGGAGCTTCACGAGCGCGGCCCCGGGCGAGCGGGTCGGCTGCGTGGGCTGCCACGAGCCGAAGCACACCACTCCCGCCAACCTCC
>Ga0172371_10011025_pt1 | contig 12102 bp, 18 predicted proteins | sample Lak12m_FD_114543 | JGI IMG/M metagenome (GOLD analysis project Ga0172371, IMG submission 114543) | Freshwater microbial communities from Kabuno Bay, South-Kivu, Congo - kab_022012_12m | ecosystem: Environmental > Aquatic > Freshwater > Lake | place: Democratic Republic of the Congo: South-Kivu...
CAATCATTTCCCTCGCTGAATTTTTGGTTTTGCCTTCTTTCACCAGCGAATATAAAATCGCATTTTTTATTTTTCCTTTGCTTTTTAGAATATTTGCGAGAATTTCTTCGGTTTTGTTTTCAAATTCTTTTTTTCTTTCGAGAGCAATAATCCATGAATTTACTCTCGGAGCAGGATTGAATGCTTCTTTTGAAATTTTTTTAACTGGTTTTATTCTGTAATCGAGATTAGCGAGAATTCCGATTTTTTCTGTTTTCTCCTCGAGAGTTTTTTTGAAATTCTCGCCTGTGATTAAAAAAATTTCTTTTATTTCTGGGGTTTCAATTGCTTTCAAAATTATGCTTTCAGACAAATAGTAAGGAATGCTTGCGCAAATTTTGTTGCAATTTTTCCAGGGTTGTTTTACTGCATCTCCAAAGACAATTTCCAAATTTTGATTTTTTTTCGTTAGTCCATTTAAATCATCAAAAAATTTTTTATCAACTTCAAAGGCAATAATTTTCTTCGGATTCTTTTCTAAAATTGCCTTTGTAAGAATTCCTGTACCTGCGCCGATTTCAATTATTTTGTCTTCGGATTTTATGTCGCAGATTTTAACAAATTCACCAAGAATATTTTTATCGACGAGAAAATGCTGTCCGAGGTTTGGGTTTTGATTTATTTTTCCTTTGCAAAATTGAATGTTATGTTTCATTCTTTTTACCTTCGTTTCGCAACATAAATGTCTGCCTCAATCATTTTGTTATTTTTGTAATAATGATGCACAAAATAAACATTTCCTGCATTGTCAATTGATGGTTCGCCTGCAAGAGGAGAAATTATTTTTTCAGGATTCGACCATTCATTATTTATTTTTTTGCTTCTCCAAATTGAGTAATCCATTGAAAACCAAAGTTCATTTCCGTCGGGGGAAATAGCTGGCCAGCCCTCGTCGCTTGCTGTGTTTATTTCTTTAACATTTTCTGGCTCGTCCCATATTGAACCTCCCGCGGGTTCAATAACTCCAGCCCCGCCCCCGGCATTTCCGTAGCTGTTTCGTTTCATTTTCCAAATATCCAATCCACCTTTCCCACCCACACGCGACGAATGAAAATAAATCTCATTACTATATTCATGCAATTCTCCGACCTGATAGTCTTCAGGAAAATCAATTTTTTTACCTGATGAAATCCACTTTCCGTTTTCAAATTCAGCTGAAAACCAATTTACTCCGGTATAGCCCTCCCTTGCAGAGCAGAAAAACATTTTGTTGCCGTCGACAAATTCACATCCATCAAGAGCTAATTTCCCATTTTCAGTCAGAAAAATTCTTTCTGGTTTGCTCCATTCATTCTCGGATATGTGCGAAACATAAATTCCAGTAACTTTGTCGAGAATTTGTTTTTCAACAGGAACTCTGACATCCGGAGTAAAAAAGAAATACAAATCATTTCCGTAAATAAAGGGCGAGTCCTCTGCTCCGGCTGTGTTTATTATAGATGAGAGCAGAACAGGATTTTCATATTCGCCGGAAAGTGAGACAACCGGATTTTCATCTGTTTCAGGAGTCATCTTTACAGCATCAGTTGGAATTTTTGATTCCCTCGTCAGAATTTCATTTGTTTGATTATTGCTGGAATTATTATTTTCCTTCGATGAGTTTGGAATAAGTGAAAAGAAAATTATGAAAATTAAAATTATAGCTACGACAAGGAGAACTATTTTAAGATATTTTTTCATTTGTCTTTTTTTTCAATTATTTTATATTTATTGTCAAACTTTTTTTGCTTATAATAAGAGATTGTTCCTTCGATAGTAAGTCCGACTCCGGCTATAAACCAGAACCAGTCCGACGAGAAATCCGCAAAACCGAGCAGTTTAACCAATGTTCCAAGAGTCATAAGAACTCCGACAAAAATAAATCCCCCATATCGGATAAAATTTTCGAGCTTCATAAAAAACAGAAGCAAAAAGAGTTTATAATTTTTTTGAAAACAACTCTTTTAATTTTTCCAGATCTTTTTTATCTCTTAAACTATAAGAATATTTTTCTCCGTTTTTCATAAAGAATTTTATTTTTGAAAAGAAAGGAGTTATTTTTACTCTCTCTATCTCATCGCGATTAAACGCATAATTTTTTTCATAAGATGAGATAATTTTATTCGGAGATTTTTCTGAAATCATTTTTTTCAGAATGTTTTCAATGTCCTTTTTCGCGAGGAGAAACTGCCACATTGAAACATCTGTTTCACCGACAATATGCCCTGCGCCTTTCAGCGGAATAAAAACTAAAAGAATTCTTTTGTCGGTTATAATCATCGCATTTTCAGGATATTTTATCTTCGTCGTTCCAAAATAAGGTCCCACCCTTAATCTAAAACCAGCGCGCATAATTCCTGCGACGTAATCAACAACCCTTTCAATCATTCTAAAATTTTACTGACGACACGCGTTTAAAATGAATTATTCTCATCACAAGAATGAAAATAAAAAACACCACGAAAATTAGAACGAAATACCATGGAACTCCGATTTTCCACATAACAAAAAGAATAATTAACACAATCACCGACGAGAAAATTGTTTTTACCATCATGAATCCACTCGCAATTGTTGTTCCTTTTTTTATCACATCTGCAACTAAATCCGAACGTTCTGTATCTGTCGGAATAATGCTTTTTTTCATAATTTAAAATAAATAAAGAAATTCTTAAATCTTTCTCTCAATCAACAATCACCAAATCCTTAGGTACTTTTGGCTTTTTCGTTTTAGGAGTTTTTTCTTTTTCCGGTTTCTTCTCTTTAATTCCAGCAAGAACTTCTTTTTCCAAATCTGATGGTTTCTTTATACTTAAATGTTTGAAACCCTCTTCACGATACGGATTTGGTGTGTATTCATTTGTTTTTTTGTCAATCCAACCATGAACGTGCTCGGGATGAACATAAAGCCCAGCGAGTCCTTCTTCCGTATTAAAATATCCAATATCGTCATGCAAAACCTCTTCGCCCTTGAAACCCTCTCTTGCCTTATTATAAAGTTCCATCGGAATTTTCAAAACAATAACAGCATCATTTCCTTTGTGAGTTTGATTATACGAATCTTCTGCTTCATCTAAATCTTCTGGCTGAAACGACGCTGTTGATTTCAAATCCGGTCCTGATTTCAAACCATATTTCATAATTTTTTCAGCTAAATCTTTAGATGTTCGATGGAGAAAAACCGCGTGCTCTGGCGTCGAAACAATATGTTTTTTGTATTCGTGATTTTTTGTCATGAACAGAAGAGGAAAATAGAATTAATAAAACTAATTATTTGAAAATATCCACTTTGATAAAAAAGCATTTCACCTATTTCTGCGTCTTCGACATGCGTCATGAAATTCGCTTTATCTTCAGGAATATTTCTGATTATTTCATGTCCGGATTATTTTTTAGAAACAATTTAATATCTTTTTGCAAGAGCATATTTTGCGTCTTTGAATTTTCCTGTTTTCTCGTCGTATTTTGCTGTTGCGAAAAGTCCTTTCTTCGGAATTGGAAAAGAGAAAAATTCACCTTCGGCAATTTCAGTGTCTAAATTATTATCTGGAAAATATTTTCTACGAGTCCTTCGTCCTTGTAATTCAGTATCTTTATCGGGACAAAGTGGGCCAAAAGGATTAAGTCCTCTTGCTTTGCGATTTTCTATTATTAAATCCAATAACCTATAAGTTAACATATTCTTCTTAACAAAAACTAATTTTTAAATATTTATTTATTCAACATCAACTTCCCGTCTCCAACTATTTTTTTCTCCAAAATCTTTGAAAGATTTTACTTTCAATTCTTTTTTGAAAAGAGGGCAATCTAACACAAAACTTTCAAATTCTCCGCCTTCGCCAGCAATATGAATTTTGTATTTTTTGTTTAACTCAATTGCTTCTTTTATGAATTTGTCGTCGATAATTCTACCGAGCCATTTTTTATCAAGTGGATACGCGAAGACACCGACAATCATTATCCTAAATTTATTTTTCAAAAGTTCTTTCAAATATTCTTCTTCATCTTTTTGCCAAAGCGGATTTACACATTTTATTTTTAATTTGTCGCAAATTTTCTGAATTCGCGATGCCTGATAAACACTTCTAATCGCACCGGTAATAATTCCTTCAATTTTGTATTTTTTAATTGCGAGTTTTATTGCTTCTTCCAAATCAATCAATTCTTTTTCTTTCTCGCCTTTTGTTTTATGAATCATTAATGGAATTTCCATAACCTCTGCCTGCTTTTTTGTCTTCTCCACCGACGGCGTGTGAAACATATAACTCTCTTTATTTTCAGAAAAAATCGTAATTAAACAAACAATTTCATTTCCCGATTTTTTTTCCAAATACGTCGAATAAACTGAATCCTTTCCGCCTGAAAATAAAACGCCGAGTTTCATAAAAACACGAGAAAAACAGAATTAATAAGTTTATTCATGATATTCTGGATCAGGAATTCCGCCAAAAACCCCGCAATATTCTGGGTGTCTTCTTTGATAATCTACTCTTGCATTAAATCCGTTTCTAACAGCTTCTCTTCTTTCTTCAAGAGACATATTTGCAACAATCTAGTCGAGAACTTCAATTAAATCTCTTTTCTTTTCAGGCATAAATTATTTAGAAAAAGGGATATATAAATTTAATTAGAATGAATTTTTAATTTGTTTCTTCGCCCTCGATTTCTTCGTCAAGTGGATTTTCAAAATCTTTGTTAATCTCCCTTATTCTTTTTTTTCTGCCGGAATTTTCCTCTTTCATTGCTTCTTCAAGTTCCTTTCTCAATTCTTCAAACGGATCGGGATTGTGTTTGAAATAAGTTTCGTGTAACCAAATGTCGATTTCTTCGAAATGTTTTTCCTGATGAAGCCAGACTCTTTTTTGATGTTCTAAGTGTAACATCGGCGGAAAAGACATTACTCTTTCTTCTCTGCCTGGACCGACGATTTCACTAAAAGTAACTTTTTTCTTTTCCTGTCCGGCACCCAAGCCATTTATTATTTTTTTGTAAACTCCTTCTATTCTGTCTTTTATACTGTAAGACTTTTTCGGCAAAGAAATTCCGGCCTCTCTTATCGCGTTATTGTTAATTATTTCTTTTTTTATTCTTCTGTTCTCGGTAATTATTGCTTTGTTCAAGGATTCAATCAATTCCTGCAAAGTTACTCTTCTAAATCTTGGTATCGGACTTCGCGGAATTAACAATGGAATATCCTCGTCGAGCTCAATCCTTTCCAAAACAGTTTTCTTAAGTTCTTTTTTTCCGAACAAAATTTCGTCGATGCTTGTGATGTATCTATTCAAAAGAATTTCTGATTTAATTCGAAGCAGAAGCGACGCCGCGAGAAGAACTTTGCTTGAAACCAAAAAATCCGCCTCTTCCAACTCGCGGATTTTTTCCAAATACTTTTCCGTCAAAATCGTAATATTCACGTCCCACGGATCGAGCTGTTCGGTATTTATCAGGTCGTAAATGATTTCCTGCCACCCAATTTCTCTGCTAAAAATAATTTTATGAATCTCTTCCTGATGAACTTTAGGTTTTTTGACCTCGTTTTCGCCCAATTCCTCTTCACTCTTCGCATTTCTTATCGCCCTCAGAACCTCTTTCTCTTCATCCATAAACTATTAAGAAAAATAGATTATATAAATTTGATTTGCCCGAAGTTTCAACTAAAATTAAGAGATTTTCTCAAATTTGCATCAAAACTTTTATGCCTTCAAAAGTACAAACCCCCAAAAAATCACTACTTTTGTATAAAAAACGTCAGTCATTTTTTAATAGTAACATGGGGAAAAAGTTTATAAACTTCTATTTTCTTCGTTCTTCATCACCTCTTTTACCCAGGATAGAGGTTTCGGGAATCTTTTTGACGCTCGGGACATCTATCCCAGGGTTTATATGCGTGGAAAAACCAAAATGAAAAAGAAATCAGACGAAAAAATAACCAATGATGAAACTAAAGTAATTAAGGCAAGAATTGAAGGCAAAATTTGTGAAGTCTTATCTACAATACCTTATAGTAGCTGGCTTAAATCTGAATTGGAAAAAAACCAGGTGAATACTCAACCATTTTTGGTAAAGGAAGTTACGCTGCTAAACTTTTTTAAATAGGGGGAAGTGTTTCGCTATCCGTTTATTCCGCAGGCAATCTAAGTAGCGCATTATTAACTTTCACCGATTCTCCTCCAGTCGAGGGTTTGTATAAAAAAGTTTCAGCTAACTATATTTCTCAAGAAGAAAGAAAAAAATTGGCGGGATTGGAAGAGGCACTTGATAAGGAATTAGCCCTCACGAGATAAAGTCTATATTTGACCTTCAAAATATTTTTAAACTAATTAATGACTGAATATTATAAAGTGATTCAACCAAAACTTTCACCGGCTGAAAAAAGAAAAAGATATGTAACTAGTTTTAGAAGACAATCCGACCCGTCGCACGAATCTCCCGACGGAATTATGGGGAATATTTATTTCATAAAAAAATTAAGAATTTCTCGTGAATGGGAAACTTGGGGCAGACCCGTCGATATTCGACGTTTGGAAAACTTGCTGAAAGAACAAACTCTTTACGTTGCCGGAGTCACCGACGAAATAAAATACGACCTTTCGGTTTATGCTTCTCTGCTCAAGAAAAGAAAGAAAAATTATCTGGATTCAAGAAAAAGCTAATTATTTAAATTCGTCTTACTATTGTTTTATATGCAAGAAATAATAACTTTAAGAAAAGATGAATCAGATTTAGAATCTCAAAGCAAAACATTCTTCTTCGGCGGACTTTTAATCGGCTTTTTTTCCGAACCAATTATTCTTTCAATCAGCCAGTATTATCTTCCGACTTTGGAAAATTATCTCGTCCAGGCCGGATTAAGTTCACTTCCAGCGACGATGCATGGAAAAGGTTCGCAACAAAGAACTCTCAATTTTGCCTATTCAGCGACGGGATTATTTGTTGGTCAAGTTTGTTCCAATTTATTAAGAAGATTTTCAAACATATAATTATTTCTTACTTCCAAATTCAGAATAGTGGCATTTACCACAGTAAACTCTATCTTTCGCCGACATTAAAAAAACTCCGTGCCCACATCTCGGACATGATCTTTCTCTTGTGACTTTTTCACCGACAATTTTGTACTTAGTATATTTTTTACTCGTAGGTTTATTCTTGTGTGGTTTTTTTCCTTCTTTTCCTTTTTTCTTGTCTGCCATTATTGACTTGCCTCTGCCGGTTTATCCGCATTTTTTTTCGCTTCTTCAATCACTTTCATTTCAGCAATTCTCTGCTTTTTTGTTTTAACTTCCGTTGCTTCCAAATCTTTTTTTGAACTATAAATGTGCGCTTCAACCTTGAAAACTTTTTCGCCGAATCCGCCTTTTATTCTATTGATTTTCACAACATCTTCATGAGCCGAGAATTTTTCGCCGGCCATTTTTTTTATATCTGCCGTCGTCGGACTTGTCTCGCTAAGAACTTCGAAGACAACTTCTCTTCTCGCTAAAACCGGATTTTTGAATTCCTTTAAAATTTTAAAACTCATCTTGTTTTTATTGCAAAATTTCCTTTTGCTTTTATATTTAATTTTTGCGCAATTTCAGATTTTTCTGGATTCAAAATAATTGTTCTTCCCTTGAATCCTTCAGTATATTCTTTTGAATCACAATCTGGACATTTCTCTCCCTCGAAAATCACATTACAAACTTTACATGCTCTTTCTTTTGACTTCGTCATTTCTTTTTCTCCTTCTTTTCTTTACCTTTCGATTCTTTCTCTTCGGTTCTTGCCAATTTTTTATCTTCTTTTTCTTTTTTAATTTGATCTTCTTTTATCCATTCGATTTTTCCTAAACCCGGTTGTCTCATAGTCAAACCAATTTTTGGTTCTTCACCTTTGTAAGAAATAGCGACGATTCTTGCGACACACAAATCCCCCTGTTTCAAAGTTCGTTTAGAAGCCTTTCCGGACAAAACATTTTCTTTACTAAATGAAACGTAATCTTCCATCGTCTGTGAAATATGAATCATTCCTCTCATAACACCCATGTCAATAAACGCACCGAAATTTGTAATCTCGGCTATTTTTCCGTAAACTAATTCCTGAATTTCAGGTTTCCAAACAACGATTTTAAAAACAGATTTGTAATACGCCGCGCCATCACCAGGAATTAAAATACCGTCGCCAACTTCCAAAACTTCGACGACAGCAACAACTCGACCGAGCTCTTTGCTGAAAAAATCTGCATAAGTTTCTCTGAGCTGTTTATCGACGGCTTCCGCTGTTGGGAGACCGAACAATTTTGGCTCAACTCTTACATAGTCTTCGACTTCGGTTAGATAGAACATTTTTATCTAAATTGAGAGTAAAAATTGGTTTTTAAATCTTTTTCTCTGAAAAAGTTTTTACGTAAGGAAATCCAATTCCGTGGTGGAGTCCTTCATTTAAATCTTTTTGGAGGAAGATTTAAAGTCCGAAATCTAAACTATTCAAGAGACTAAAATAACTCAAATTATTTATGAACGACTTCGAGATTTTTTCTGTTTCGTATTATCATCTTCGGATTTGCCACTCGGTCCATCAAATCTTCATCCAACGTCGCCAAAATGAATTCTTTGTTTTTCTCACAAAATCTTGCAATACCTTCGTCGACGTAATTAACTTCTAAATTTATTTTTTTAATTTCACTATTATCCAGAACCTGAAGAGCAACCCTTGCAGAATATTCTTTTAAATTTTTTAATTCTCTTAAAACTTGCGTCGGAACAAAAAGTTTGTATCCCTGAAATCTCAGTTCTTCAAAAAAGTCAATTCTATTCTTTACACAACTTACAACAAAATTCGTATCCAGCAAAACTTTTTTTCCCATAAGTCTACAAAAAAAGAGTAGTATAAAAAACTAACTTATGCCTTGTAAGTTGGCATCTCAGAAAGTTCTCTCAACTCTTTAGCAAATTTCATGACATTGTCCCCACTTCGAACCCCAAATTCTGCATAAATTTCTTTTTGTAATTTCTCAACTTCTGCCGTACTAGAATCAAAATTTTCTTTTCTTATATTTCCGGATTTAACCATTTTATCAAGTTGTGAAGTCAGCAATCTTAATCTTTCAGTCTTATCCAAAAATCCTTTTTGAGGACTAAAAAAATTAGCATTTCCCAACGCACAAAAATTTCCCAAAACTTTTTCTTTTTCTTTGTTTTTTGCAAAGTTTTTAATTTTTTCCATAATATTTTTCCGACAACCAATGAGCATATTTTTGTTTATATCATTTACAGATCCGTCAAGATCAAATTGCGGTTTTCCGACGAAGAAAAAAAGTCTGTCCAAAAAAGATGGAGTCTTTCCATAATCAGAACCATAAGAAAATCTTTTCGTAAAAAAATCTATATTCTCGCCGGAGAATAAATCTGTTGTTCTTTCATCACCTAAAAGATATTGTACTATTCGTTTGTTCATATCAAGACATTTTTCTTCTTCTCCAACTTTAGAGAACCAGAAAGAAGGAAGAGGATAAATCAATCCGTAAATATCAGCGAAAACTCTTTCGGGTAGCACAAAACTATCTCTTGAAGTATCCTGATCAATATAATCTAGCGCCTTGTTGATTTCTGAAATTTCAGTAACTATTTTTTCCAACGCCTTCTTTTGTTCTTTTCCAAGTTCAATTAAAGTTTTCGGAGGAGTATGCTTTTTTTTCGGTCTTATTTTCAAAATGACTCTCTTTGCTTCGTCGCTAACCTTTAAGCCTTCATTAACATAACTTCTTGATCCATTTGCATAACCTAAAAGGGTCGTAGGCATCTGACTATCAATCTTGATTCCTTGTTTAATTCCTTCGATTAATTTGTTTTCACCAATAATTGTTTGCTCGTTATTTATTCTGTAAACCAAAACCCGTCCACTCACGTCGTCTATTACCGGATAGAAAAATCTAAATGAGGTTTCACTTTCTTCAGTTTTTCCTTCTTTCATTGTGAGAATTTTTTTTAATTGTCTTTTCCCGCCAGAAACCCTGCTTTTGACTGCTCTGGCAAAGTCTGACAAAAAATATCCTTTAGCACCGTCGTCTTTTGAATATTTCAGTGCGTAAAAAGCAACGGGAAGAGCCAATCCAATCAACGGGCTCAGAAGCAAAGAAGTTCCAACTGCTGCACCACCAACCAAAAACTCATCGTAATTTTCTGTGAATGATTGAAGAATTGTTCTCTTGACAAATTCAATTTTTCCAACATTTTTCTTCGATGAAAAAACAAACCAATCATCGGATTCATTGAATGAATGACTTTGAACTTCTAAATATTCATCCTCTTTTCCAACGACAGTAGGTTCAACGAAAGGTCCGATTTCCGAGAGAGGAACACACATTGAAAAAGAATTATTTTCTCCAGCACCCTTTCCGGAAGCAACATTTTCTAATGTCTTTCTCGCTTCCGCGACGAATCTTTTTGAAGAATCATAAATACTTTCTACGTCTGCTGTGAGCGAAGGCACCGACGGAAATCCACTAGGTCCGACACTCAATCCCGCAAAAGGCAATTCTGCCTCTTCTTTATTCTGAATAAATTTACTTTCTAAACCAATCAACGCGGACAAATCTTTAAATCCACTGCGTTCAAGCAAATTTTTCAAACTAGTCAAATATTCCTGTGCTTCTTTATAATTTTTAAGTAGTACCATTTTTTAATCTCGTTTTTGACTTTTTTAAACCTTTTGATTTAATTTTTTTTGGAAATTTCGTTCTTAATCATCAGGCACCAAAGGATTTTCTCCATCACAATCTTCATAAAATTTAGTTGCTTTCAATATTGGTTGAATAATAATTGGTGTCACCAGCATTCTTACTGGATAAACCCAAGGATTAAGTCCGTCGAAGAATAACGAACCAAATAATCCATTAGCTCCTCCAGATAGAAGAGAACCAAAGATCCGTGAACCTTTTGGTTTTCCTTTTGTTAAATAATAAGTTATTCCTAAATTTCTTACAACTGGGAATATGATTCCCAAAAAGAAATTTAGAAGACCATTAATTTTTGTTTTTTGCGGAGAATTTAATTTTTCAAAATTCAAATTTTTTAGATTATACGATTCACTTAGGCATTTTTCAAGACCAGAAATATTTTCACTTTGCCATTTTAAAAAATCATTCTTAAAAAAATTATTATCACCTTGGCTTAAACCTACGTAAGTAGCAATCGAAACACCAAAAAATTTATTTAAGTCCTTAATTTTAGCAATATCTTCTCTGACTTTAGGAATAGTTGAATAAACTTTAAAATTGTCGATGCACAACCAGTTTTTATCGTCGAACCCTTCTCGAGTTTCAGTCAATTCTAATTCGTTGTTAGTTTTTGCTTTTTCCAAATTCAAAATTCTTTCTTCTGTATCCTTTTCTTCATCGTTCATAATTTTATTTTTATCTAATTGAATATTTTTCAGTGTATCTTCTAACTTATTGTTGGACAATCTTTCTAAAAAATTATAAAATCCGAGAAGTTCTCTCGCTGTTGTGGGGTTGGAAAATTCTGCGGTTAAACTTTCAATTCCATAACTTTCGAAAAAATTCGTTGTCTCTCGGACAATATTTTTAAGTTCTTCATTAGATGTAGCAGATAGTGCCGAATCCGCATTGTAAACAATATTTCCCCTCGTTGAATCTGTAAGCTGGGGATAATATGCCAAAACCTTTTCTTTCAAATTCTCTCTTTGATTATTTAAAAAATTCGTCATCGTATTAAAATCTATCTCAGGCACCTCTTTTGATTTTGCTTCATTTATATTTTCCCTTTTGGTATATAATTCTGACAGGTTTTTATCCATCTCTCTGCCGTTTGAGACAAGTGATCTAATTGCTGTTTTAGTTTTAGTAATTTCCTTTTCTACTTCAAAATAAGCATGGATAACCGACGCGGATTCGTTTAAATCAATTTTTCTATCTGAAATAACATCAATAATTAATTGTTCAAAACTTCTAGAATTTTCAAAAAGGCACTCATCCACACAACTATTTTTACAATTATAATCTGTCGACGCAATTTCACAATAATTTATTTCATTTCCCGTCGGAGAATTTGATTCCTGTGCAAAAATCGGACTTGCAGTTGTTATGGC
>Ga0172371_10011026_pt1 | contig 12101 bp, 8 predicted proteins | sample Lak12m_FD_114543 | JGI IMG/M metagenome (GOLD analysis project Ga0172371, IMG submission 114543) | Freshwater microbial communities from Kabuno Bay, South-Kivu, Congo - kab_022012_12m | ecosystem: Environmental > Aquatic > Freshwater > Lake | place: Democratic Republic of the Congo: South-Kivu...
ATGCTGATCTCCGGCCAGGAGACCGGCGTGCTCTCGCTCACGGATGCCAAGACCGGTCAGCCCTTCCTGCTCAAAGGCATGAGCCGCAAGCAGGTGGATGCGGACGGCGAGGCCGAATATGATGACAAAGGCGAGTACTCGCACACGCACGTCACCGAGCGCGAGCGCCACGTCACTACCCTGACCGTTGCTCACCCGGATGGCCGGCTGCAAAAGCTGGCCGAGCCGGGCGAAGTCAGCCGCTTTATCCAGTCTTGTTCTTCCGACATCGCCGAGTCGATCCTGAACCGCAATCGCCCGTTGTACAACTTCGACCCGACCGAGGCCGAGTGGAAAACCACCGCCCAGGTCGGGCTGGGGCTGCCGCTGCTGCCTGGCCGAGAACGGCGCGGCATGTTCGATATGCAGCGCCACTGGGCCGTTGCTGCTGCTCGGGTCATGCGTCAGACGCCGCAAGGCGCTGCCGTTCTCAATCTCGATATGGGAACCGGCAAGACCCTGATTACCGTTGGCGCGCTGGAAGTGCTCGGCGAGTGGCCGGCGGTCGTGATGTGCCCCGGCCACATGGTCTGGAAGTGGAAGCGCGAGCTGGAGATTGCCTCCGACCCAACCGACCCGATCCAGGCGCGTGTGATCACCCGCCCGGTGCGGGAAAGCGCCTCGCGCTGGAGCCAGCTCTGCCAGGCAATCGCCGAAGCGGGCGGTACGATCGTTTCGACGACGCGCCGCCAGGTCGAACCGGCCACGGTCAACGACCCCGGCGGACGCCGCCAGGCGTGCATTGCCTGCCCGGCTGCCAAAATCGAAGCCGTGGCGCGTATCCTGAACAGCCTGGCTTTCCGGGACAAAGACCCGGAAGGCCGCCAGGTCAAGATCGCACCCACCATTCAGTTCAGCGGCGAGGGCCTGCAGGTGGAGTTCGTCGACCGTGACGAGTACACCCTGTTCGACTTTGCTGCCGACTATCGCTCCGGCCTGCTCGGGAAGAAAGCCGTGGCGGTGATCGCCTTCGACCCGGCCAAGTACGATGCCGGTCAGGAGGAGAAACCCGCCGTGGTCTATCACTGGCGGCGCACCTGGAACGAGGAACTGCGCTTCTGGGAGCGGCGAAAGCTGCCAACTTGCCCGGTGTGCGGCGAAGCCTTTGATGACAAAATCCCGCGTTTCTGCCTAACCTGCCACAGCGCCTTGTTCAACTTCACCCGCTGGCGCAGGGTTGGCCTGGCGCGCCTGGTGCAGCATCAGTTCAAAGGTTTCTTCCAGGTCTACGTGGCTGATGAGATCCACAAGTGCCAGGACGGCCGCACCGACATCGGCGTGGCCGACCAGCGCCTGCTCTCCGCCACGCGCTACAGCCTGGCTTTGACCGGCACGTTGTTCGGCGGCGCAGCGGGCAGTTTGTTTTTCCTGCTCTACCGCCGCTCGCCCGATCTGCGCCGGCTGTTCGGCTTCCGCGAGAAAATGCGTTTCGTGGATGTCTACGGCCTGTGGGAGCGCCAGTGGAACCAGAAAGAACCGCTGGCGGGCGAATCGGGCAAGTCCACCGGCATCGAGCGCTGGAATTACCGCCAGCGTGAGCTGCCCGGCGTGGCCCCATCCGTCATCCGCTACCTGCTGCCCATCACCCTGTTCGGCGGCATCGCCGACCTGGGCTACGAGCTGCCCCCGGTCTACGAAGACGTCGTCCCCCTGGAGATGACCGAAGCGCAGGCCGGGCAATACAATCATGCCTCGAACTACTTGCTCTCCAAAGCTATGGAGCTGCTGCGTAACGGCGATCCCGGCGGGCTGTCGGTGTGGTTCTCCACCAGCCGCTTCCGCCCCGCCTCCAGCTACCGCGACGAGAACGTTTCCTACGTTGGAAGGCGCGGCGGAACCATCGACCTGGGCCTGCCGGCGGTCATCACCGCCGAACAACCCTGGCTGCCCAAAGAGCAGCGCCTGGCCGAGATGGTGCGTACAGACGCCCGGCAAGGCCTGCGCACGCTGATCTTCGTCGAGCAGTCCGGCACGCGTGACATCCGCGAGCGGCTAAAAAACGCCATTGAAACGCTGGCTCCCGGCGGCGAACCGCTGCTGGTCGAAGCGCCGCGCGTTGGCGTACTTTCTGCGGGCGATATGTCGCCCGCCAAACGGGAGGCCTGGATCAGGCTGAACGCTCCGCGCATGGATTCGCTCCTGGTCAACCCGAAGTTAATTGAAACCGGGCTCGATCTGGTCATGTTCAGCCACCTGGTGTTCTATGAGACCACCACGAGTCTATACGTGCTCTGGCAAAGTATGCGCCGGGTCTGGCGCTTGGGGCAAGACAAACCCGTGCAGGTCGATTTCCTGACCTACACCGGCACGGTCGAAGAGCGCGTCCTGGATCGCATGGGCCGCAAGATGAAAGCGGCGCAGCTCCTGTATGGCAAAGAAGCCGCCGGCGTGCTGGTCGAAGCCGATGACGACGATGTTCAGCGCCAGGTGATCCGCGACGCCCTGCAAGGCAAAGTAGCCACCTCCGCCGGTGAGATGATGGAGAAGCTGCGTATCTTTTCCACCGGCGACGAACGCGCTGTGCGGGTGAGCGTTTCTCCCTCCGGCTCGCTGATCGCCTTCTCGCCCCGCCTGCTGGTGACCCAACTCCCCGCCGGCGAGACGGTACAACTCGATCTGTTCGGCGGCGCGATCCCCGCAGCGGAACTCCGCTTGCGCAGGAAGCGCCGTTAGCAACTCATTGGCGAATTACTACCTTCGCCTGTCTGCATTCAGATATGATAAGACCCCGACCACACGCCGGGGTCTTTTTGTTTATTTGAGGACATACTTTACCAGTACCACATAGCTTGAAAGGGGAAAACGATGTGTAAGCCAAGAAAATCAAGCTACGAAGGAGTTGCAGAAAATCGCATCATAGGTGATAATGAGTAAATCAAATTAAATTGATAGGGTACCGTTATTTACACTTTTGTAACTCACAATGGATACGCATCAAATTACTCCAAATTCGGAATTTTCTGCTATTGGGTCATTGAGTGGATATCTCTTTCAGTGTAGGTATGCCCTCCTAGATGCAATCCGACGGCTTAAACGGGGGTCAACGTTCTCTGTAACAATAGAGACCCTCGATGATATTGTTTTTGAAAGCCCTGGGGATGCCGTCGATGTATTGCAAACCAAACACCATCTTAATCGAGTTGCCAATCTGACAGACGCATCTCCTGACCTTTGGAAGACCATACGTATCTGGAGCGAACAATACGTTGCTGGCAAGTTGTTACCCGGTGCAACACTTTACCTGATAACAACTGCTTTAGCGCCAAGTAATTCTGTGGCTGCATTCTTGAAGGCTGACTCCAACCGAGACGTTCAAGGAGCAATTTATCGCCTGAACTCAGTTGCTGGTTCATCTACTAATGCTGATAATCGGTCAGCATACACCGTATATAAGTCACTGACAGAGGAAACTAAGCTCTCTCTCTTTAATTCAGTAATAGTGATTGATGCTGTACCATTGTTGGCGGATTTAGATTCTGTGATCCGTCAGGAAGTGTATTTTACTGTTGAATGTAAATACTTGAACGCTTTTATCATGCGTTTGGATGGATGGTGGCTTAAACGTGTGATTTTGCTCCTCACCCAGCAGAATATAAAGCCGGTTTTAAGCGAAGAACTTTATGAAGAACTTGGTCATTTGCGGGAACAATTTAAGCAAGAAAATTTACCCATTGACGATGACATTTTAGCTGCTACAGTGGATGAAAATGGCTATCAGAATCGTACATTTGTCCAACAGTTAAAACTTATCGAGATTGGAAATAGGCGGATATTCTTTGCTATTCGGGATTATTTCCGTGCATTTACCCAACGATCAAGATGGCTCAGAGAAGAACTGCTGTACATAGGCGAACTTGATAGGTATGAACAGAAATTAACTGAGGAATGGGAAATTCATTTTGAAGCAATGCGAGATGAGTTGGGCGATGAAGCAACCAATGAAGAAAAGAAGAGAGCGGCTCAGGCATTGTACAGATGGGTTGAAGAGAATGACTTACAGAAAATTCGCCCAATGGTCAATGACCCCTGTATCTCGCGGGGTTCATATCATATTCTTGCAGATGATCTGAAGGTTGGCTGGCATCTAGAATTTTCTAATAGGCTAAGAGAATTGTTGGAAACATAACCGCATGTCTACTACTACCTCATGGAAAATGCGTTCAAAAGAAGTAGGTATATTATTTAATCCTGCTTTTTGCTGTGTGGTATTGTCTTCATCAGTTATCGGTTATGCTACTGAAAATGTGCAGGGAATGTCCTTTACGCTAGCTTATTTAGTTTTGCCACTTGTATTACACAAACATACACGTGCTATTTTGCCACTAAACACAAGAACATCTCTTGCAGCTTGGCTAGAAGAAAATCCATCCGTGCGAATACAATTTCATGAACGAGTCACATCACTTAGGCCATTAGTAGGGGAATCCATTCTATTTGGCTATCAATATAATTGGTTGTCGATCCAGAGCGGTTACATTACTTCAACGTTAAGCGATAAGCGTGTAAGGGGTTTTTTGCAAAAGACTCAAGGGGAAGCACGAGAATGTATTATGCGAGCCAGATTGGTTGGAAAGTGGTTCGCAGCATCGGGGCCAGCCGAAACGGTATTGGGTTTGTGGGAGATACGACCATGAGTTTTCAAATCCTTGATATTGTACTCTATAATAGAACTGGGGAAACGAGGGTTATCCAACTCAAACCAGGACAATTGAATATCATAACCGGGGCATCAAAAACAGGAAAAACTGCTCTCATCGAAATTATTGATTATTGTTTAGGCAGTAAAGAGTGCAATATTCCCGAAGGGATCATTCGCCGGACAACATCTTGGGTGGGTTTGCGCTTGTCAGTTCAAGATGGAGAAGTATTTATTGCCAGGAAGGTACCAAAATCAGGAGACACTACATCGCCAGACGTATACTACGAAGTACAAAAGCGGGTAAGTACCCCTCCCTTTTCTAAGTTGAGACCCACCACTAATCCAAATACCCTTGAACTTCTATTAGGAAAGCATGTCGGTATTGGGGAGAATGTGCATGAACCTCCTGAAGGACAAACGCGTAGACCTTTGGAGGCCAACATAAGCCACGCGCTGTTTTTTACTTTCCAACAACAAAGCGAGGTAATTAGCAACAAGCATCTTTTTCATAAACAAAGTGAACAATTCATACCGCAAGCAATCAAAGATGTTTTACCATATTTTTTAGGCGCTGTTGCAGATGATTATGTTGGTCTGTTGGATAAATTAAGACGTTTAAGAGGCGAACTGCGCACACTAGAACGAAAACTGCAAGAATACGAAGCAGTAAAAGGGACAGGTATTACCAAAGCACACCTGCTCTTATCAGAAGCTCAAGATTTAGGTCTTTATTCTGCTTCAAACTTACCAGAATTTTGGGACGATTGTGTTTCTGCTCTTCAAGAGATTCAACGACAACCTGTCGAGCCCGAAAAGGAATTGTATTTTGAAGACGAGGCTTTTGAACGATTACAAAATGAACGTTTAAAGCTTACTGAGCAATTAAAAATCATAAAAGCCCAACTAGATTCTGCCACAGCATTAGATGCAGACCGAAGAGGCTATTCTCATGAAGCACAGGAACAACTGGCTCGACTACAAACTGTTGGATTATTTGACGATACGGTTGAACGCCAATTAATATGCCCTGTATGCCAGTCTACCCTGGGTGATGATAGATTACCCAGCCTCAGCGATTTGCGAAACACAGTCACTCAAGTTCAACAACAGATTAGGGTAGCGTCTGAACCCTCTCCGCAAATGCAGCAGGCAATTCGATCACTTGAGGAAAAGGCTGAGAATATTCAGAGACGGCTCATCGAAAATAGAGAGGCTCTGGAGGCAGTACAGGCCAATAATCAACGGCTTCAGAATGTTCGTGACCAGGCATCGAGAAGAGCCTATATCCTTGGCCGGATTGGGCTATACCTTGAGAGTTTACCTCCTCTCAAAGATACGAGTGATCTGCAACGAAGTATTCAAGGCTTGCAGGAACAAATTAAGGGGATAGAGGAACAAACTAGTAACGATGCTATCCAAGAACGTTTGCAGTCAATATTATCCATTATTAGCTTTGATATGAACGACTGGTCCAAGCGACTTTCATTGGAACATTCAGAATTTCCTCTGCGCCTTGATATGAAACGGTTAACAATTGTTGCGGATACCGCCGATGGTCCTATTCCCATGGATAGAATGGGGAGTGGTGAGAACTGGGTGGGTTATCACCTTATTGCCCATCTCGCGCTTCATAAATGGTTTGTGATGAAGAAACGTCCTGTTCCTCGTTTCTTGTTTATTGATCAGCCGTCGCAGGTTTATTTCCCTGCCGATAAGGATATTGATGGCTCTTTGAGTGAAATTCAGGATGAAGATCGAGAGGCTGTGGCCCGGATGTTTAAACTTACTGCTTCAGTAGTCGAGGAATTGGCCCCCGACTTTCAAGTGATAATCACTGATCACGCTGATATCAACGAGGAGTGGTTTCAAAAATGCGTTGTTCAAAGGTGGCGCAAAGGAATAAAACTCGTTCCGCCTGAGTGGGATGCATAGAAATACACCGGTATATTTTCAATTAACCAGCCACTCCTAAACAAACTCATGTGGCCAAGTGGCAATAATAGGTGAAGCATAAAGATGCTACGAATCGCTAATCCAGGTTCTGACATATCCAGCTTTATACGCATATTTATTGAGCTTTACGAAGCTCTGGGGAATCGGGCGACATTTGGCTTGGATGATATGTCGAGGACACTTGTTGATAGGAATCTGGCTACATCTAGCGGGTTTATGGGTGAAGAGGCGCTTGCTCGTTCTACCAGAGAAGATAGGAGCCGCGATCCCCTTTATAACCAATCAAAGATGTACTCGGAGTTATACAAAATACTTGGATGGTTGCATCCTTTACCAGAAAGTGCTTTAACTTTCCGATTTACATATTTAGGAGCACATGTAGTAGAAGCGAAACGAGACCCAAAATTATTGATGAAAGAATGTATTCTCGGAATTGTCTACCCAAATTCGATTATAAAAATTAACGGCAACTATGTGCTTCGACCCTTTGCTACAATATTAAATACCATGGCTAAATTAGGAGGATTGCTCTGCCGTGACGAGATGATCTTAGGCCCTCTTTGTTTAGAGGATGATCGAGACTCACAAAAAGTCACTTACATGATTGAGCAGATACAATCTTTGAGAGGAAACTGGCCCAAACTACAAGGTAGCCTCGCATCGCTTTCAGCTTCTCGTCAAATATCTCAGACAACGATGGAGAACTACACCAGATTTCCTTTAGCAGTTATGAAATGGACGGGCTGGGCCACATCAGAACGCCAGCGTGACATTTACGGCAAGCCCGTTGTATTTTTGGAATTGACGAATGATGGCTGGGCCGCGGCAGAAGCGATACTTCAAAGTATTGATATTCGGTCATCAGACTTAACCAATCTTGACAACAAATCTAAAGAGGCAATTGTTCGATTGGGCTTCTATAGTATGTTGGATCGTTCCGGGTTTGAAATTGATACTCTCAATGACCAGATCTCTGATTACCAGCGTCAGTTGGAAGGAGAAATTCGCTTAGAGCGCCCAATTATATTTTCTCCTTTCCAAGAGCTTGACCCTGAATATACCTCGAGGTTATTCCCTTCTCACTCTTCAACCATTGATGTTACAGATCAGGTTATGTTACCAGCAATAGAGACAAATAGAGATCACTTGAAGGATATCTACCAGCCCAGTAGCCATCGAGTATTCAAATTGCGAGCGAACTTGTCAGTACACGATGCTTTGGCTAATAAAGCAAGTGTTTTTGACGGTCTTGAGAAGAGTGTGGCCGATCTGTTTCAAGATTTATTCAACACTGATGATGTTGGAACAAACGTTGAATCAATGGCTAATAGTCTTGCTGGAGTTAATAAGGATGTTTTTTACCCGCTTGTTGCAAGTTTATTCCGCGTATTGGGATACAATTGTCAACATTCTCGTGCTGGGGTGAATTACGAACGATGGGATGCTTTTATTATTGATACCGAACAGTCTATTCCTATCGAAATAAAGTCGCCAGGCGAAGAAAGTTTCATTTCGGTCAAAGCTGTTCGACAAGCCCTGGAAAACAAGGTTATCTTAATGGCAAGGAGGCCTTTCCCCACACGACCAGAAACAACAACTTTAGTTGTGGGTTACAATTTACCAAACGATAGGTCTGAGGTTTTATCTCTCATTTCAGATATTTACAAAGCTTATAGCATCAAAATTGGCGTGATAGATATTCGTTCCTTGTTGTGGCTAGTAGTCGCCACCCTGTTTGGGGGCAAAAAACATGATTCAAGCAAACTGATTAATTTATACGGGATTATTGATGTTTCAGACTTTTAAACAAAAACCTATTAATCGCCTAACAAAAGAATTACCCAGTAACATCAGGCCTGTCCGATTAGACTGGGAAGGCAGTGGCAGCCCAGCGCAGATTACTTTATCTGATGGCAGCAAATCGTTGGGGTCTTGCATACGTTGCTTTGACGCGCCCTGTTTGGAGTATTCCAAAGTTGAATTGGAATTGCCTATATTCAAGGATTTTCCGGCTGATCAAAATGATAATGTCTGTGCAACATCAGCTATCTCTTGGCTGCCTGATACCCCTGCTCCATTTATAAATCCCGATTTGTGCATTGTATGTGGAATATGTGTGAGCCGTTGTCCAGTTGGAGCCATTTACATAGATGGTCTTAGCGCGCATATAAATGATGCTCCCAATGAATTCTTTATTGAACGAAGCACTTATGGGGATGCCGCTTCAAGTAACATTGTCAAACGATTATTTTATGGAGTACCAGAATCTGGCGCTTATTGTTTAGAAACGGATGATTTAATATCTTTATTTCGCCAAAAGCTAGGGAATATATTTCAGAGTCAGGGCCCTCAGTTTCCCAATCACCTTGCGCGCAATCTACTTATCGCTGTGGGAATTGGTTCCGCTATGCGTAGGCGAGGAGATGTAAATATCAGAATGGATTTGGTTCTAGGCCCCCCTGGCATAGATCAAGGGACAAGTGAAGTCGAATTAGGTACAGGCGTTTTAGATGCCCCCCGTAATATCCTGGACAATATAGCTGTATTAGTAGCAAGGTATGAACTTTCAAAGGAAAATATCGTTCCCCTTATTGTGAGTCTGGACTTGCCCAATTTACGTTCTGAGTACTGGCAATTTATCAAAGATGTTAGGACAGTTTTGGGAGTAAAGATAAATTCCATAACAATTGGCGCTCTTGTAGTTATGGTGTGGGCAAGATGCAAGATAAGAATAGAGACTGGTGATGAGCTTTATATTGATATTGACACGCCTTCATTGCGATCCAAGTTGACTGAATTACTTGGCAGAGAACTAAAAATTATCGGGGAAGGTTATCCGGGTTTTCTAGAAAGCGCAAAATAAGCGCGTTACTTTTTTCTCCAATCATCAATTCGGGCTAACGCTGTTTTTACATAATCCGGATTGAGTTCATAGCCAATAAAATGTCGGTCTTCCATCAAAGCTGCCAGGCATTCGGTGCCGCTTCCAGCGAATGGCACAATAACTAACTCTCCGCTATTCGAAAAGTGTTTGACTATTCTCAGGGTGAGTGAGAGGGGTTTTTGAGTTGGATGATCCACCTTTTCTTCCCGGAATCTACGACCCGCTAAAGTTGGAAAACGCCATACATCTCCAGCAAGCCTGCCCTCGGGATTGGGAGTCCACACTTTCCCGTTTTTCGTAATTTTATACTTCAATCGTTCTTCACTCTTATAAGGCTCACGAATAGGATGATAAGTATAATGGGCCCCTTTGGAAAACCAAAGTAAGGGTTCATAGTGAGCAGCTAAAGTTCTTTCTGAATAGCCTGCAAAGCCATTTTCATAATACCAGATTATTTGTCTGCGATAATCTAAGCCGATTTCGAACATATAACATTGTAACCAGCAAAGATGGATGTGAATTCCATAAACAAAAATATTTCCCCCTGGCTTTAGAATCCTTTTGGCCTCATCTAGCCATTTTTTTGACCAGGGCAACCATTCTTCTCGGCGTTTGTTCTCATTCCAGGCCCCGAAATTTTTATTTAGGTTATATGGAGGGTCGGCGATTATTAAATCAGCACAATTATCTGGTAGTTGCTGCATACCTATAATGCAATCGATAATATGAATTTTATCTACAAATTCTGCCGGTAATGTCATTTTGCCTTCATGTTTTGTAAAATCAAGATGTATTGATGATGGATATTGGGAACGTACGCAAAAGGATAGCCGTAAGGGAATATCCGCTTATGACGTTGATAAAGGATTTTTATTCCTCTTAGCTCTAGGTGATATTCCTCAAGCGAATGCGCTAAATCGGCATGGAACATTACATATTTCGATTTCTCCCGAAAATCACTAACAACTACTGTCATATATTTTTTTGGCTTTAAAGCTTGAGCACAACATCCAAGAATTTCAGCAAGCTCTGCTAAGAATTCTTTGTAGTCATGAATATTGCCCAGATCAAGAGCGTCTTCGCTATATCTTGTGTCAAGACCGTTCGCTATTCTTTCTTGTTTAACTTTATGGTCTTGTTTATGAAGAATGTTCCAATAGGGGGGGCTTGTAACCACAAAATCAATAGAGTTTGGCTCTAATTCTTTCGCTAAAACGCGAGAATCACCTACCCGAATATCCTGAGGATACAACGACGCAAATAATCCCTGAACTTCCTTTTGAAGTCTTTGTTTAGCTAAATCAGCATAACGCGGGTTTAGCTCAAATCCAATGCCTTTTCTTCCTTCTAAAGCACATGCTTTGAGGGTAGAGCCAACTCCAACAAATGGGTCCAAAACGGCTTGCCCAGATTTGGTGAAGAAGCGAATCAAACGACTTACATCAGAAAATGAGAAAGGTGCCGGATGCTGTTTCTCAATTTGAGCATCAGCATGATTAGCTCCTAATCCCTTTTGTATCCAAACAGATACAGTTTCTGCTATCCATTGTTTGGCAGTTAGGTCATTGAGCGTATTTCGTGGATCTACTTGAGGTTGGTCAAGTGTAGTATCCGAATTTTCCAGATCTTGTGCATTCATTTGGTTTTCCAAATCATTGTCCTGAGGTATTTTGTTGTTTGACATTCATCAATAATGCTTCTAAATCAGATTTTTTGTAGAGACGATAATTGTTCAAGGGATGTCGATATGGAAGAAGCTTTCCCGCTTTATCCCAATTTCGAAGGGTGGCAGGGGAAATACCCAAAAATTTTGCCGCCTCTCCCACAGTCAAATAATCGGACAGATTATCACTAGGTAGTACATCCTTACTAAACATTATAAATCCTTATTAAACATTGTCAAGTATATAGATACCTTATTAATTATACTTCATGCTTGTTGGTTGATATTTATCATTTGACAATTCACAGAGGTCGTGGCTAGAAAATCCGGGATTTTTAGATCGGAAATGAAGTAATGAATATGGCAAGTTCTTAACTTATAATCTTATTCCATGCTTTTCTCCATATAAGTCAAGATATATCCATCATTTCGTCAATAAAAAACCGCTCAGTTTTACCAGGCGGTTATCAGTCCGTGGGTGGCTGAGAGGGAGAGATTCGGCATCTCGGTAAAGACAAACTCCACAACGGTTCTCATGAGCCATACTCAAACAGATAAAATCAGGATTTTTGCATCTGATCCCTGGCACACCCCAAAATTGCTGTTATGAGCTGCATCTCAGTAACATTGGGTTGGAACTAAGGTCATAGGGTCGAACCCTCAGCAGAAGAGAGAAAAGCCCTACAACAGTTTTCATAACCATACTCTAAACGGCTAAATTTTGGGCTTTTTGTAAGCTATTTTCGTACACCTATATATGGGATAAAACGAGCGTTTTGGCAACCCGCACCCATATACGGCGGCAAAAAATCGTCATTTGGCTAAAGCAATGCTCAGCTATTTTCAGTTTCCGGCATTAAAAATGCAGAACCCGCTGCTGTGAGCGGGTTCCATTTGTAGCATTGGGTTGAGCGGGGAGAGTG
>Ga0172371_10011027_pt1 | contig 12100 bp, 10 predicted proteins | sample Lak12m_FD_114543 | JGI IMG/M metagenome (GOLD analysis project Ga0172371, IMG submission 114543) | Freshwater microbial communities from Kabuno Bay, South-Kivu, Congo - kab_022012_12m | ecosystem: Environmental > Aquatic > Freshwater > Lake | place: Democratic Republic of the Congo: South-Kivu...
ATTGTGGACGAGCGCGAAGCAGACGCGATCCGTCAGGATGCCGTGCGCGCCTGGTTGCATAGCCATCCCGACAGCCTGGTCGAATATCTTGACCCCGAGCTGGATGATAACCGCGTGAACCAACTGCGCCGCGACAAATTCCCCGAGCTGGTGGGCAGTGTGGCATTGAGCCTGATCCGTACCGCAAAAGACAGGCAGGATACTCCTGAACGGTTACGCCAGCGCCTGGATTCGCAGCCTTTGCCCCTGCCCCTGGCCGAAATGGGCTGCCAGATCTACGAAGATTACCAGCGCGCCCTGGCTTACCGCGGCGCAGTGGATTTCGACGACCTGATCCGCCTGGCGTTGCAGGCTCTTGAGGCAGATCCAGATTATTTGGGTCGTTTGCGTAAGCGCTGGCCTTATATTCTCGAAGACGAGGCTCAGGATAGCAGCAACTTACAGCAGAAGATCCTGGATACATTAAGTGGCCCGCGGGGTAACTGGGTGCGCGTGGGCGACCCCAACCAGGCGATCTACGAAACCTTCACCACGGCTAATCCCGGCTTTCTGATTAATTTCATGCAGCAGCCGGGTGTGGCTAATCGTGATTTGCCTAACTCCGGGCGCTCGACTCGCAGCATTATTGACCTGGCGAATTATCTGGCGCGTTGGACCCAACAAGAACATCCATTTTTGCCAGCCCGCGATGCCTTATATAGCTCGCCCGAGATTTCGCCCACCCCGCCCGGCGACCCTCAACCGAACCCATCAGACGATCCTTCTCAAATTTACCTGGTCGAACAAAAATTCACCCCATTGGAAGAACTCCAGGCAGTGGCCGATTCGCTGGCGCGTTGGCTGCCCGAACACCCCGATTGGACAGTCGCTGTGCTGGCGCCTCGCAACACGCGTGGTTTCGAGCTGGTGGACGAACTGCGTAAGCGCAAATTGCCCTATGAAGATGGACTTTTGCGTTCATCGAGCGAGACCCGCTTTTCGGCCGGCGCGCTGGGCGTCTTGCTGCGCTACCTGGCTGATCCAGGTTCGTCGCGCAAGCTGGCGACGGTGTACCAGGTCTGGCGGCGCGCCGAGCGTGAAGACCCGGCGGCCAATGCAGAAATTGAGCGGATCGCCGGGTTGCTGCGCAAGTTACGCCGCGTGGAAGATTTCGTTTGGCCGGCCCTGCAAGCGGCGTCCTCTACCGCTGCCGGTTGGTTATCCGAATTAGCCGCCTCTGGGCAACCGCCCCCAGTTATCGCTTCGCTGGCGGCGTTTGCCAGGTTGGTGCGCCGTTGGCAGTCCGCTATCTTATTGCCGGTTGACCAGTTGGTTCTGACCATCGCTCAGGATTTGTTATCCGAACCAGGCGAGCTGGCGCTCGCTCATAAGCTGGCGGTATTGTTGCGTCAGACCAGCCAGGATCATCCTGCCTGGCGGCTGCCCGAATTAAGCGAAGAGCTGGCGATTATTGCGCGCAACGAGCGGCGTTTCCTGGGCTTTAGTGAGGATGATCTGGGCTTCGATCCAGAACGACATAAAGGTAAGGTGGTCGTCGCGACCATCCACAAAGCGAAAGGGCTGGAATGGGATCGAGTTTACCTGATGTCGGCGAATAACTATGACTTTCCCTCAGGCGAGGAATGCGATAGCTATGTGGCGGAAAAATGGTTCTTACGCGATCATCTTAACTTGGAGGCAGAGGCTTTGGCGCAATTGGAGGCGGCTCACTCGACCGATAACTATTCCTGGTATGAAGAGGGGCATGCCAGCCCAAAAGCTCGCCTGGATTACATTCGTGAAAGACTGCGCTTGCTGTATGTTGGGATTACTCGCGCCCGGCGTGAGCTGGTTGTGACCTGGAATTCGGGTCGCTTTCCAAAAAAGGAAATGCGGCCGGCCGTTCCGCTGGTTGCATTGCAGGATTTCTGGCGGAGTTACCTTCAGGAACGTTCAGGATGACGATCATAACCGATGTTCTGCCCCCTCGCTCGTTGCCCGAAGGCTTTCGCTTCAGCCAGTCCAGTTTGCAAGATTTTTGCGACTGCCGGCGGCGCTTCCAGTTACGTTACCTACAGAACCTGGCCTGGCCGGCAGTCCAGAGCGAGCCAGCTTTAGAGAATGAGCGTTTTATGTTGCGCGGTTCTGTCTTTCACCGCCTCATTCAGCAATATTTCTCATCTGTTCCGCTAGAGCGCCTGCAAGAGGCCGTTTCCCACGCGGCTGGAACGGATGCGGATTTGGCCGCCTGGTGGGAACATTTTGTCGCCTTCGCGCGCCAGGAAAAGCTGGATCATTTGCTTTCTGCTGAAACGCCCTGCCTGTTTTCTGAAAAGAGTTTATCTGCGCCATTAGGATCGCGCCGCTTGATCGCGCAATACGATTTGTTGCGTTGTGTTGCGCCGGGGCGTTTGATAATCTACGATTGGAAGACCTCTCGGAAACGGCCTCAACGCAAATGGTTGGCGGAACGTATCCAAACCCGGCTTTATCCTTATCTATTCGTTCAGGCCGGGCATAATCTGAACGCCGGCCAAACCATCAAGCCGCAAGATATCGAGATGATTTACTGGTTTGCCGTTTATCCCGAACAACCCGAGCGTTTCCATTATAGCCAGGCGGATTATGAACGCGATGCGGCTTTTCTATCCGATCTGATTAATGAGATCATTAACCTGCAGCCTGATCAATTCACTCTGACGACTCAAGAAAACCGGTGTGCATATTGCGTCTACCGCTCTTTGTGCAATCGCGGAGAACAGGCGGGTATGTTTCAAGATTCCATGGACGTGGAAAACGATCCAACTCATGAAATCCTCTTAGACTTTGAGCAGCTTACCGAGATCGAATTTGGTTGATTTAACCTGATTTAAGTCTCTATTTATTTAGATTTTAAACAAAACTCAAGAAAAAAGGTGCTATACTTAACCAATAGGAAGTTGTTGGATTTGTTCTGGCTTTTCGCAGCAAGCAGGCGATGGCTCAGAAAATTAGAAAAGGAGTCGTACGCATGAAGTTAGATCAATCAGAGATCAAGATAAACCGATCCATTCTGGTTTTGGTCAGTATTACCCTGATCCTGACATTAGTGTGGAGCGCTATCCCGCAATTCCAGGCGGCGGCAGTCACCTGTAAGTACAAGCATAAAGTTGTGCAGGGTGAAACGCTTACTTATATCTCCAACCTGTATGGTATTTCTTGGCAGAAGATCGCCGACGCAAACAAGATGTTGCCGCCTTACGCGATCACGCCTGGTCAGGTGCTATGCATTCCGGAAGGAGAGAAGACTGCCAGTTCCACGCAAACTTCGAAAAAGGGCGCTCAACCGAAATTAGATGTCGTCTCAGGTTTGAACGAAGTGCTGGTTGCGGTAGAGAACTTTCCAAAACGAACCTCCTACTATGTCCGAGTATCCCCATCTGATCGGCCTGTTTCCTATCGCCTGGGTGTATTCACAACCAACAAAGAAGGTGATTTTACCGGCTGGTTCAAATTGCCTTTGTTTGTGCGGCGGACGTCCACCATGACCCTGTGCGTGAAAAATGTGTGGACTGATGCGGCCTCTTGCTTAAAATACCCCGATTTGATTTACCATTTTCCGTACATCCATATCGAACATAGCCCGAAAGAAGGGCGTTAGCCAGCCAGAACGTCCATAAAGAATTAATACCCGCCTGCCAGTGACCTTCGTTGAAATAGCGAAGGTCCCTTTTTTCGCTTGTGTTCCGCAAGCTGGTACCAGGATCAAGGCTTGCATGAGTTCAATTATTTGCTTATCCTACCCATCTGCTGCTAAAAATGGTAAAATTTTAGTATGGATCTGCAACACATATTGAATAGCCGAAACGCGGGGTCATGGGCGTTGCGGATCAGTCAGGTATTGCCTCCCGCTCTTGGGATTCTTTTATCGCGTTGGATTGCCGACCGGGTTGCCGTGAATCGCCGCCTGCCATTGATCCGCGCTTTCCGCTCGAACCGTTGGGTGATCAGCGGTGGGCGTCTGGCTGGCGCTGATTTAGATCAGGCCGCCCGCGCAACCATGCGTCATCTGGCGCGTTCTTACTTTACGCTCTTCCACTATATTGATAATCCACCCGCTTTGCAGAACCTGGTAAATTTCTCTCCCGCTCTGGAGGAGTTAATTGCTCGTAGCCATGAAAAGAAGCGCGGTGTGGTGGTCGCTGGGTTACATCTCAGTAATTTTGACTTGGCGCTCCAGGCCTCTGCCTGGCGGGGTTTACGTGGCGTCACCATCACCCTGCCGGAGGATACAGAGAACCGGGCTGCAGTCGAATGGCAAAATCGTTTCCGCCGTCGTACCGGTATTCAGGTGCTGACGGCTTCGATGCCGAATATGCGCGAGGCCATTCGTCGTTTGCAAGCCGGCGAGTTGGTTTTGACGGGTATGGATCGTCCAGTCCGATCGGCGAAATATTATCCGCTGTTCTTTGGACGTCCAGCCCATGTGCCGATCCACCATATTCATCTGGCGTTGGCTGCCAGGGTTCCGGTGTTGGTGTTTACCTCGCTGCAAAGGTCGGATGGTATTTATCAGATCTTATCATCTCCAGAAATTGAGTTAAAATCAAACCGCGACCGTCGAGTTGAATTGGTTAGCAATGCTGAACGAGTGCTGGAAGTAGCCGAATCCTTTATCCGCCAGGCGCCGGAACAATGGTGTGTCACGTTGCCTGCCTGGCCAGAGACATTGGAGGAAATCTCCGATCTCAAGGTGTGATATGAAATTTAAGACAGCCAAGAAAATTAAGAAGACCAAAGATATCCGTAAGCACAAGCGCATCCTGGATACGTTCACGGGTCCTTATGAGCGTCCGTTTTTACAATGGTTGGCCGCGCGCCAGCCCGCCTGGGTGACGCCCGATATGTTAACGGCAGTCAGTATCTTCGGCGCTGTGGTAGTTTTTATTGGCTTTGTTTTGACCAATCTTAGCCTCAGTTATCTTTGGTTGGCGACCCTGGGTTTTGTTATCAATTGGTATGGCGATAGCCTGGATGGCACCCTGGCCCGCTTCCGCCATATTGAGCGTCCCATTTATGGCTTTTATCTCGATCATGTGGCCGACGCTTTCGTGGAAATCTTGATCTTCTTGGGGTTGGGTCTGACGCCTTTTGTGCGCTTCGATTTCGCCTGTGTGGCCCTGATCGGTTATTTGTTGTTATCTGTGTTGGTTTACATCCGTACTTGTGTGAAAGGCGAGTTTACCATTTCCTATGGCAAGCTGGGTCCGACCGAAGCGCGTCTGATAGCTGTTTCTGGCAATACGCTGGTATATTTCTTCGGCGCGGCGACCTTCCCATTTTTCTCCCTTTCTCTCTCAATTTATGACTGGATTGCAATCGGTGTGATTATCTTAGAAATGACGATTTCCATTGTTACCGCCCTCCGCCAGGCTAGTCTGCTTGCTATCCAGGATCCGGGACAGTCTCCTAAACCGTAAAGCTATATCCATAATTTATGGTTACTTTATTCCCAAAGACGGCATCCGTCATTAGAATCAAATAAACCGCCCGTCAGTCAGGGGTTATATCCGCCTGGATTGGTCTTCTGAGAATGGGTTGGATAGCTGGTTGGGAACCAGTATGTGCGCGCATTCGTTAATTGAGAAAGGAGAATGCAGGATGTTTAAACTATTTCGGTTATCTCTTATCCTGACGTTATTGCTTACTGTGGCGGGGGTTGTGCCTGTCGCCGGACGGGAACAACCCGCTGATGGCCCGATTCTGCCGCCTAACAAAATTTTTCTACCGTTGACGATGAATAATTACCAGGCTTTCAGCGTGACCGGTCAGGTCACGGATGAGACTGGCGCCCCGCTTTCTGGCGTGGTCTTGAGCAGCGGTTCGGGTATGACCACCACTACCGGCGTGGACGGCGCTTACGTGATGTCCGTCAGCCAGGGTGATTATTCGGTGGCTGCCTTGAAAAATGGGGTCGGCTTCCTGCCGCCGGCGATGGATTTGAAAGTCCAGGAAAATGTCTCGAGCCTGGATTTCACCGGTACGGGTTGCGCACAGTTGATCGCCAATGGCGGTTTCGATGGCGCGACAGGTTGGACTCTGGATAACGCTGAAGTGGGTGCGGTGATTAGCTCAACCAGCGCCCTCAAGCTGGGTCTGGATGATCCTGTAACCAATGCCGCCAGTGTGTCCTGGGTTAAATCGGACGCTTTTACAATTCCCGAAACGGCAAAAGACCCGATGCTCCGTCTGTGGATCTTTACCCAATCCACTACTCCAACCTCGAAAAATGCTGTCAAGCCCGAGCGTCAAGTGGGTGAAAATTTCTTTGGCCCCGATACCGACGCCAACGACCATCAAATCGTACAAATCTTGACCGCCGACGGCCTGACCGAGCTGGAACCGTTGATTGATTTTGGCGGCAGCGACAAGCAGGAATGGGGGTTGGTGCAATTCAATCTCTATAAATATACCAACCAGACCATCCGCCTGGGTTTCAAAGTAACCAACGATGGCTTGGGCAGCGCCACAGCCATGTTTGTGGATGATGTAGACCTGGTCACCTGTCCGACTGTTTACGCTCCGGAAGGTATGAACGCCAGCGCTCTGGCCCCGGATGCTTGCGCGAACCAGGTCTATAATTCGAGCTTTGAGGTGCCGGGCGGTTGGTCTATCCCGCACACCGCGTTCCCGGCCCAATACAACTCGAACGCCGTCTATCCGGAAACTGTCCATACCGGTTTCAGGTCAATGCTCACCGGCATCCCGAAATATCAACCCTGGGCGAACCGTTATTCCTATTCCGACGCCTGGCAGACCGTATATATTCCCTGGACTGCTACCTACGCCACCCTGGATGTGTGGGTGAAGCTGGCTAGCACTGAAGCGTTGCCTCTCGGCGGTCAGGAAGGCGAAGAGCAAAACTTGGCTGAAACGGATCCGGCTTTTGCGCCCGGCAAGGTCTGGGGACAGGAGCCGCTGGCATACGACTCAAGTTATATCCTGATCCTGAATCCCTATAACGGCGCCATCCTCGAGACGGTCAAGGCCTGGCCGGCTAAGAATAATTCCTATAAAGAATGGACCGCCAGTTTGCTGGCCTATCGCGGCCAGAATATCCGCATCCAATATGGCGCTTACAACGATGGCTGGGACGGCGTGACTTCGATGTACGTGGACGACCTGACGGTGATGGTTTGCGATGGTGGATTGCCGCCTCCGCCGCCAGCCGCCTCTTGTCTCTCTGGGCAGACTGAGCAGTTGATTAACACCAGCTTCGAAACCAATAACGGCTGGTATCGCCCGGTGACCGCTTACACCGCCCATTATACAAACCTGCTCTGGCACACGGGCGCGCGTTCCATGCAAACAGGTATTACGAATCTGTGGCATAACCGTTACAGTTACTCCGATTTTGCCCAGTATTTCTATATTCTGCCCACGGTATCCAACGCTACCTTGACCTATTGGATCTACCAATCCTCCGGCGGCGGTGGTTGGTTCAGAGACCCGTATGATAAGCAATACCTGCTTATCTTAAATAACTGGGGTTACTGGATTGATACCTTGCTATGGACCAATGGGCGCAATTCCGGCGGCTGGCAGCAGGTGACCCAGAATGTTACCTATATGCGCGGTTACCCGCTTCGTTTGCAATTCGGTACCTATAACAATGGCTGGTATGGCGTCACTTCCATGTTCGTGGACGATGTAACGCTCTGTACCACTCCATAGACTGGTAAACCGGTGACTATCGAGGGCGCAGCTTGTTGGGTTTACAGCAAGCTGCGCCTTTGTTTTTACTGTAGCTGTACTCAGCTATGTTACAATACGTTCGGTCATGCTGAAATTCTCATGAACCAACCGCCGCCATCGCTCCAGGGTGTCTTTCCCTTCTCAAAACAGCCTCTTGAACTCAATAATGATCTCTGTGTGATCTGTGTCTCAGTCGTGTTTTGCTCTCAAAGGAGGAGCTGCTATGCCTAGAAGAAAACCCCCCAAAGTCTGTGTTGATCGCCTCTTGGAAGGCAGCCTGGCGGAACAGGCCAATCAAGCCGCCTGGCGCGAACGCTACCAGAACCAACCTTTGCGCAATCTGAGACCTGGGATTTCTCCCTCCTCGCTGCCCGATCCGCTTTCCATGGCTTTGCTGACGGGCAAGATGTGGAAGTCTGGGCGTACTTTGCGCGTGCGCTTTTTGGATGGTTTGGATCTGGTCAAAAATAAAGTCGAGCAGATGGTGCATCTCTGGGAGGCTTACGCCAATATCAAATTCGTGTTTGGCGCCGATCCCGAAGCCGAGATTCGCGTCTCATTCGTCCACGACCCTGGCTCATGGTCCTATCTTGGAACCGATGCGCTGGTGATTCCGAAAGAAGAGCCGACCGTCAATTTTGGCTGGTTGCAGTCCAATACGCCCGACGCCGAATACCGCCGGGTGGTGGTGCATGAGTTCGGTCATACGCTGGGCTGCATCCACGAACACCAAAGCCCGCCGGCCAGCATCCCGTGGAACAAGCCGGCGGTGTATAACTATTTCGCCGCCGCGCCGAACTTTTGGCCTCCCGCCAAGGTGGATGCCAATCTTTTCTACAAATATGACAGTTCCATTACCCAGTTCACCGCTTTTGACCCGCTATCCATTATGGTCTACCCGATCCCGAAAGAATTTACCGATGGCGTGTTCGAGGTCAAGATGAGCGACGACCTATCGGATACGGACAAGGCTTTCATTGCCATAATGTACCCTCAACAACCCAAACCCGGCGTGGAACTGACCATCGGTGCAGCGGCGTTGATAGCCGGTATCGGCCAGCCCGGCGAAGAGGATCTGTTTCACTTTACGGTAACGGATTCGGGTAATTATGTGATGGAAACGACCGGCGGAACGGATATGGTGATGGGGCTGTTCGGACCGAATGACTTGAACCAGGCGCTTGCCAGCGACGATGACAGCGGCCCCGGTCTGAACGCTCGCCTGGTCAAACCGTTGCAGCCTGGCCTCTACTACCTGCGCCTGCGTCACTACCGCCCCGCTGCCACCGGCAAATACGGCATCTTGGTTGCGAAAACCACCTGAAACAGACCTGACAGGTTTCCGAAAACCTGTCAGGTCTCTCACCTGCGTCTACCGCCCCGCTGCAACCAGCAAAACCGACCTGACAGGTTTCTAAGAACCTGTCAGGTCTCTTGTTCATAATGAAAAAGAAAATTACTGCGGCGGCCCCTCGACTTCCGGCGTTTCGGAGACCCGCGCCATCGCGCCATATATCTTCATCCTGAACCAGCTTTTAATTTTCTCGCCGGTCTGCGCGTTCAGTATGGTGAAGCGCATAATCACCTCCTCGCAGCCCTCATAAACCACCAACGTCCCATAACCTTCCCAGCCGGGGCGCGGGTCCTCTTTGAAAATATATAGTGGGCTGTTAGAGTTTTCCATATCGAAGCCCCACACCTTTTGCGGGTCGCTGATCTGGATCAATACTTTCCCCTCCACCAGCGGGATGGCGATATTGGGGTCGGGAATATACAGGAATTTCCCTCCCTTCTTTTGGATCACGCCGATTTCTTTGCCAAAAAGCTGGACAATGCCCACTTGCTCGCTGGCGGGCGTAGCGGTTGCTTCGGGCGTAGAACTGGCCGCTGGCGTAGGAGAAAAGTCTGGCGTCGAACTTGGCGCAGGCGTGGCGCTCGGCGGTTTGGTGGGGATGGGTGTAACGGTCGCGGTCGGCGCAGGCGGGTTAGTTGCGGTTACCGTGTCCGTCGCCGGCGGCTGGTTGGGATAATTACATCCCGCCAGCGCCAGGCTGGCGATCACTCCCAGACTGAATAGAAGACCGGTGTTTCGTCTAAATCGCTTTTGTCCATTCATCCGCTTCTCCTCGACTATGCCATCCCGTTAAACGAGTAACAATTCCAGTTCAGCGTCGCTTTTCGCCCCACATTCCTTGCACGAAACTCAAGTCTCGGTTTGCGCCATGCCCGCCAGGATACAGGGCATATTCACCTCAATCGTGCTGCGGGTGATGCGAATCCCGCCCTGTTTATCAATTTCTTTCAAACACCGGCTGACCACCTCCGGAACGCTGGCGATGCGGGCAGCCATCAAGCGCACGGGCATCTCGCGGCGGCTGATCGGATCTTGCCCGTTCTGGCTCAATTCCAGCAGCAATTTTGCCGTGCGCGCCAGCACGGTGCGAGACGAGAGGTCATAATACTGCGCCACCATCAGCCGGTTGCGCTTTGCCATGATGCGTAATAAACTCAATCCGATGGGCGGGTACCGCTTAAGTAAAGTTTGAAAAGCGTCGTTGGCGATCCGCCAGACTAACGTATCCTGAGCGGCCATTGCAGAGGCCGGGTTCGGTCCTTCATCCAACACGGCTACTTCATTAAACATAATGACCGGATGGATTACCGCCATAATGTTTTGTTTGCCCTGCGGGTTTTGTTTGCACAAATGCACTTCGCCCGAAAGCAACACGTACATTCCCGAGCATGGCTCATCTTCGAGAAAAATGATTTCGCCCGCGCGGTAACGGCGGGCTGCGCCAGCCGCTACGATGTCTTGTAGATCGGCTGGCGTCAGGCCGCGAAAGTGAGCTACATTCCCCAATTGGGCCACCAATGCAGATAAGGGGGGAGTTTTTTCGGGCAATTGCTCCTACCTAATTGGCCGGGATGTATCCGAGCGCTGAGCGGGTGATTTGTTCAACGGGCAGTACATCCACCAGTTCGTACTGGCGGCTGCCAAGCTTTTGCCGCTCGGCGTATTCGGTCATCTGATACGGGTCTTTTAATGGGCCATGGATCCAGGCCAGTGGATGCCCTTGCCGCGTATGGACTTCCATCGCGGTGGGCAGGTTCTCTTCGATCAGCTTCATCGGCGCGGTCATATCTAACACCGCCTGGTCTATGGCGACGATGTCATCCGAGCCGAAGATGCCCGCGTCGGGCAAGATCGGCATACTGGTGAAACCAAAGCAATCGCATACCGGCGTTATCTGATTGGCCAGGCACAGGTGTACAGTTTTGCCCGCCTCAAAAGTTGACAGGCAGATTTCGGTGCTGATGGCGCAGGCTTCCATGAAAGCCCGGAAATTGACCGGATCGATTTTCAAGCTCCCAGGTGGGGCGACTTTCAGGCAGCGTCCGCACGCGTTGCATTGTTCCGGGTGCAAGTGCAGGTAGCCTGGGCGCTGTTTGTCGTCTACCAGCGCCTCATGCGGACAGGCGGCTTTGATCTGCTCGCGTGTGGCTGCGTCCGGGCATAATTCTGGAAACCAGTAAGGATCGAACTGCATCGTGTCGTGCATCATGCCGCGTGTCTTACCCGCCATGCAACCCAAAGCCAGGTTCTTTATCGCCCCGCCATAGCTGCAGGATGGGTGACCTTTGGCGTGGGCAAAGTTGACCAGGAAACTGGCTTCCTGTGCCAATCCGGCCAACTGCCATTGCTGGATATTCTTGAACGGTTTTTCGTAGCTATATACATGCTTATCGCTGGGCCCTGCCGCCGGGTATATTGGGCAACCCAACGTTTCAGCGGTGTAGCCGCGCTCTGTCGAGCTGACGACATCCCAAGCGCACATCAATGATATAAGGTTTTCCGCCGCCATCTTTGATTGCTTGCACCACTTTGCGCACAAACACCGGATGAATGGTTGAATATCCGATATCGTTGCCCACGTGCAGTTTGAGCGCCACAATTTCATCTTTCACCCGCTCGCGTAGCTTGAGCCGCTCCAGGATCAAATCCAGCTTGGCTGGCAGCGTCTCTTTTGCTTCGAGCCGGCTCTGGCGCGGCGATCCATAATAAACTATACTGGTCATATATTTGTCCATCTTTCTCGTTGCGGTGTTCTGTACCGCCAGGATTAGGTTTTCGCGAACAACGTTTCCAATGCCGCTTTGGATTTCTTTTCGACTTCATCGTGCAGGCTTTGTCCATGAGCGTCCATCGTGACCACTGCCGGAAAATCTTCCACTTCGATCACCCACAGCGCTTCCGGGACCCCGAATTCCATCTTATATACTCCCTGGACGCGTTTCACAGTTTGGGCGATCAAGGATGCCGCGCCGCCAATTGCGTGTAGATATACACCGGGGACTTCTTTGCAAGCCGCCAACGTTTTTCCACCCA
>Ga0172371_10011028_pt1 | contig 12100 bp, 9 predicted proteins | sample Lak12m_FD_114543 | JGI IMG/M metagenome (GOLD analysis project Ga0172371, IMG submission 114543) | Freshwater microbial communities from Kabuno Bay, South-Kivu, Congo - kab_022012_12m | ecosystem: Environmental > Aquatic > Freshwater > Lake | place: Democratic Republic of the Congo: South-Kivu...
CCGCTACACTCGGTGGCTATTACCATAAAAGAAGACGGGTTCTTTAAGAGCTTACCCGCCTTCGTCTGTTCAGCCGGGCCCTCACGGTCATGTAGCCGCCGAGCACGCATCCTGCTGCGAAGCACACCAATAGGGCTACCATGAGCCTCGCGTCGGGCTCAGGAGCCAGCGTGAACATGATGAAGACGCCCATGACCCAGGAGGCCGCAGCAAGCTTCACTCCGACTATTAGGTGCTTCTGGTCCGCCCTCTTACAGACCTGCATGGACGCGCAGTATCCGCCCAGGATGTAGATCACGTAGCTTATGTCTGCAAGTAAGGTGGGTGGAACCTGGCTTGTGTACTCCCTGAAGACGCTGAGGGCCTGCATCCAGATCCATACGACGCCGTTGGCCAGCATCGCCCCAGCCACGTAGTCGTTGATGTTAGGCTGCTTGGGTTTAGAGGTCTCAGGGACGTTACCTTGATCCATTCCTTGATGATACGCGGTTTAGGTTCTTGAGTTATTCGTTTAACTTAACTAGGTGTGAACTCATTCTTTTCTCATGTCAACGAAAGGTGTACCATCACCCATCGAGCACCTCGGGTACAACGTCGGCACGGACAGGAAGCTGGCTGACTGGCCCGAGATAGTGGAGTACTTCAAGAAGGTGGCTGCGGCCTCCCCACGAGTCCTAGTGGAGGAGGTGGGCAAGACCACCGAGGGTAACCCATTCATCTACGCCACGGTGTCCTCCCCCGAGAACCTGGGCCGGCTTGAAGAGCTGAGGCAGGTCCAGATGAGGCTCAGTAAGCCGATGGGTCTGAGCGACGCCGAGGCGGCCGAGCTTCTGGAGAAGGGCAGGACGGTCGTCATGATCAGCTGCAGCATCCACAGCACCGAGGTGGGGGGCAGCCAGATGAGCATGGAGCTCATCCACAGGCTGGCCACAGAGGACAGCGCCGAGGTCAGGGAGATACTGGACAACGTTATCTTCCTGTTCGTCCCGTCGCTGAACCCCGACGGCAACAGGATGGTCGTGGACTGGTACAACAGGTACCTTGGCACAGAATACGAGGGGACGAGCCCCCCCTACGTTTACCACAAGTACGCTGGCCACGACAACAACAGGGACTGGTACATGTTCACGCTCCAGGAGACGCAGCTCACCGTGGAGCACATCCACAACAGGTGGCACCCCCAGATCGTGTACGACATCCACCAGATGGGCAGTAATGGCCCCAGGCTCTACGTGCCCCCCTTCACCGACCCCTACGAGCCCAACGTGGACCCAATCCTAACCAGCGGCGTCAACCTCATGGGCATCAGCATGGCCGACGCCCTCGCCCGGGAGGGGAAGCGAGGCGTCGCAACCAACTGGGTGTTCGACGCCTGGACGCCGGCGCGCGCCTACCAGCACTACCACGGCGGCATAAGGATACTGAGCGAGGCCGCCAGCGTCAAGATCGCTACCCCGATAGAGGTCAAGCCCGAGGAGCTGAAGCCTGACAGGGGCTTCAACCCCAAGGAGGCCAGGTGGAACCACCCGCTCCCATGGAAGGGTGACCGCTGGACGCTGCGCGACATCATAGACTACGAGCTCACAGTGGCCTGGACCTGCCTCCAGACGGCGGCCAAGTTCAGGAACCGGTGGCTCAGGGGAACCCTGGGCATGGGTAGGAGGGCGGTTAACCCTTCGGGCGGCCCCTACGCCTTCGTTGTGCCTGCGAAGCAGCGCGACCCCGGGGCGGCTGTCGAGCTCCTCCGAGTCATGAGGATGGGCGACGTGGACGTGCACAGGGCGGTGAAGCCGTTCACGGCGGACGGCGTCGAGTACCCCGCCGGGAGCCACGTCATCCTCTACGCCCAGCCATACGGATGCTTCGCCAAGGCTCTTCTGGAGAAGCAGGTGTACCCCGACCTGAGGGACAGCCCGGACCAGCCGCCCGTGGTGCCCTACGATGTGACCGCTCACACGCTGAGCCTACAGATGGGTGTCGACGTGGCACAGGTGAACGCGGCCTTCGAGGCCGAGCTGGAGCCCGTGGACGCCCCAACGGTTCCCCCGGGGAAGGTTCACGGCGGCGGCCCCTTCTACGTGTGGAGCCCGGTGCCCAACTACAGCTTCAAGGCCGTCAACAGGCTGCTCGAAGAGGGCCACGCGGTGAGCAGGAGCCTGGACGAGTTGGAGCTGGACGAGGGCGTACTGAAGGCGGGGGCCTTCGTGGTTGAGGCCAAGAAGGGCGTCGGGAAGCTGTTGGAGGGGATGGCGGCCGAGCTTGGCCTGGACTTCTACAGCTTCGAGAGGCCGCTGACCGACGCGTTCGAGCTCAGGAAGCCCAGGGTGGGCGTGTACCGCGCCTGGCTGCCCAACGCCGACGAAGGGTGGCTCAGGATGGTCCTCGAGGAGTACGGGTTCCAGTACGTGAACCTTTACCCCGAGGACGTGAGGGCAGGCTGCCTGGCCGAGAAGGTGGACGTGCTCGTGTTCCCTGACCTGACCCGCGACATCGTGGTGGACGGAATGAAGGGGTACAGGGGCTCAGAATCCAAATCATACGAGCTGAAGTACCAGAGGGGCATCGAGGAGCAGGGCGACAAGGAGGTCCTCAGGTTCCTGGACGCCGGCGGCACAGTGATCACCCTGAACAGGGCGTGCGAGTACGCCGTCAAGGACCTGTACGCCGGGGCCGAGCTGCCCCTGGCCGGCCTTGGCGAGAAGGAGTTCTACTGCCCGGGCAGCCTGCTCCGGGTGCTGGTGGACGAAAGCCACCCCGTCGGGTACGGGTACAGCCGAGAGGAGACGGTGATGTTCCAGGACAGCCCCGCCTTCAACGTGAAGGACGGCATCGCCGTGGCGACGTACCCCGAGACGGACCCCACCGTGAGCGGGTGGCTGCTAGGAGAGAAGCACCTGAGAGGCAGGGCCGCGGTGGCGGAGGTCCCGGCGGGCAACGGCACCATCATCCTCATCGGGTGCTCGCCCCACTTCAGGAACCAGAACAGGGCCACATTCAAGCTGCTGTTCAACAGCATCTACTACGGTGTGGCTTAGCCCCACTATTTCCTGCCGTATGGGGTGGGGTACTCGCCCTGCTCCACCTTTACGCGCTCAACCTTGAATACCACGGGGCGCTCAGAGTCCGGGCAGCTGAAGTACTTTATCTTGTCCATGTAATCCCAGGGCTCCGTGACCTCACGCTCCATGGCCGAGGTCAGCGGCAGTATGGCTGAGAAGGCGGCCAGGCAGACGCTGTCAGTCTCCTCAAGTACAAGCCGGCCCGGGTTGCCCACTATGGTCATCCTGTCACCGACCCTGTACATCTTGCAGGGGCCGGAGACGTGGGTGGGTTCGTCGTCCAGGCTCCGTGGCTCCTGGACGTCGACGACGGTGAAGACGACCTTGTACATGGGTGAACCGGTACGCGGCGGTGTAAAAGCAAATCGATGGGAGACTGGAGGTTAATGATTAGATGATAATGCCTCGATCCTATTTTATAAGCCGATTAGAGGCCGCCAGCCTGATCCCGTCGGAGAGAAAATAACCTCTGTGAAATTAACTTGTTTTTTCGTCTTTTCAATAGAAAAGGGCCGTCTATCACCATCTTGAATTAGAACGACACCGATCTATAGCTTTATATCTAAGACCGGGCGAATACGTTAACCTGTTCACCATAAAAACCTGAAACATGGTTGGGTTTAGAGGCACGCACAGTGGATTCCTGGAAACTAAAGACTTGGTTCATCATTAATGGTCTAGCTATAGTGATAGGGGTTGTCGGCGGCCTAGGCTCGGTGCTGTTCAGGTACCTGATCGGGTTCTTCAACGGCTTCTTCTTCAACGACGTCCTCAACGCGCTTGATAAGGGTGGAGGCGGGCTACGGTGGGGCCTGATCCTGATACCCGCTCTAGGCGGCGCCATAGTTGGCCCAATGATCAACAAGCTGGCTCCTGAGGCTAAAGGCCACGGGGTCCCTGAGGTCATAGAGTCGGTCAACCTCAAGGGAGGCCGAATAAGGGCCAGGGTGGCCGCCGTGAAGATACTCGCCTCCTCGATAACCATAGGTTCAGGTGGCAGCGTGGGGAGGGAGGGCCCCATAGCGCAGATCGGCTCCACGCTAGGAAGCGTCATAGGCTCCATCTTCCACCTGGAGGAGCACCACGTGAAGCTGCTCGTGGTGTCCGGGTTGGCGGCGGGCATCTCGGCCACGTTCCAGTCGCCCCTGGGCGGGGCCGTGTTCGGCTTGGAGGTTATCTACAGGGGCCTGGCCCCCTATGACGTTATCCCGGTGATGCTTGCATCCATAATAGGTATGGCTGTGAACGCCAGCTTCCTGGGCTTCGAGGTCGCGTTCCCGACCCCCAGCTACCTCATATCTAACCCCATCGAGCTCATCTACTTCTTCCCCTTCGGCGTAATCATGGGGGTTTTCAGCGTCGCATGGACCAAGGCACTCTACCTAGCCGAGGACGTCTTTGATAGGATTCCAATAAACCCCATGCTGAAACCTGTGCTGGGTGGCCTCATCGTCGGCCTGATCGGCGTCTTCACGTTCGGCTCCGGCATAATGGGCGTCGGGTACGAGGGGATACAGAGGGCGCTAAACGGCGAGTTCCTCCCCCTTACGCTCATGGCTCTCGGCGTCCTGAAACTCATAGCGACATCGACAACTATAGCGTCGGGGGGCAGCGGAGGCGTCTTCGCGCCGTCCCTTTACATGGGGGCCATGATAGGGGGCTCTCTGGGGGCGTTTCTGTCGCCTCTCCCCCTGGCTCCTAAGGGCGTCGTCTTCTACCTCGTGGGTATGGCCGCCCTCTTCGCCGGCGCCTCGAAGGCGCCGCTCACATGCATCATAATGCTCCCAGAGATGACTGACAACTACCACCTGTTCCCGCCCCTCATCCTGGCCTGCGCCTCCAGCTTCTTCGTATCGAGCCTCCTCATGGATGGAAGCATATACACGTTGAAGCTGAAGAGGCGGGGAGTGGACGTCGACACGTTGATGGACCCGTTGAAGCTGGTCAAGGTGGAGGACGTCATGACCGTTGCTGAGAACGTGGTCTTCGTTAAACCTGAGACGGGGCTGGACGTCGTCTCCTTCATGGTGTGGGAATCGAAGCACACAGGTTTCCCTGTGCTGGACTCCGGGAGGCTTGTCGGGCTGATCACGTTGAGCGACCTCCCTAAGGAGTCTGAGTCGAGCGACGTGAAGGTCCTCGAGGTTATGAAGAGGGAGCCTGTGACCTGTTTCCGCGACGAGACTGTGCACGAGGTCGTGGAGAGGATGAACGAGAGGGACGTGGAGGTGCTTCCCGTCGTTGATAGGGGCGACCTCGGCTCGATGGTGGGCCTTGTGTCGAAGAGGGACGCTTTAAAGGCTCTGTCCGTTGGGGAGAGCAAGACTAGGCTGCTGTCATAGCCTGGAAAGCGTCACAATTGATCCTTATCTCTTCTTGGTCGAGGACCCCGTAAGGAGGATAGAGCGGTCCCCGGTACTCAGGGACGATGAGCGTGAGGCGATCCTCCGGGGTAACGTTTCGCGGGTGTTAGGCGTGGGCTCAGAGTAGTTATCGGCCCGCCACAACCACACGATTATTGATTTCATTCTTTAAATTTCTACTTTAAATGATACCAATTTTTTAAATAAATACATCTTCTTTAAATGGTGCGGGGTGTATACTTCCGCGGATTCAGACATTGGGTAAGAAGCTGGTAAAGACCGAGGTAGACATCCGCAAGGGGATGATGTACCCCAACAAGAACGATATTCTCGGTATCGTGGTCAAGAACTATGGTCAGACGCGCATGAACATCAAGTGCCAGGACGGCCAGATGCGCATCTGTCGTGTGAGGGGTAAGATGAAGAAGCGGGTCTGGGTGCGTGAGGGCGACGTGGTCCTCATAAGTCCGTGGGACTTCCAGTCGGATGAGAAGGGCGACATCATCTTCAGGTATACGAGTAACCAGGCTTACCTGTTGAGAGACAAGGGATACCTCAACATAGAAGCGTAATCGACTGGACCCATTTGTGTGCACGTAGATCGGTTGCATCTACTGTGTGGAAATTTTTCTCATCTCTGTGCGGAAGTTTCCAGTGATCGTGTGTGTATTGGGTAGAAGTATTATGTGGAATGATTGGGTTTAGGAAAAAAATGGTTAGAGATTGAACTTGATCATGGTCTCCGTGAGGGTCTGCTCCAGCACCTGTAGACCCTCGTCGATCTGCTCCTTGGTGATGACCAGGGCTGGCATCATCCTCAGGATGCTGGTGTTCCAGCTGCTGCCCACGATGAGACCGTTCTCCTTGACCCTTCCCGTGAAGTACTGCATGGGGTTCTTATCTGGGTCCTTCTTGTCCTCCGCCGAGAGCTCCCTGGGGAACAGGCTCTCCTTTGTGTCCCTGCTCTTGACCAGCTCGACGCCCATGAAGAGGCCGAGGCCGCGCACGTCGCCTATGATGGGCACCCGCTCCATCATGCCCCGGAGCTCGTCCATCATGTAGGCCCCCATCTTGGCTGCCCTGTCGGCCAGCTTCTCCTTCTCGTAGAGGTCGATGACGGCCAGGGCGGTGGCGCAGCTGACGGCGTGGCCGCTGTACGTGTAGCTGTGGGGGAACCCCTTCTCGTCGAAGTGGTCTGCCATCTTCTTGTTTATGATGCATGCGCCCAGGGGCACGTAGCCGCAGGTGATGCCCTTGGCGTAGGTCTCCACATCGGGCACCACGCCCCAGTGCTCGCATGCGAACATCTTGCCGGTGCGGGCGAAGCCCGTCATCACCTCGTCGAAGATGAGGAGGACCCCCTTCTCGTCGCATATCTCCCGTATCCTCTTCCAGTAGCCGTCGGGGGGCACCACCTGGCCCGCCCAACTACATATGGGCTCGGCCATGAAGGCAGCGACGGTGTTATCGCCCTCCTTCTCTATGGTGTACTTGAGGAACTCTGCGCAGATGAGCTCGCACTCCGGATACGTCTTCTTGTACGGGCACCTGTAGCAGTATGGGCTCGGTATGTGCTTGAACTCCTCGAATATGCTGAGGCCCCTGAACTGGCGGTTCCGGGCAGAGCCTCCGACGCTCACCATGGCGTACGTTGAGCCGTGGTACGCGTCCCAGAACCCTATGATCTTTGGCGCCTCCCTATAGAGCTGAGCCAGCTTGATGGCCACCTCGTTCGCCTCCGTGCCGCTGTTGCCGAAGAACGTCTGGCACAGATCCCCCGGCGTTATCTGGGCCAGCTTCTTGGCCAGTCTGATCTGAGGCTCACTAAAGTAGCTGGGCGAAGCGTAGGCTAGCTCGTCCAGCTGCTTCTTCGCGGCCTCGATGGGCACCCTGTTGCCCATGCCGATGTGGACGTTGTACAGCTGGCTCATGAAGTCCAGGTATTTGTGGCCGGCCGTGTCCCACATGTAGAGGCCCTCGCCCTTCGCCATGACCAGGGGCTTCTGCCGCTCGCTGGGCTCCCACCTCTGGACCAGGTAGGTCGCCGCGTCCTCCTTGAGCTGCTTATCCTTCTTGTCCGAGAACTTGCTCATATAATCACGGGTTCTACTCAGGCTCAAGGTGCCTAAATCATTAGTGGTGGCGGAGGATCAGAGGTCAAACGCCTTGTTTACATACCCAATTGATACAAAATAATCCATGAAATAGTATAACAGAAAATCCTTAAATTAGCTACATTCATATAAAAGACGTTTAAAAAATTTAAGAATTTTTTTAAATTAATAGTCTTTAAATCATTTCTCTTTACGTTTATAGTATTTTATATCCGAGATTGGTAGTCCTAAATTGGCTCGATCTAAAGCCCAATCTCTTATATGCCCTTCCATAGGTTGTTTAACATCTGAACGACGTGAACGACGCGTCACATGCATAGCCACAACCATGTTCCTAGGGCGTTTAGCTGATAAACGAGGTGCATGGGTACACGAAATCTGTCCCATTATACTATTTCTTGATACCCCTGTAATTGGACAAGCCATCGTAGGTAGCAATTTTGTGTTTTTATAAGTTCGATAGTCTTTACTGCGAGTCATTGTTGACATCCCACCTGAAACAGCCCCCTCTTATATGTTCTACGGTTTTAAGCTTCATTCCTCTGACTCCTCCGTTACAAGCGATAATAGGTTCGGCGCCATATATTCCTTAATTACATGCCAGAGGTGTTGGCAATTAACGCCAGTTGCAGACATCTCAAACAAGGTATTTTGGATAATGCCGTCGAGATTTATCCTAGAAGATTCATTATATTCCTCTGTAAGCACATTACAATTCTTTATTGAAAATTCAAATTTATTTATAACATAACGATAAAAAATGATATCGAGTTTGAATCCCTCCAATAGAAAATCTTTTGACTCAAGTAAAAAATTGTCTGTAAAAAACCAGGAATTCAGATATTTGGGTATATCTCCTTCCATAAAATTCGATATAAAAAAACATCGAATTTCCTCCCCCTCCGGTTTTATTGCTTCAACAAGTTCATAAAGTCTATGAACTTTTTCCTTTATGATGGGCGACCCACCAATTTCATCAATGTAACTATCGATTTCCATATAATTCAACCTTGATCTTTTCTCTTGCTTGAAGTATCATACCCTCAACGTAATGTGAAATATGCCCAAGATAACTGGGTATAAAATTAATGTATTGCCAATCCCATCGCCAATTTTCGTCTTTTATTGGATTTAAACGAAAGTATTCATAATACTCGTGCAACATTTCATTTACTACTTCTTTTATCTGCGTAGTAATTTGTATTTCGAAATTCATTAATATTTGTTTTGTATCCCAGTCTAAAGTTATAATTGTAACCGGATATTTGACATCTAAGTGAACGGCATAATAACCCGAGTCCTCAGAAAAATAATCATCTTTAATTTCTAATCCACATAACATCGCGATCTCTTTTACACTATTAATAACTATATCTACGCCATCAATATATCTCACAGTAATCCTGGTTCTAACTAAATCTGGAATTTTTTCATAACAGTAAGGTGGAAAACACCATTCATATGTTTTTTGCCACTCTTCTGTATTATCATTCCATTTTTCATTCTCTAAGACATCCCATCGATAACATTTTTCAATGAGATTATTAAAATTTTTTTTATCAATTTTTATTGTTTTATCGAAATTTATTAAATCAATATTACGATGATTTTTTTTATATTCTCCATTTATCATAACCAATTTATCTCTAAGACTTGCATAAAATTTACTTTCGGAGATATCTTTAGAAATTCTATCTACGTTTAATTTATAATTTGATTCCCATTGGGTGTATGTTTTTTCTGTGATATCCTCCATAAGGCCTATATATATATCTACTGTACTAGGCTTTTCCATATAGTGTTAATATTATATTATATTGAATATTAATAATTATCGCCCTCAAAGTATCATCAGATGAAAATATCTGCATATAAGCTAAAACAAGCCGATTTTCTATAAACCCTTCGGCTCAACCTCCTTTCACTTTTAACCTACTCTAATAATATCCCGTTGTTAATGCCTGTGCCCCAGAATAAGAACAGTCATGCTTTATCGCTTAATAAAGAGAACCGCATTCTTGCTGTAGGCGGAACATCGGTGAAAACTTATTAATTTCCTTCTTTTTACAGAGATGTATAAGATTTACTACCATTACTATTGGGGTAAGATCGTAGGATATTCTAGATGGATTCAGATTTTCCGTCTGTCCACCTCGACGGCGCCCTCCTTCACAACCAGCTGGATGGCGTTGAGGTCCTGGAGCACCCTGATGTCCTCTAGGGGGTTGCCGTCAACGACTAGGATGTCCGCTAACTTTCCCTTCTCCAGAGTCCCCATCCTGTGGAGCTTGCCCAGGGCGTCAGCGGCGTTCCTCGTGGCGAGGAGCAGCGCCTCGACGGGCGTCATCCCCAGCTTCTTGACGTACTGCTCTAGCTCCCAGCTGTTGGCGCCGGGCGGGAACACGTGGCCGCAGTCGGTGCCCATGGCCATCTTGACGCCGGCTTCGATGGCTGCCCTCTGGCTCTCCAGGTGGCGCTCGTCGAAGGGCTTGCCGCCCAGCTTCTTGGGGAGGTACTGGGTGGGGAGGCTCATGACCTCCTCGCGGTAGTAGCTGGGGGCGAGGGTGGGGGTCGTGTACAGCCCCTTCCTGATGATGGTGTCTATGGTGTCGTCGTCCAGCTCGGAGGCGTGCTCTATGGTGTCGATGCCTGCTTCGGCGGCCATCCTGCAGCCGACGATGCCCTCGGTGTGGCTTGCGACCTTCAGCCCGAAGCTGTGGGCCTCGTCCACGATGACGTCCAGCTCCTCCTGCGTGTAATTCCTGTAGTTGGGGTCGTTCGTCGGCCCCCCGGCCATGCCGCCAGTGGTGGTGGTCTTGATCCAGTCCACCTGCTCCCTGACGCAGGTGCGCGTCATCTTGCGGACCTCGTCCACGCCGTCGGCCGTGACGTGCATGTACCTGAGGGGGTGGGGCCTTATGACGTCCAGGTGGCTGGCCGTGGATGTGACGACGCCGGCCACCTCCAGCCTGCAGCCCCTGACGAGGCCCTGCTCCAGGGCGGTCCTGAGGCTGACGGCGTCCCTGCCCGTGTACTCGGGGAACGGGTAGACCAGGTCGCGGCACGTCGTGTACCCGGCCTCCAGGAGCACCCGGGCGTGCTTGACCGCGTAGAGGAGCTGGAGGCTCTCGGGTATCAGGTACCTCTCGTGGTAGTCGAGGGGGCCCACCATCTGGAATATGTGTACGTGGAGGTCCATGAGGCCGGGGATGATGGTCTTGCCTCGGGCGTCGATGACCTTTGCTTCCCTGGAGATGTCCACGTCTCTGGCCGGGCCGGCGTCCACGATCTGTTTGCCCTTGACTAGGACGGCCCCGTTGGGCACCGGGTCCGAGCCCGTGCCGTCCCACAGAAGCCCGCCCTTGATTGCGAGTATTTCTTCAGACATGGTATGAACCCGTCCCGAAGCCGATATATCGTTTCCCCCGCGCAGGGTTAGCAAGTTTCATCCGGGCCGCACACCAATCCATACACATGTCCGTGAAGGAGAAGGTCTACCAGCGGATAGACCATGATTACGAGGCTCACCTGAACCAGATCAGCGGGTTCCTCCGCCACCCCAGCATAAGCCAGACCGGGGAGGGCATGGACAAGACCGTGGGGTACCTCAAGGACTGGCTGAGGAGGCTGGGCTGCGTAAAGGTGGAGGCGGTGAAGCCGGACTATTACTGGCCCATCGTGTACGGGGAGTACAACGCCGGAGCCGAGAAGACCCTCATCGTGTACGGCATGTACGACGTGCAGCCCGTGGATGACGGCTGGACGATTCCCCCCTTCGAGGCCCGCATCGAGGAGAGGGACCCCTTCGGCAGGGTCTACCACGCCAGGGGCTGCATGAACACCAAGGGCCCCATGGCCACGGCCTTCAACGCCGTGGAGGCCATACAGGCCGTGGACGAGCTGCCCGTGAACCTCATCTTCGTCCTGGAGGGCGAGGAGGAGATGGGCAGCAGGAGCATGCCCGGCTTCGTCAAGAGGCACCAGAGGAGGCTGAGGAAGGCGGACGCGGTCTGGTTTCCCATCTGCAGCCAGGACCAGAACGGCATGGCCCGCCCGCTGCTGGGCAGCGAGGGCCTCCTCTACATAGAGCTGGAGACCAGCGGCGCCCGGTGGGGCCGAGGCCCCAAGGAGTTCGGCATCCACGGAGGCTACAAACGCTTCGTGGACAGCCCCGCCTGGAGGCACGTCAAGGCCATAGGCACCCTGGTGGAGGACGACGGCAACAGGATAGCCGTCGGGGGCTGGTACGACGGCATAGCGGTGCCCAGCGAGGAGGACAAGCGCATCATAGAGGAGGGCTACAGGAGCAGCGTCCCCGCCCTGGAGGTCTTCGACCCGGAGCTGTACAAGAGGTTCTACAAGTTCGACCGCTACGTGGACGACATGACGGACCCCAAGGACATCTTCTACGCCCTCAACTTCGGCACCAGCTTCAACCTGGACGGCATCTGGGGCGGCTACACGGGGCCCGGCACCAAGACGTTCCTGCCCCACAAGGTGACCAGCAAGCACAACATAAGGTTCGTCCCCAACCAGAGGTCCGAGGACCTGCAGCGGAAGATCA